>Ga0326730_1000202_pt1 | contig 18123 bp, 16 predicted proteins | sample MHFSIPfraction_3_FD_207740 | JGI IMG/M metagenome (GOLD analysis project Ga0326730, IMG submission 207740) | Lab enriched peat soil microbial communities from Michigan Hollow, Ithaca, NY, United States - MHF7AN SIP fraction | ecosystem: Environmental > Terrestrial > Soil > Wetlands > Peat...
CCGATGCCGAGAAGTCACTCGGCGAGGCGACCCGCCGCGACCCGGAGCTGAAGGAAGTCCCGCTCGAGGTCGCGATCGCGCGCTATCACCAGGAGAACTACACCGGAGCGCGTCAGGCGCTCGAGGCCGCGCGCGCGGGCTCCAAGGGCGACGCGCGCTTCGAGCTCTACGACGGCCTCGTGCTCTTGCAAGAGGGCAAGCGCAGCGAGGGCATCGCCGCGCTCGAGCGCGCGCGCAAGGCGGATCCCACGCTCGTGGAGCCGACGGCCTCCTACTTCGAGGGCCTGGCGCTCGAGAACCAGGGCGATCGGCGCGAGGCGCAGGCCGCGATGGACCGGGTCGTCGTGACCGACCCGAGCGGTCGCTGGGGCAGCGCGGCGCGCAATCGCCTCGACCGCTGGGCGCGCACACGACCGCGTGACTACTGGGCCGAGCTCACCGTCGGCATCGAGTCCGACAGCAACGTGGTGCTGCGCGGCAACGGCGTCGATCTGCCGAGCAACATCAGCGACCAGTCCGACGAGCGCGCGATCTGGCACGCGAACGCCGGTTGGCAGTTCCTGCGCACGCCCGACTGGGGCGCCGGCGCAATGTTGACCTACACCGGAACGGCTCAGTTCGACCTGTCGGAGTTCAACTATCACTACCCGGTCGCGACTGCGTGGGTGGATCGGCGCATCACCGAGAATCTGACCGCGCACCTGCAGGGCGACTACGCGTACGGCTGGGTCGACGCGCAGCCGTGGGTGAGTGAAACCGCAGCGACTCCGGCGCTCGTCTACACCTGGGCGCGCGACAACTACACGCGCTTCTTCGGGCGCTTCTCGTGGAGCAACTACTACTTCGATCCGGACGGCAGCGCGGCGTTCCCGCCGCCGCCGACGGACTCACAGAACAAGGCGCAGCGCAACCGAGACGGCCGCGCCGAACAGGTCGGGCTCGAGCAGGGCTTTCCGATCGACGCGCTCCACACGCAGCTCACGGGCACGGCGCTCTTCACGCGCTACCACGCCCAGGGCAGTGAGTACTCGTTCCGCGGCACCGGCGCCTATCTGCAGAGCGAGACCGACCTGCCGTTCAAGTTCTCGCTCATCCTCGGCGGCGGCTACACCTATCGCGGTTACTTGAATCCGACGACGTTCGAAACGGTCGCGCCGCCGGCGAGCGAAATCCGCCGCGACCACATCGTCGACACCGAGGTCGGCCTCGAGCGCCCGATCTTCTTCGACTGGCTCCTCGCCTCCGCGCGCTGGCACTACACGAACAACGCATCGAACGTTCCGGTGTTCGACTACGACCGCAGCATCATCGGCGGTTATCTCACGTTCCGACTCCCATGACTCGACTCCCATGACTCAGGAGGGCCCCATGTCGCTTCGAGCAATTCTCGGATTCATCGCCGCCGTGGCGCTGGCCGGCGCCGCGCGCGCAGACACGCCGGCCGCGGAGGTCGTCGCGCTCCAAGGGCACGCGACCGCGGACGCCGCGACGCTGGCCGTCGGCGACCCGATCGTCGCAGGCTCGCTGATTCGCACCGGCGCCGACTCGAAGGTCGGAATCCTCGCGAGTGACATCTACGTGCAGCTGGACCCGCAGACCGCGGTGCTGCTCGAGCGCGATCCGTCGGGTCACGTGAAGCTGACCCTGCAGGACGGGCGCGCGCGCATCGTCGACACGCGCGGCGGCGGCGGCGCAGCGGCCCTGCGCATCGACAACGCGGACTCGGTGATCGCCGGCGGTGACTCGGAGGTGTACGTGCTGAACGAGAAGGCCGGGCGCTATGCGATGTTCTGCAACTGGACCGGCCCGGTTCAAGTGACTCGCGATCCGAAGTCACTCCGCGCCGACCCCGGGAACTGCGTGCTCGCCAAGCCGCACGAGCCGCTCTACGCGGCGAAGGGCCACGACCACCAGATTCCGCTCCTGCCGCTGCCGTACGACGCCGTGCTCTTCGACGCGCCCGCGAATCACTTCGACACGACCGACGTCGCGGCCGGCCCGCCGGGCCTGGGCTTCGGCGATCCCGTCGCGCCGATCGCCATCCAGCGAGATCCGTGCGACGTCCCGGGCTCGGGCTGCGCCACGGGCAAGAGCTTCACGGTCATCGAGCCGCCGCCGGACACCGGTGGCTGCGCGCCCGGGGTGATCTGCGGTCCCCCGACGCCGCCTCCGGTCGACACCGGCGGCCCCGGCGGTGAGGGCGGCCCCGGCTGCGGCGGCGGCCGCGGACACAAGCGCTAGCCGCGCTCAGAGCTGGATGCCGAAATACTCGAGATAGCGGCGGTTGTACTCGTCGTCCTCGAGGTCGTCGCCGAGCGCGACGAACTCCTCGTCGCTGAGTGACTTGCGGCCGGTCGCGAGGCCGACGGCGTCGGCTCCGACGGGCCAGCGCAGCTTGTAAGTCGGCGTGGTGATCGCCTCGAGGATCGTCTCGGCGACGCTCTGCGGCTGCGCGGCCGCGCGGAAGCCCGCGGCGAAGAGCTTCCCGTTGCGCCGCATCGTCTGCTTGTAGGGCGAGGTCTTGTCGTAGCGCGTCGCGCCGGCGGAGTTCTCGAAGATCGACGTCATGATCACGCCCGGCTCCACGTTGACGACGCGGATGCCGAAGCGGCGCACCTCGATCGCGAGCGCTTCGCCCGCGCACTCCAGCGCGAACTTCGATGCCGAGTAGGCCACCTGGTTGGCGGTGGCGATGAGCCCGGCAATCGAAGTCACGTTGACGATCGCGCCCCGCCCGCGCTCGCGCATCCCGGGCAGCACCGCCTGGATGCAGCGGATCGCGCCGAAGTAGTTCGTCTCGAACATCTGGCGGTGCTCGTCCTCGGGGGTGAGCTCGAGCGGCGTCGCGCCGCCGATGCCCGCGTTGTTCACGAGCACCTCGATCGGGCCGCGCGCCCCGGCGGTCGCGGTCGCGCGAGTCACCGAGTCACTCGAGGTCACGTCGAGCTCGATCACTTCGACCGGCAGGTCGGCTTTGCGCGCGGCCTCGCGCAGCGGCTCCGCCTTCGCCAGATTGCGCATGCCCGCGAACACGAAGTAGCCGTGCGCCGCGAGGTGCAGGGCCGTCGCGAGGCCGATGCCCGAGCTCGTCCCCGTCACGACCGCGATGCGCTTCGAGTCACTCATCGAGTCATCCCTTCAACCCGGCCAGGCAGCCGGTTCTCGCCAGCCACGCGTCGAGCTCGCTCTTGTCACCGGCCGCCGCGTACTTCGCGCGCAGCGCCGCGAGTGACTTCGCGTGGTACTTCTGTGGCTTCTGCGTCCACTTCGCGCCCGCGAGCTCGACCGTGAACTCCTCCTGGCCTGCGTCGAGCGCCGCGGAGTTGGCGACGCTCCAGGGCAGGAACAGCCTGCCGACCTGGCGCTCGAGCAGCGGTGAGAGAGTCTGCTCGAGACGCGCCCACGGCTCGAAGTCACCCTCGGAGCGCGGGAAGAGCATGCGCTGCACCCAGGCCAGCACCGCCGGCGCGCGCCCCTCGATCCAGGCGCCCGGCGTCGGATCTGTCCACGCATTGTAGATCTGCCCCCAGAGCCCGAAGTCCGCGAACGCCGGGCGGGCGCCGAACAGATACGGCCGAGTCGCGAGATGCGCCTCGAGTAAGTCGATGCTCTCGCGGAAGGACGCCTCGATCTGCGGCGCGGTCGCGGGGCTCGAGCCCACGAACCAGACACGCCCCACCATGCGGCCGCGTATCTGACTCGTGATTGCGGCGTGTTGCTCTTCGCTCGCGAGCGGCATGGAGGCGCGCGCAATGCGGCCCGCCGCCGAGATCTGATCGACGTCGCGCGCCCAGCGGTAGTGGAACATCCACTTGTTGCCCCACTCGTCGCCGAACTCCTCGAGCAAGGTCGACACGAACGCGGCGACCGGCTCGCGCGGGTGGATCGACGGCTCGGGGAACTTCGCTTCGTAGGCCTCGATGATCGGCGTCGAGTCCTGAATGCCCTCGCCGTCGGGACTCACGACCAGCGGCACGAGCGGCAGCTTCGCGTACTTCTGAAACTCGGCCTGTGTCTCGCCGCTGCGCACGATCCACACGTGCGGAATCGCCTTGTAGCGAAAGTACGAGCGCACTTTGACGGAGTAGGGCGAGAGCTCGAGCCCGAAGATGCGGTGTGGGGTGGTCATCGCTCGGCATCGTGGCACGCCGCGCGCGCCGGCCGCAAAGAAAGTCCGCCACGCTTCCGCGGCTGGCGCCAACTCCAAGGACAGGGGACTCCGGCAGACAGAAGAGGGGATGCGGGGCGCTTGGAAGATTGCGAGGGAATGGCTGCGGCGGCTTTGCTTCCCTCTTGCCGCAGATCTTGACCGAGCGGGGTCCCGGCGCAGCGCATCCCCTCCGGACACCGTCGGGCCGGGCGCCGGCAACCCTGCGCCTGCGCCGGCCCGCGGCGATCGACGCCTGCAGAGGGGAGCAGGCGCCGATTGTCCCAAGTCACTGCGCGCGGATCGTGGTAGAACGTCGGGGTGGGGCCGAGACTCACTCACGCGGCTATCGCGGCGCTCCTCTTCGTGGCGTGTCACCCGGTGATCTACATCCCGATGGGCTCGGAGCTGGGCGATGGCACGCAGGCGCGCTGTCAGCTGGCGCGCGACGCCTGGCTCGCGCCGGTGAAGATCGAGGACCCGAATGTCGCGGACCGCGATCATCTCGAGCCCGCGCTGACGCTCGACCTGCAGCGGTTCCTGCGCGAGGAGCGCTCGTTCCGTCGCGTGAGTCTTTTGCCGGGTGAGCCCGCGCCGGAGGATCTCATCCTGCGCTTCGCGTTCCCGCGCTTCGAACAGAGCCTGATTCAGTGTCCGGGCTGCAACGCTTGGACGGTCATCTCGATGGGCATGAGCGCGAACAACATGGAGTCGTGGGAGCTCCACTCGAAGCTCGGCGGCCGGCTGCGCGTCGAGCGATTGACCGGCGAGGAGATCGCGACGTCCAGCCTCGAGCGCTCTGAAGACGAGGCGACGGGAAGGGGTGTCTGGAGAAGTCCGGGGCCGCCGTCCGCCATCGGCCTGCGAGCGGGGCTCGTACGCCAACTGGTGTACGACGCGTGCCACGCCTTCCCGATCGGATCCGCGGAGTGACTCGCGCGAAGGTCGCACTCACTGCGGTCGCCGTCCTCAGCGTTGGCTGCGCCGTGTACCGCGGTGGCGAGCTCGGCGTCGTTCCGGAGTACGCCGCGGCCCCGGTGCCGGTCCCGCAGCCGTCGATCTCGGTCGTGCTCGCCGTCCGCATCCTCGTCAACGATCGCGTGCAGGACTTGAAGCGCGAAGTGTTCCCGAACCTCGAGCGGCCGGTCGTGAAGGCGTACGAGGACTCGGGTTACTTCGAGAGGGTCGTCGCGGGCCTCGAGCCGAGCGATCTGCGTGCAGAGGTCCGAGTCACCGAGGGCTTCCTGTCTCGGCCGAGCGCCGTCCAGTTCTCGGGTCTCACTCTTCTGCTCTTGCCCCACTTCCGCGAGGTCGAGATCTCCTCGCGGACGACCTTCGTGGATGCCGCGGGCCGGCCGCTCGGCACGATCGAGAAGGCGGAGACGGTTCACTACTTCAATCAGCTGTTCGCGATCGCGATCGGCCGGCTGTCGGGCCAGTACCGCACCGAGGACAAGACCTACGCCGACCTCCAGCGCGCCACGGTCGTCGAAGCCGCGCAGCGCGGCTGGCTCCAGGTCGGTGACCCTGCAAAGAGAACAGGCCCCGGAAGCGTGAGCTTCCGGAGCCCGTGAGTCGCAAGTCACTCCCAGGGAGTGACTTACATGTCCATGTCGCCCATGCCGCCCATTCCGCCCATGCCGCCGCCGCCGCCCATACCGCCGCCGGCGGCTTTCTTCTCGGGCTTGTCGGCGATCATCGCCTCGGTGGTCAGCAATAGGCCGGCGACGCTCGCCGCGTTCTGCAGCGCGCAGCGCACGACCTTGGTCGGGTCGATGACTCCGGCCTTGACCAGGTCACCGTACTCTTCGGTCGCGGCGTTGAAGCCGAACGAGCCCTTGTCGTTGCGCACGCGCTCGACGACGACGGAGCCCTCGTGGCCCGCGTTCTCGGCGATGCGGCGCAGCGGCGCCTCGATGGCGCGGCGCACGATGCTGACTCCGGCCTTCTGGTCCTCGTTCAGGTCGCCATCGAGCTTCTCGAGCACGCCCTGAGCGCGGAGCAAGGCCACCCCGCCGCCGGCGACGATGCCCTCTTCGATCGCGGCACGCGTGGCGTGCAGCGCGTCCTCGACGCGGGCCTTCTTCTCCTTCATCTCGGCCTCGGTCGCCGCACCGACGCGCACGATCGCGACGCCGCCCGCGAGCTTGGCCAGGCGCTCCTGCAACTTCTCCTTGTCGTAGTCCGAGGTGGTGTCCTCGACCTGCTTGCGGATCTGGTTGCAGCGGCCGTCGATGTCCTTCTTGACGCCCGCGCCGCCGATGATCGTCGTGTTGTCCTTGTCGATCGTGATCTTCTTCGCGCGGCCCAGGTCCTTCAGCGTGAGTGAGTCGAGCTTGACGCCGAGCTCCTCGGCGACGAGCCGGCCGCCGGTGAGGATCGCGATGTCCTCGAGCATCGCCTTGCGGCGATCGCCGAAGCCGGGTGCCTTCACCGCGGCCACGTGCAGCGTGCCGCGGATCTTGTTCACGACCAGCGTCGCCAGCGCTTCGCCTTCGACTTCCTCGGCGATGATCACGAGCGCGTCGCCGCTCTTCGCCACCTGCTCGAGCAGCGGCAGGAGGTCCTTCATGTTCGAGATCTTCTTCTCGTGCAGAAGGATGCGCGGGTTCTCGAGCTCGACCATCATGCGCTCGGGGTTGGTCACGAAGTAGGGCGAGAGATAGCCGCGGTCGAACTGCATGCCCTCGACGGTCTCGAGCTCCGTCGTCATCGACTTCGCTTCCTCGACCGTGATCACGCCTTCCTTGCCGACCTTCTCCATCGCCTCGGCCAGGATCTTGCCGATAGACTCGTCCGAGTTCGCGGAGATCGTGCCGACCTGCGCGATTTCATCCGAGTTGCGCGTCGGCTTCGACATGCGCTTGAGCTCGTCGACGATGGCGGCCGTCGCGCGGTCGATGCCCCGCTTCAGGTCCATCGGCGAGCAACCGGCGGCGACGAGCTTGGTGCCTTCCTTGAAGATCGCCTGCGCGAGCACGGTCGCGGTGGTGGTGCCGTCGCCGGCGACGTCGGAAGTCTTCGAGGCGACTTCCTTCACCATCTGCGCGCCCATGTTCTCGAACTTGCCTTCGAGCTCGATCGACTTGGCAACCGTGACGCCGTCCTTGGTCACCGTCGGCGAGCCGTAGCTCTTCTCGATGATGACGTTGCGCCCCTTCGGACCCAGCGTGACTGCGACGGCTTGGGCCATCGTGTTCACACCGTCCAGGAGCCGCGCACGCGCCTCCTCGTCGAAACAAATCATCTTTGCAGCCATGGATTCCTTCTCCTACTCGAGGATGGCGAGGACGTCTTCCTCGCGCATGATCAGGTGTTCTTCGCCGTCCAGGACGACGTCGTTGCCGGTGTACTTGCTGAACAGGATGCGGTCGCCGGGCTTCACGCCCATCGCTTGCCGCTTCCCGTCGTCGCCCACTTTGCCGGGGCCGGCCGCTACGACGCGGCCTTGCTGTGGCTTCTCTTTGGCGGTGTCGGGAATGAAGATCCCGCCCGCCGTCTTCTCCTCGCCGTCGATTCGGCTGACGAGGACTCGATCGTGCAGGGGTCGAACTTTCACGGTATGCCTCCTCTGGGTTGCCTATGTCAGCACTCCAACCCCGGGAGTGCCAAGTGCCAGCGGGTGGGTAAGGCCTAGGGTCTGACTGTCAAGGCCTTCTGGTAGCCTACCGCGGTGCTGGCCAAGCTCGTGGACCGGATCCGGGGTGACTACGCGATCGCGTATCTCGCGCTGCTGGCCGTCGCGCTCGTCGTAGCGCTGGTCCGCTGGCCGATCGTCGCCGTCGACACGGACCTCTGGTACCACCTGAACGCCGGCCGCTACATCGCCTCGGCGCACGCGCTGCCGCACGGGGCGTTCTTCTCGTTCGTCCGGCCCGAGCCCCCTTGGATCGACTACTACTGGCTCGCGCAGGTCCTCTTCTACGGCGTGCACTCCGCCGCCGGATACGTCGGGCTCGTGGAGCTGCGCGGTCTGCTCGCGGCCGGAACGTTCGCGCTGATCCTCGCGACCCTGCGCCTCGGGAAGGGCAGCGAGGGCTGGGGGTACAGCGCGGTGGCGTTCGCTGCCGTCGCCCTGTTCGTGCTGCCGCGCTTCGCGCCGGTTCGGCCGCACGACCTCTCCTACCTGGCGATCTCCGCGTTCGTGTTCGTGCTGGAGTCGCGCAGGGGGCTGCTCGCCCTGCCGCTGCTCGCCGTGCTCTGGGTCAACTTCCACGGGATCGAGTATCCGGTGATGCTGCTGATCCTCGGCGCGTATCTCGGCGAGTGGGCGCTCGCGCGCTTCGGAAATCTCTCGAGCGTGACTGCGCCGCCGGTGCGCGCGTTCGTCGCGGTCGGCGTCGCGATGCTGTGCGTGCTCGCGACGCCGCACGGGTGGGCGCTCGTTGCGGCGCCGTTCACGCCGCTCACGTTCGCCTCGGAGTACATCGACGAGCTGAAGCATGTGAACCTCTCGGCGCTGTTCGCGCTGAACCTCGACGGGCTGGTGATGACTCGCGAGACACTCCAGACACTCGTCCTGGTCACCGGCAGTCTCGCGGCGTTCGCGAGCCTCCGGCGCGCGCGCCTGCGCCCGGCGCACTGGGTGCTGTTCCTCGGCGGGGTGTTCTTGCTCACCCGGATCCAGCGCTTCTCGGCGGAGTTCATGCTGCTCGCGGTTCCGATCCTGGGCGCGTTCCAGCCGCGGCTGACACTGACTCCCGAGCTGCCGAAGCCGCTTCGCACCGCGCTCTTGGTCGCCCTCGCCGCGCTGTCGTTCCGGCACCTGTACGAGGTGGTCGACGGCGGCTGCGGATTCCCCATGTGCACGCGCCGCCTTCCGGACGGCAGCGTCGCATTTCTGCGCCACGTCGGCGCGAGCGGCACGATCCTGAATCACCCCAACGAGGGCGGCTTTCTCGAGTGGGAGCTCTATCCGCGCTTCAAGGTCTTCGGTGACCTGCAGACGCCGTTCTTGTTCTCAGACACACTGACTTTCGTCGGCGATCAGGCATTCCAGGATGGCGCCGTGCTGGCGTCCCTCGTCGAGCAGTATCACCCCTCGTTTCTCCTGGTGCCGAAGGCGATCCGCGGCTTCGGCGCGCTCGCCGCGAGGTTTCCCGACTACGCGCCTGTGTTCATCGACGACGCGGCGGTGCTGTACGCCAGCAGCACCTCGCAGCCACAGGTCGTGACTCAGTACCGAATCACTGCGATCGATCCCGCGACGCTCCAAGCCGCGGGGACGGAGAAGGCCGTGGCGATGGAGCACGCCGCCGCGGAGGCCGCGCGCATCAACGCGATCTACCCCGGCGGCGGACGGATGCGCGTCTTCGAGGGCGCGCTCGCGCTCGAGCGAGGAGATATCGACGGCGCGTTGCGCATCGCCGACGACGTGACTGCGCGGCTTCCCGACCGCTGGGAAGCGCATCGCCTGCGAGGCGACGCGTTCGTGCGCCTGCAGCGGGCCGCGGACGCGGCGCAAGCCTACGAGGCGGCGCTGAGTCACATGGACGCGGATGTCGGCGCCGACCAGACGTACTATCTCGAGGGCCGGCTCTGGTCGTGTTACGCGAAGCTCGGCCGGCGCGAGGATGCGTACCGCGCGCTGCGCAAGGCGTTCGGCGATCTGTACCGGCCCGCCATCGGCCACGAAGAGCTCGCGTCTCTGGCCAGCGCAGCGCTCGACGCCGGACATGAGGCGGAGGGAAAGACGCTGCTCGAGTTCGCGCTCGCGAAGACGCCGGCGTCGGCGCCGGAGCTGCGCCGGCAGCTGGAAGCGAAGCTGCGCTCGCTCTCCGCTACTCGCTGAGCACGGTCTTCGCGACGCGAATCGCCGCGTTCGCCGCGGGCACGCCGGCGTACACCGAGCAGTGGAGCAGGAGCTCGGCGAGCTCGCGCGGAGTGACTCCCGTGTTGCGGCTCGCGCGCAGGTGGAGCGCCAGCTCCTCCTCGCGGCCGAGCGCGATCAGGAGCGCGATCGTCGCCAGGCTGCGGGTGCGGCGGTCCAGGCCGGGCCGCGCCCAGACACTGCCCCAGGCCGTGCGCGTGATGTGTTCCTGAAACTCGCGATCGAGGTCCGTCGCCGCGGCGAGCGCGCGGTCGACGTGGGCCGCGCCGAGCACCGCGCGCCGCACCTCGAGCCCCCGCTCGAAGAGCTCGGCGAGTGTCTCGGCGGGCGTGTGCTCGGCGAGAAACTCGAGCACGCGCGCAGCGACGGCCTCCGGCGCCTCGAAGACCGGGAGGTGGCCGGCGCCGGCGACGACCTCGAAGCGCGCGCCCGGGATCGAGTCACTGAGCTCGCGCGCGCTCGCGACCGGGATCGCGACGTCGCGCTCGCCCGCGACCACGAGCGTCGGCGCAGAGACTCGGGCGCATTCGGGGCGCAGATCCGCATCGCGAAGCGCCGCGCACGCCGCGACGTAGCCGGCGGGCGAGGTGCTCATCAGCAGCGCGCGCAGACCCGCGGCTTCAGCGGGCGCGCGCTCGCGGAACCCGTCGCTCGTCCAGCGCTCGAGCACCGCGTCCGCCACCGCGGCCAAGCCGCCGCTCGACACTGCGTTCATGCGCTCCAGCCACAGCTCCCGCGAGCCGATCCGGGACGCGGTCGCGCACAGCACCAGCCGGTCGACGCGCGCGGGCGCGGACGCCGCGAGCTGCAGCGCGATCTGTCCGCCGATCGAGACGCCGAGCGCGTGTACACGAGGCAGTGACAGCGCGTCGAGCAGCCCAGCCGCGCCGCGCGCCAGAGCAGCAATGCTCGCCGCGCTCTCGGCGCCGGAAATCGAGCTCAGTCCGTGACCCGGCAGGTCGAAGCGCAGCACACGCAGGCGCGGCTCGAGCAAGGCGGCGAGCCGATCGAACAGGTGACTGCTCGCGCCGAGCGAGTGAATCGCGAGCAGCACCGGCGCGCCGCTCGGCCCGGTGAGCTGATAGTGGACGTTCTGCGGGCCGACGGAGACGAACGGCATGCGATCCTCGACCGCAATCTACCCCGTCCGGCAGTAGAATGGGCCGCCGTGATCGCCTTCCGCACCGACGACCGGGAAGTGCACCCGCCGCACAGCTTCCCCGACTACCGATCGACGCGCTTGCGCGCGCCGCTCCTGCCGCGAGTTCCCTGGGGTCACTCACCGACGGAGACCACGGGCCCGAACTTCGCGCAGCGGCCACCGGGAACGCGCGAGGCGGATCTCACCGCGCAGCATGCGGGCGCACCGCTCGGCGAGCGGATCACGGTCGGCGGCCAGCTGCGCGACGAGGACGGGCGACCGCTCGCGGGTCAGCTCGTCGAGATCTGGCAGGCCAACGCCGCCGGACGCTACGCGCATCCCGTCGACCAACACGCGGCGCCGCTCGATCCCAACTTCAGCGGCGTTGGCCGCTGTCTCACCGACGCCGACGGCCGCTATCGCTTCGTGACCATCAAGCCGGGCGCGTATCCGTGGCAGAACCACGCGAACGCCTGGCGGCCGGCGCACATACACTTCTCGGTGTTCGGCCCCGCGTTCGCGACCCGGCTGGTCACTCAGATGTACTTCCCCGGCGATCCGCTGCTCGAGCTCGATCCGATCTTCCACTCGGTGCCCGAGCCGGCGCGCGAGCGCCTGATCGCGGCCTTCGATCTGGCCTCGACCACACCCGACTGGGCGCTGGGCTACCGCTTCGACGTGGTGCTGCGCGGGCGCGACGCGACGCCGGGAGGGCTGTGAGTGAAGTCGCGAGTCACTCCGGCGCAGACGATCGGGCCGTTCTTCCACGGCGCGCTGTGCCGCGGCGGAGATCGCGGGCTCGCCGAGCCCGGCAGCGCAGGCGCGCTGCAGCTCCGCGGGCGCGTGCTCGACGGCGCAGGCGCGCCGGTCGGCGACGCTCTGGTCGAGCTGTGGCAGACGGATGGGCGCGAGAGCGGCTTCGCGCGCGCGGCGACCGATGAAGCGGGCGAGTACCGGGTGGTCGCGCGCAAGCTCACAGGCGCGGCGCTCGCCGACGGGCGCCGCCAGGCGCCACACATCAATGTGTCGCTCTTCGCGCGCGGTCTCTTGCACCGCTTGGTGACTCGCATCTACTTCCCGGAGGAGGTCGCGGCCAACGCCCGTGATCCGCTGCTCGCGTCGATCGCGGATGCGCGGCTGCGCGCGCGCCTGATCGCGCAGCCGGCGGCGGACGGCGTGGGCCTGCGCTTCGACTTCGTCCTGCAGGGCGAGCGCGAGACACCGTTCCTCGATGTCTGACGACGGGCTCTTCGCGCCCGCGTTCTCCACCCCCGCGCTTCGCGAGGCGTTCTCGGCCCGTGCGTGGCTGCAGGCGCTGCTCGACTTCGAGGCCGCGCTCGCGCGCGTACAGGCCCGTGCCGGGAAGCTCCCCGCGAGCGCGGCCGAGGCGATCGCCTCGGCCTGCCGCGCCGAACGCTTCGACGCGCGCGCGATCTCGGAGGCCGCCGCCGGCGCCGGGAATGCGGTGATTCCGCTGGTGCGCGCGCTCTCGCGGGAGCTGCCTGCCGAGGCGAGTGTCTGGGTGCACTTCGGCGCGACGAGTCAGGACGCGCTGGACACCGCGTTCGCACTGCTCGCGGGCCGCGCGCTCGACTCTCTGCGCGCGACCCTCGACTCACTCCTCGACGCCTGCGCGGACCTCGCGGCCGAGCACCGCAAGACGCCGATGGCGGCGCGCACGCTCTTGCAGCACGCGCTTCCGACGACGTTCGGGCTGAAGGTCGCCGGCTGGCTCAGCGCGCTGCTCGACGCACGGGCGCGGCTCGACGAGCTGCGCGCGCGCGGGCTCGCCGTGCAGCTCGGCGGCGCGGCGGGCACGCTCGCGGCGCTCGAGCCCGGCGGCGTCGCCCTGGCGCGCGAGCTCGCGCGCGAGCTCGGGCTCGCCGAGCCGCTCGTCCCGTGGCACGCCGCGCGCGGGCGGATCGCGGAGCTCGCCTGCGCTCTCGGAGTCACTTGCGGCGCGCTCGGCAAGCTCGCGCTCGACGTCGCGCTGCTCGCGCAGACGGAGGTCGGCGAGCTGCGCGAGTCACTCGGCTCCGGCCCCGGCGGCTCCTCGACTCTGCCGCAGAAGCGCAACCCCGTCGGCGCGGCCGGCGCGCTCGCGTGCGCCAAGCGCGTTCCGGGTCTGGTCGCGACGATCCTGGCCGCCATGCCGCAGGAGCACGAGCGGGCGGCGGGCGGCTGGCAAGCCGAGTGGGAGACACTGCCCGAGATCTTCCGACTCACGGGCGCGGCCGCGGCACGGCTCGCTCTCGCGCTGCGCGGCGCGGAGGTCGACACGAATCGCATGCGCGCGAACCTCGACGTGACGCGCGGCGCGATCAACGCCGAACGGATCGCGCTCGCGCTCGCGCCGAAGCTCGGCCGAGTCTCGGCCCACGAGAGGGTTGCGGCCGCGAGTCGGGTGGCGGCGGAGCGCGACGCCTCGCTGCTCGAGGTCCTGGCGGACGACCCCGCCGTCTCCGCGGCGCTCGACCCCGCGGCGCTCGCGCGCGCGCTCGACCCGACGGAGTATCTGGGCGCCGCCGGTGAGCTCGTCGACCGCGTGCTCGCGCGCCATCGCGAGCTGCGCCGGTGACACACACCTGTGTCGGCATCGTCGGAGCGGGGCCGGCCGGGCTCGTGCTCGCGCACCTGCTGAAGGAGCAGGGCGTCGAATCGGTCGTGCTGGAGCGGCAGACGCGCAGCTACGTCGAGAAGCGCGTGCGCGCGGGCCTGCTCGAGCACGGCACCGTGGCGCTGCTCGAGCAACACGGCCTCGCGGAGCGTCTGCGAGCGCGCGGCCAGGTGCACCGGGGCGTCGAGCTCCGCTTCGCCGGCCGGAGACACCGCATCCCGTACGGCGAGCTGTACGGCGGGCGACACATGGTGGTGTACGCGCAGCAGGACCTCGTCGCGGATCTGATCCGGCTGTGGGTCGAGCGCGGCGGCGAGATCCAGTTCGCGGCGGAGGACGTGAGCCTGCACGGCTTCGACCGCGAGCGACCCGAGATCCGCTACACGCGCGCCGGCCGCGAGCAGCGACTCACCTGTGACTTCGTCGCCGGCTGCGACGGCTATCACGGCGTCTCGCGCGGCTCGATTCCCACGGGGGCTCTGCGCGTGTACGACCACCGGTTGCCTTTCGCGTGGGTGGGCGTACTCGCCCAGGTCGCGCCGTCGACGGAGGAGATCATCTACGCGCATCACCCGCGGGGCTTCGCGGGTCACATGCTGCGCAGTCAGACGGTGAGTCGCTTCTATCTGCAGACCGAGCCCGACGATCCGATCGAGAGCTGGCCGGACGCGCGCATCTGGGAGGAGCTGCAGGGCCGGCTTGCGGTCGACGACGGCTGGAGGCTCCGCGAAGGGCCGGTGCTCGAGAAGAACGTCACCGACATGCGCAGCTTCGTCGTCGAGCCCATGCAGTTCGGACGACTCTTCCTCGCCGGCGACGCGGCGCACATCGTGCCGCCCACCGGCGCGAAGGGGCTGAACCTGGCGGTCGCGGACGCGCGCGTGCTGGCGGAGGCCCTGCTCGGCCGGGTGCGCGCGAGTGACTCGCGCGGCCTCGATGCCTACTCCGCCACCTGCCTGCGGCGCGTCTGGCGCGTTCAGGAGTTCTCGAGCTGGATGAGCTGGCTCATCCACCGGATCCCCGATGCGACGCCGGACGCCGAGCTGCGCCGCCGCATGCAGCGCGCCCAGCTCGAGTATCTCTGCGCATCGCCCGCCGCGGGGGCGAGCTTCGCCGAGAACTACGTGGGCCTCGAGAATCTCTGAGCCGAGCGCCGGTCGAGCATCCGCTGGCCGTCCTCGAGCACGATCTTCCACTGGGACTGCGTGAGCGCGTGATTCGCCGCGGCCGCGGCTGTCATCGGCTCGGCCGGATTCCGGGCGCTGGGCCGCAAGGCGCACTGCCACCAGCCGACGTCGTGCCACTCGGTGAACTTGTAGCCCACCGCCGGGTATACACCGATCGGCGTAAAGCCCAAGGACTCGTGCAGCGCCACGCTCCCGGCGTTGGGTAGAGTGATTCCGGCGTGGGCTCTGTGGTAGCCCTGCAGGCGGAGCAGCGCGAGCAAGGTCGAATGAAGGGCACGGCCGATCCCGAGGCGGCGCGCGCGCTCGTGCACGTACACGGTGACGTCCACGGACCAGCGGTACGCGCCGCGCTCGCGATGTCGACTCCCGTACACGTAGCCGAGTATCTCGCCGTCGTCCGAGCAGACCAGCCACGGATAGCGGGGGAGAGTCGAAACGACCCGCCGAGCCATCTCCTCGACGCTCGGCGGGTCGATTTCGAACGAGATTGCGGTATCGCGGACGATCGGCGCGTAGATCGCCTGCACGCCCGCGGCGTCGGCCGGCTCGGCGAGCCGTACGACGGGCCGCATTTACAACGCCTCCTCGCCCCGCTCACCCGTGCGGATGCGAATCGCGTCGAGCACTGGAGTCACGAAGATCTTTCCGTCGCCGATGCGGCCGGTGTTCGCGGCCTTCCGGATCGCCTCGACCACGGTCTCCGCGCGTGAGTCGGGCACGACCACCTCGATCTCGATCTTCGGCAACATGTCGACCACGTACTCCGCGCCCCGGTAGAGCTCGGTGTGGCCTTTCTGTCGGCCGAAGCCGCGCACCTCGGAGACCGTCATCCCCTCGACCCCCGCCGCCGTGAGCGCGTCGCGCACTTCGTCGAGCTTGAAGGGCTTGATGACTGCCTTGATCATTTTCATGTGAGTTTCCCTCTCGTCTCGTGATCAGTGGTGCGCGGAGGCGAGCGCGGGGGAGCCCTCGGCGCCGTGGCCGGCGTGACTCCCACCCATGCTCGAGCCGCTCGTCATGGAGTATGCGCTCTCGCTGTGAGCCGAGACGTCGAGGCCGTCGAACTCCTCTTCGTCGCTGACGCGCAGGGAGCCGAATACCATCTTCAGCGCCATCAAGATCACGAACGACATCGCGGGTGCGTAGATCGCCGTGAAGCCGATGCCCTTGAGCTGGACCAGGACCTGCTGAGCGTTGCTCGTGATCGTGCCCTCGGCCGGCGCTCCGTAGGTGACTGCGAACAGCCCGGAAGCCAGCGCGCCCCAGGCGCCGCCGATTCCGTGCACACCGAACGCATCGAGTGAGTCGTCGTAGCCGCCCAGCGGCTTCAGGAAAGTGACTGCCACGTAGCAGACCACCGAGACACCGACGCCGACTGCGATCGAGCCCATCGGCGACACGTTGCCGCAGGCGGGCGTGATCGCGACGAGGCCGGCCACCGCCGCGGTCGCCGCGCCGAGCGCCGTCGGCTTGCCGCGGGTGATCCACTCGATCGCCACCCAGGTCATCACCGCGGCCGAGGTCGCGGTGCTGGTGTTGAGGAACGCGAGCGCCGCGAGCGGGCTCGCGGACAGCGCGCTGCCCGCGTTGAACCCGAACCAACCGACCCAGAGCAGGCCCGCGCCGATGAGACACAGCGGCAAGCTGTGCGGCGGCATCGGCTCCTTACCGAAGCCCTGGCGCTTGCCGAGCATGAGCGCAGCGACGAGCGCCGAGGTTCCGCTCGACATGTGGACGACCAAGCCGCCCGCGAAGTCGATCGCGCCCGCCTTGAAGATCCAGCCGCCGCCCCAAACCATGAACGCGAGCGGGCAGTACACGACGAGCAGCCAGACGCTGATGAACGCGAGGAACGCCGAGAACTTCATGCGCTCGGCCACGGCGCCGAGGATCAGCGCCGGAGTGATGATCGCGAACATCGCCTGGAACATGATGAAGATGTACTCGGGGATCTGGCGCGGCGGCGAGGCGAAGTTCGCCGTCATCGAGTCCATTGTGACTCCCGCCAGGCCGACCTTCGCGAAGTCGCCGAAGAACGAGCCCCCGCCGTTCGAGAACGCGATGCTGTAGCCGACGATGATCCAGAGCAGGCCCACGGCGCCCGCCGCGATGAAACACTGCATGAAGATGTTCAGCACGTTCTTCGCGCGCACCAAGCCGCCGTAGAACAGCGCGAGGCCAGGCAGGGTCATGAGCAGAACGAGCGCGGTCGACGTCAGCATCCAGGCGGTGTCGCCCGAGTCGATCACCTTGGGCGCGTCGTCGGCCCAAGCCGAGGCCGACACCAGAAAGGGTAGGGCCAGTCCGAGCGCCGCCCCCGCGGCGCGGCGAACGTTCATCGAATCGAGACGTGCGAGCATGTGGGATCTCCCTCCAGGTAGAGAGGCGTTTTGCAGGACGCGAGAGCAAGGACGATGCCACGGTCGCCGCACGCGGAATCCGCGCGAACTCGCGATCGAGTGCCCACCTCAGAGGCGCGGGTGCTCGGGTCCTGGGCAGGCGGGCGCTCGCCCTAGCGGTAGCCCTCGGCGACCGGCCGCCGGGGCAGGTGCCACCAAACTGCGTCGCAGAGCTTGCCGAGCTCGGGGTCGAGCTGGAGCTCGGCGCCGGCGAGCGTCGCGTCGAGCTGCTCTGCGCGGCTGGCGCCGATGATCGCCGAGGTGATTCCGTCCTGCGCGAGCACCCACGCGGTCGCGACCGAGGCGAGCGCGAGCCCGCGCGACTCCGCCTCCTTCGCGAGCTCCGTGACTGCGCCGATCTGCACCTGGTCCCAGTAGCGGTGTTGATACATCTCGCCCGCGCCGCGAATCGTGAAGCGCGTGCCGTCGCGCGGTGCCTCGCCCGCGCGGTACTTGCCGCTCAGCAGGCCGCCGGCGATCGGGTTGTAGACGATCACACCGAGCTTCTCCTGACGCGCGTACGGCAGGAGCTCCGTCTCTATCTCGCGGTACAGCAGGTTGTAGCGCGGCTGGAGTGTCTCGTAGCGCGAGACTCCGAGCTCGCGCGCGACGCGCTCCGCCTCGGCCAGGCGGTACAGCGGATAGTTCGAGCAGCCGACGTAGCGGACCTTCCCTGCGCGCACGAGATCGTCGAGCGCGCGCAAGGTCTCGTCGATCGGCGTGAACGGATCGAAGAAGTGCGTCTGGTAGAGGTCGATCACGTCGGTGCGCAGTCGGCGCAGGCTCGCTTCGACCGCGCGCT
>Ga0326730_1000203_pt1 | contig 17969 bp, 19 predicted proteins | sample MHFSIPfraction_3_FD_207740 | JGI IMG/M metagenome (GOLD analysis project Ga0326730, IMG submission 207740) | Lab enriched peat soil microbial communities from Michigan Hollow, Ithaca, NY, United States - MHF7AN SIP fraction | ecosystem: Environmental > Terrestrial > Soil > Wetlands > Peat...
GCAACACGACGCGGATCCTGTGATCCGCGAGGTCGGTGACGGCGATGTCGGCGGACCCATCGCCGTCGAAGTCCGCGACCACGAGCGCCGTCGGCTCCGGACCGACCGGGATGGGAGCGGGTTGCTCGAACGAGCCGTCGCCCCGGCCGTTCAGCAGGGACAGGGAGTGGTGTTCGAGGTTGGACGCGACGGCGTCCAGCCGGCCGTCCCCGTTCACATCGCCCAGCGCCACGGCGACCGGCGACGGCAAGTCGATCGACACCGGGTCGGCGAATCCGGTGGCGGTGCTGAGCCGGACAACGAGCCGGTTGCTGAACGCGTAGCAGGCCACGACGAGGTCGTCCCGGCCGTCGCCGTTGAGATCTCCCACCGCCAGCGCCGTCGTGCCGTCGGTGGTGCGGGGATCGGATGAAACAGTGGGGAGCACGAGCGGCGCGGCGAACTCACCCGTCCCCAGGCCGCGAAACACCAGGACCGACGCGCGATTGTCGCCCAGGGCAACAGCCACGTCGGTCTTGCCGTCGGCGTCGAAGTCGCCGGCGGTGAGCCCCATCGAGGTGAAATAGACCGTCCCCAGCTCCCACACCTGGTGCAGCGCTCCGCTCGCGGAGCCGAGGTAAGCGGTGACGTACACCGGGTTCCCCGAGCCGTCGTGCACGGCCACGACGTCGTCGAACGCGTCCCCGTTGAGATCGGCGACGAGGATGAAGTTCCCGTGGTTGCGGAGGGGGTATTTCACCCCGTCGCCGAAGCGGCCGGTGCCGAGACCGAGCCGCATGATGAACACGTTGTCGTGTCCGATCACGAGGAGGTCGGGGATGCCGTCGCCGTTCACATCTCCTGCCGTCGCCCGGCGCGCGTCGTTGCCCGCGGCGAGCGCGAGCGGCGCGGCGAACGTGCCGGCGGCGTTGCCCGGCAGGATGCGGATCGTGAGGTCACCGCGGGCAACGGTGACGAGGTCGCGGCGGGCGTCGCCCACCACGTTCACGGCGGCGAGGCTCGTGAGCATGGTGCCGCCGACCGGATAGACGCCCGGCTCGCCTTCCGGGGTGGAGACGAGGGGTTCGCCGAGACAGCCGAGTACTCCGAGGATCGCGACCGCCCAGGGTCGCATCGTAGGTCTCACGTCGTCGCTCCGGTCTCCGGTGCCTGTGCGTCGCTGGAGTGCTGTGCACAGAACAAGGGGAGGGCGACCGAGGTTCCCGGAGACCTCCGGGGCTTTGTCAGCGAATGGCGACCCCGCACCAGCACCGCGATGGCAGGGCGACGCCGTCGGCACGAGTGAATGGGGCGAGGCGTTGGTTGATCGCGTCGCGCACAGCGTTGCGCGCCGAGTCCGGGAGTGAGCGGAGGAGGGGCCCGAGGGCCGAGAGGTCGACGAGGAAGGACCAGTAGGCGTCCGCATCGACGAATGTCCACGTCATATCGACGCCCTCGACGTGGGTCGAGGCGAAGCCCGCGCCATCGAGCAGCGCCTGCAGGCGTGCGCGATCGGCCAGGGCGAGGATGCCCGGCTGCCATCCCGGTGACGGCGGCGCCAGGTGGCCCGCCTCGACGAGGATCCGCGCGGGGATCGCGGCGAACGGGTTCTCGTCGGGCCCCGTGAACACGGCGAAGACCAGCCGCCCACCCGGCACGAGCACGCGACGGCACTCGCGCAACGCGGCCGCGGGGTCCGGCATGAGCATGAATCCCCAACGACATAGCACACCGTCGAAGGAGGCATCAGCGAGGTCCATCGCCTGGGCGTCGAGCACCCGGTAGTCGGCGTTCTTCACTCCGAGCTCCGCCCCACGTTTGCGCGCGACCTCGACCATGGCCGGCGCGAGGTCGGTCGACACCAATCGCCCATTTCCGAGACGGGGCGCGGCCAGGAAACCCGTGTCCCCCGGGCCCGCGGCGATCTCCAGCACGCGCTGACCGTTCTTCGGTTCGAGGTGATCGACCAGCCATTCGTGGACGGGGCGCGACGCTGCGAGCAGGGACTCGCGCTGCTCATACCAGCTGCGTGCCTGACTGTCCCAAGCCGTCCGAATCCGGTCTGTCGCATCGTTGGTCATGGGAGCGGAGGACCTCGAAGGGAGGTGCATGACCGGGCCGGGATCGCCCCCGGGGCCTGCGGATCAAAAGTTAGTCCGTCTCACGCAGGCCGCGAATCCTCACCATGGGCATCTTGTATAGCTTGACAGGTATATGACCTACCAAGTATATATGTGTCCATGGAATCTGCCTTCGGCATCGTCGCGGAACCGAACCGTCGGGCCATCCTGAGCCTCCTTGCGTCCTCGGAGCGGTCCGTCAGCGAGATCGAGCACCAACTTCGGATGCCGCAGCCCTCGGTCTCCAAGCACCTCAGGGTGCTCCGTGAGGGCGGCTTTGTGGAGGCGCGAGTGGACGCGCAGCGGCGCGTCTACCGCATCAGACCTGAACCGCTCATGGAGGTCGACGCCTGGCTGGCTCCCTTCCGGCGCTTTTGGTCCGCCCACGTCGACGCTCTCGAACGCCACCTCGATCGCATGGAACAGGTGCGTCCCAGGAAAGGAAAGAAACGATGAGCAGCCGTGAGCAGTACACACCGGGCACCGCCGCCGGCGCTGAGGTCCGAAAGGAAGGGGACAAGTGGACACTCGTGCTCGTCCGAGAGTTGCGTCATCCCCCGACGAAGGTCTGGCAAGCCCTGACCGACCCGGCACAGCTGCGCGAGTGGGCGCCGTTCGACGCCGATCGGAACCTCGGCACCACCGGGCCCGCGAAGCTCTCGACCGTGGGGGCGCCCACCCCGCACGTCACCGAGGGGAGTGTCAAGCGGGCCGAGGCCCCGAGGTTGCTCGAGTTCACCTGGGGCGAGAATGACATGCGGTGGGAGCTGGAGCCGCTGGCCAACGGCACGCGCCTCACGCTCTGGCACAACATTGGTCGCAGGTTCGTGTCGATGGGCGCGGCTGGCTGGCACATCTGCTTCGACGTGCTCGACCGGCTCCTGGCAGGTCACCCCATCGGGCGCATTGTCGGTGGCGAGGCGATGAAGTTCGAATGGCAACGCCTGAATGCCGAGTATGCCAAGCAGTTCGGCATCGAAGCCCCGAGCTGGTCACCCAAGGGGCCACAGTAAACGGAGGAGACAAATGAATATCCTATTATGGGTCGTGCAAATCGCGTTGGCGTGGTTGTGCATCGCAGGGGGCATCTTCCAGATTTTCAGGATTGAGCAGCTCCAGAAAGGAGTTGCTTCGATGCGCGCGCTTCCCCGGGGCCTGTGGGCGTTCCTGGGAGCCTTCGGGTGTGTGGCCGGGTTGGGCCTGATTGTGCCAGGCGCGATCAACGTGCTCCCCGTCCTGACTCCGATCGCGGCGGCCGCCGTGACCGCGGAATCAGTCTTGATCAGCGCGTTTTATATCCATTACCATGACACTTCCCCTCTGATCTACAGCGTGGCCATGGCGATCATGGCGGCGTTCATTTCCTATGGTAGGTTCGTGCTGAAGCCATTTTAGGGGGAGCACCGATGCCAACTTCTCGGTCCAGAAAGGCGTCCGCCAAGAAGCCGGCCGCGAAGCCGGCCCTCCTCGCCGGGGGCAACCCTCAGATCGCGAAGGCCGACGGCGACACCCCCGTGCAGGCCTACATCGCGGCCATGCCAGGCTGGAAGCGCGACGTCGGGCGCCGCCTCGACGCGCTCATCGCGCGCACCGTCCCCGGCGTGCGCAAGGCGGTCAAATGGAACTCGCCCTTCTATGGTGTCGAGGGCGAGGGCTGGTTCCTCAGCCTCCATTGCTTCACGAAGTACGTCAAAGTGGCCTTCTTCCGCGGCACGTCGCTGCGTCCTGTCCCCCCCGGCGAGTCCAAGCACCAGGAAGTGCGCTACCTCGACATCCACGAGGACGACCAGCTCGACGAGGAGCAGATGGCGTCGTGGATCCGGCAGGCGGCCTCCATCTCCGGCTGGGAAAGTGGATCTGGCGCGACGGCGGATCCCCGCTCTAGGATGAGAACATGAAAACGTCGGGTGCGAGCCAAGGCCAGCCGGCATCGGATCTCATCTCGAAACGAATCGCCGAACTCGGGGACTGGCGCGGGGAAACCCTGAGCAGAATGCGCAAACTCATCAACGAGGCGGACCCGGACGTCGTCGAGGAATGGAAGTGGATGAATCCGGTGTGGTCGCACAACGGCATCATCTGCACCGGCGAATCCTACAAGAAGGCCGTGAAGCTGACCTTCGCCAGGGGCGCGTTGCTGCAGGATCCGGCCCGTCTCTTCAACTCGAGCCTCGGCGGGAACGTACGCCGTGCGATCGACATCCACGAAGGAGAAGCGGTGGACGCGTCCGCCTTCAAGGCGCTCGTTCGCCAAGCGGTCGCCCTCAACAGTTCTGTCAAGTCGAAACCTACGAAGAAAGCGAAGTCCTAGGGGATTCCGCCCCTCCTTCGACGGCAATGACCGGGCTGGGGATCGAACCCGGGGCCTGCGGATTAAGAGTTAGTCCGTATCACGCAGGGCGCGAATCCCCGCCCGGGCAGAAGTCAGGAAGAAAGCCAATAAGTCCGAACGAGTGCCGAGGAGTCCGGAGGTAACCGGGCGTCCTGAGTCACACGCCAAGTCACGCCCGCAAATCACGGCCCACCTTCCATAGTCTTCATTTGCAAGACAGCCGTCATGGCAGCGGCAAGCATCAGTTTAGTTCTTGCATCGAGGCTCCGGAGCATCCAAACGAGAGTTGTATTTCCGAACGTTCCGCCAAAGTACTGAAGGGCACAAAGGGACTGCCCGTTTTCAATGAACTCGTATCCCGCGGCAGATCCCAAGACACCGAAACGCCCCCGTGTCTTAGACCTCGCAGGAGAAATAACAATTCTTCTTTCTCCGTTGGTTAGGACGGCTTGGTACTTGCCTGCCGTACTGTCGCTCATCGTTACACCCACCAGCAGAGCCCACGTATCGGTCGTATCTCCATTGAGGGTGATAGACGCGGCACCATTTTCGGAATCCAGCACCACTTCATCATGACTACCGATGGCCCAGCCATGGCCCAGTCCCATGTCGTGGAGCGATTGAACCGTAATTTTGTGCGCGGCATTGACCATTGCAGAATCAGTTGTTCTGTTGGTCAAGACAAATGAAAACTCTCCAGTGGAGCTGCTCTCTCCTTCAGTCCTGAGTAGGTTTCCTTTCGTGCGTGTGGTTGTCGGCCCCATCTTGCTGGAAACAACCTCATAACCACCAATCCGCCATTTCGCGATTCTTCCCACCCATTGGGCTCCACGCTTTACAATCAGTGTCTCGGCATTGGCAGCGAGGCTATCACTGATCACGATATTGTGCTGTGCGGCGGACGCGGGGACAGCGGCCAGAATCCCGCCGAGCAACGATACGGCGCAGAACACCTTCATGGAAAGCTCCTTTCCTTCGACACCGCCATTCGGGGACACCGGGCTCGCCGGTCGGCGAGACTTTCACTGGACTTTCGCGGTCGTGCGCGAAAATCGATGACCGTGCCGGGGATCGCCCCGGAACCTGCTTCGGCTGAAACAGCCAAATCAAACACCGACAACAACGCGAAGCACTGGGCTCCCCTGGTGGATTACCGAATCACGGCGGCGAGCCGTATCGAGAGACCGACTCCGAGCCGCTGTGCCGGGAGCGGGTTGACCTTCAATGCAACTCGTGGCGACGCATAACGAAGTTGCCAACGGGAGGAGGCTGACCCGATGGCGGCTCCGAGTAGCGCCCCGACTCCCGCACCCGCCATCGTCAGACCGGCCACCGCTCCCCATTGTCCGCATCCTTCGCCTTCACTCAAGCCGGTGCACAACGCTCCCCAGAAGAGCGCGGACGGGACGCCAAGGGCTACCGCTCCGACGATCGCCCCAGTCTTGGCTCCGGTCTTGCGCACCCAGATCGAATCGATCATCGCGAGCGGAATCGTCGTATCCTTCATGGCCAGCTGCAAGACCGGCGGGTCTGGATAGTAGACGGTAAACCGACCTTCGACGCGTTGCCCCGTCGGCGAATGAAGCCTGACAGACTGCCCGGGCTTGAGTTGCCGGGCAACGCTGTCGAGAGTGGCCTGGGCGGCGAGCGAAGCAGGTAGCAGGAGCACAGCTGGGATGAGCCGCCAAGCGATAGAAGGCATGTGGCCCCCCTTGGTCCGGTCGTATGACGGCAACTGCCTATGGCCAATCTCGACTCTTCTCTCAAGCCGCTTTCAAGAGCCAGCATCGGGATGAAAACCCAACGGGGTGATCTCGGGATCGGGCGGCGTCGGGAGGAGGCGTCGGAGCGTCAGCGAGAGAACCGCGGGAGACCGCTGGGACAGGGACCCGGTCGCTTCAAGGTAGGAGCTGGACGTGCCGTCCGTAAACCATGATGACTAGCTCGACCAGGTCAGCTCTCCTGACCTTATCGGGGATGGAACGCGGGGCCCACGGAACAACATTCAGGCAGTTCTGCGGAGAGTATCCCTGCCTAACTCCTTCTGTTGCAATGACCGGGCCGGGGATCGAACCCGGGGCCTGCGGATTAAAAGTCCGCTGCTCTACCAACTGAGCTACCCGGTCGGACGGTTTTCGACCCACAACTTAGTCGGACGACAGTGCGGCTGGCGACCCCGGTCGGACCCCCCCCCGCTCCTCCTCCAGACTCCTGCCATGCGGATGCTTCACTGTTGCGCCGTTCACCGCGGTTCCCCAGATTCGGCTCAAGGAGGTGACGCCCGACGTCGGACGGAGACTCCACCGGCCAGGTCGCCGGATTCGCTGTTCCTCACCGCTCACGCGGCCAACCGCCGCGCCGCACCCGCTCCCCCAGTTTTTGCCGCTTGTTCAACGCACGGCGCTTCCCGAGCATCCGTACCACCAGACGAGGGAGATCACTGATGGCCATACGCCTTGGTGACGTGGCGCCCGATTTTGTGGCCGAGACCACCGAGGGTGCGATTCACTTCCATGAGTGGGTCGGCGACCAGTGGGCGATCCTGTTCTCGCACCCCAAGGACTTCACCCCGGTGTGCACGACGGAGCTTGGTTACATCGCCAGCCTCATGCACGCCTTCGCCAAGCGCCACACCAAGGTCATCGGTCTCAGCGCCGATTCCGTGAAGGACCACGAACGGTGGGCCGCCGACATCGAGGAGACGCAGGGCCACGCGGTCACCTTCCCGCTGATCGGCGACGCCGATTTGCGGGTCGCCAAGCTCTATGACATGATCCATCCGAAGGCCAATGTCGACAAACGCACCGAGGCGGACAATGCCACCGTGCGGTCCGTCTTTCTGATCGGACCGGACAAGAAGGTGAAGGCGATGCTGGTCTATCCCCCGAGCAGCGGACGTAACTTCGACGAGGTGCTGCGGCTGCTCGACTCGCTGCAGCTCACCGCGACCCATGCCGTGGCAACGCCCGTGAATTGGAAACCGGGCGAAGACGTGATCATCTCCACGGCCGTCACGGACGAGGAAGCCCGGAAGACTTACCCGCAGGGCTTCAAGACGTCCAAGCCATACCTGCGGACGGTTCAGCAACCACAATAGCGGCATGCCCTCCGCCGACCAACAGCGGGCGTCCGCCATCATCGCGTTCCGCGAGGAGCTCGCCCGGCTCGAGGCCGCGGGCGTCATCGCGCTCGACCTGGCGACCCGGGACCGGATTCGCGCGCACCACGACGCGGCACTGGCGCGGCTGGCCGCGGCCGGTGACGTCGACCTCAGCGCGGCCGCGGCCCGCCTGTCCACCGGCATGCGCGTCGCGACACTGCTGGGGACGATCGCGCTCTCCGCGGCCTATGGGCTCTTCGTGAGCTCGCATTGGGGCGCATTGGCCCTGGTCCCGCAGCTGGCGCTCGTCACCCTCCCTTCCCTGCTGCTCATCGCCCTGACCCATGTCGCCGCGGCACGGGAACGATCCGGCTACGTCGCCTCCCTGCTCGCGACGGTGGCGGCGATCGCCTTCGCGATCAACCTCGGCACCCTGGCGCAGCTGTTCAATCTCCCGGATTCCCGCACGGCGCTGCTCGCCGTCGGCGCCCTGGCCATGCTGCTCGCCTACGGGTACGGCCTCACGCTGCCGCTCGTCGTCGGGATCGGAGGCATCGGCGGATGGCTCTGGACGCTCGGCGCCATCCCGCTCCATCTCTGGTGGCGGGACGGATTCGGCGTGATAGAGCCCCTGCTCCTCGTGGGGCTCGTGACGCTGACGGCACCCGCCTGGCTTCCGGGCCCGGCGAAGTTCGCCGGCTGGTACCGCGGGTTGGGCGCCACGGCGCTCGTCGTGGGGCTGCTGGCCGTGGAGAACTATGGGAGGCTCAGCGCCTTCACCACAGTGAACCCCCACGCGATCGAGATCGCCTACAAGTTGATCGGCGCCGTAGTGCTCACGGCCCTCGTCGTCTGGGGCATCCGGCGCGATGATCGACTGGTTGTGCAGATCGGATCGGCGGGCGCGGTACTCTACCTGTTCATGCGCCTGGTGGACTGGTTCTGGGATCTCGTGCCGCGGTGGCTCTTCTTTCTGCTCGTCGGCGCCTTCGCACTCGCGGTCCTGCTGACCCTCAGGCGCCTGCGCCGCGTGCAGGTGGAGGCGCGATGAAGTGGGCCATCGTCGCCCTGGCACTGGTCGTCGTGGCGAACGGCGTGGCGCTGCTGTCGGTGAGGCGGGAACGTGCGGCCCCCGCCACGCTCGCCACCATCGATGTCTGCGCCGGTGATCTCATCGGTGGAAGCGCCTCCGACGAGCCTCCCGCGCTCCGGCTGGTCGTGGCGCCGGAGTCGCTCTCGATGCCCGCGGGACTCGACGCGCCCGGTCTCCGGGCTCTGGGGTTCACGGAGTCGGTGATCGCCGCCGTCGGCTGGACGCCCGACTCGACCTTCCGCTGGCCCCGTCCGCGGCCGGCCTGGGTGCGGCTGCGCCAGCGACGCGATTCGCTCGCCCAGCTGGCCGTCGTGGAGGTCGCGCCCCGGCGTGCGCTGCTGACGCCAGACTCGGCGTCGATCGTGGTTCGCGGCCTCGTCGGGATGCGGTCGCGTTGGAGCGGTCCAGCGCCGACGCCAACGGGCGACCACGATCACGCGGCGCTGAGCCGAGTCGCCGCGCGCGGCGTCATCGACCCGACCGTGGTCGAGCTGATTCCGGCCCAGCTGCACCTGGATCGGTTGCAGATCGCTACGCTGCGGGCTGCGCTGGCCGGCACGGTGGGGTGCGCGCAGAAGCGGCAGGCCGTGATTGCCAACGGCGCAAACGGAGGGATCTGGGTCGAAGCAGTTCGTTGACTGCGGAATCTCGATCGCAATTTGCCATCCAAGGAGGTCCGATCATGCCACGCTTCCTGAAACGCCCGGGCAGAACTCCACTGTACCTGTCGGTCCTTGCGACGACGGCGCTCATCCTCGGTTGCGGAGGAGCCACGCCGATCAAGACGTTGCTCGATGATCCGCAACAGTTCGATGGCAAGACCGTCCGGATTGTCGGGGTGGTGCAAGGCTCGGTGGGCGCTCTGGGTTTCGGGGCCTACCAGGTGAACGACGGGACGGGCACACTGTCCATCGTGAGTGAAGGGGGTGGGGTGCCACGGCAGGGGGCCAAAGTAGGAGTAGAGGGGACGTTTCGATCGGCGTACACGATCGGAAGCCAGAGTGTGGCCGTATTGGTGGAGTCGCGCCGATACACGCCCTGAGGACAACACCTGATCGCGGATGCGAGGATCACGGCCAGGTGAAGATCAGCGACGGGGCCGCGCCCGCGCGCACCTGCGCCACATCCTTCGGCTCGCTCCAGAATCCACGCACCGACGCGCTCGTCAGCCGGATCTCCCAGCGTGCGTGCGCGTCGGGGCTCACCGGAACCGCGACATCCAGGCGCCAGAGACGCTTTGACTCCGGCGGGACGGCGACCAGCAGCCCCACGCCCACCCCTGCCTTCACCCCGCTGCGCACGCCGAACGGCGCATCGCCCGGCCAGACCGCGCCTGCGTCGGCGAAGGTCGCGAGCCCGAGCCCGACGTGCCGGGTGACCTGGCCGAGCGACCAACGGTCCTCGAGGCGGGCGACGCTCCGCACCCCGCCGACGACGCGCGAATTGCGGTAGCCCCGCACCCCGCCCGGCAGGGCGCCAAGCGCAAGCTGAAACGGAATCCGCAAACGCCACCCGCCGGAGAATTCGTCGCTGGCGATGACGACGTGGGCATCGAGAGGCTTCCAGTACCACGCCAGGCGACCACTGGCGACCATCGAATCCCATCGGTGCTCGCCCGGATCGTGGCGGGCTTCCCCTTCGACGCGCAGCGCCGCGTAGGACCGCGCGGAACCCATCCCGGCGTACAGGTCCGTCGAGAGAAACGTGTCTTTCCCGTGTCCGACCACCGCGCCGAATTGAAAGCCCCGGGCCACATCCTGCTCCGCCGCGAGCGCGTCGAACCCGCGCACCTCCAGGAACGAGAGGTTGCGCACGCCGGCGACGGCGTTCAGGCGCAGATTCTGGTAGCGCGCGAACGGGCCACCGATCGGCGCGCCCGTGTCGGCGACCAGTCCCGAGTCGGTGACGATCACCGCCTGGGCCGCCGGCACGACACGCTCATACGTCAGGAGACCACCCAGGAACCCGATATGCCGTCCAAAGCCGATACGCTGGACACTCCCGATGTCCGCGAAGCGCCGCACCACGCCCAGCGAAGTGACTCCACTATCCGGTCGGACGAACGCGGTATACGCATTGACGTTGCTGTAGCCGATGTGCCACGCGGTCCGCTGGAGGGCGGTGAGAAAGGCGTGGCCGAGTGCGAGGGTCAGCGTGCTGCCGAGTGGTGCGCGGTGGGCCACGAGCTCGAGCGTATACGGGCGGCCGAACGCCTGGTAGGCGACGACCTGCAGGCCTACGCCGGTGCGGTAGCGGAACCCCTGCTCCACCCTGGCCGCGACGTACAGGGCCCGGCCCCCCACGTTGCCGTTGCCGAAGAGCAGCGCCGTGGGGCGCCCGTTCCGGAAACGCATTGAGAAGACGGTCGGGATCTCGTCGACGGTCCCGACCTCGATACGCGTGCCGCCGACGGAGTCCGGCACCGCGCGGACCCTCGCCCCAGCGAGGAATGGTTGCAGGCGGAGAATGCGCTGCGATTCGGCCAGCTCGGTGGCCGAGCAGGGCCGCCCCACATCCAGGAGCAGAAAGCGGCGGACGACGTCGGCTTTCGTGGTCGTACCCAATCCCACGCCGCGCGCGAACACGCGGAGCGGCCGGGGGATCTGGACGAACGAAGGGTCGTGCGGGACGACGGCGATCGCCGAGACGGTCTTGCCGTTGCACTGAGCCGTGACGGGACTCGACGGCACGAGGGACAGTAGCGCGACGAGCAAAGACGGAGCGGAGCGCCGCATGTGGTCCCTCCTACTGCTTCACGACCTGCAGCAGCCCACCGGCGACACCGGCCCACAGAAACGCCGGGAGCGTCTGGTCGGGCCGGAACGCGTAGCGGATCCTGCCCCTGAACGGTGGCTGTGTGGGACGGCCGGGGTTGTTCCCGCGCACCTGCCCATTCGCCATCATTGAGGCGATGCCCCGCGCCGCCCCGCCGAGGATCCCGCCGCCGCCGAGAATTCCTCCCGAGCCACGGCGCATTACCGACACCGACAGATCGGTGAAGCGCGGTGTGATCCAGCCACGCGCGACCCCGGCGCTCACCCCCGCCCCGAAGCTGATCCCCGTCACCTGGCCGTGGGCGATCCGCAGCGGATACACCTCCTCGACGAACGGGTTCAGCGCCGTGGCCGGCATCGCGCCGAGCGTCCCGCGAAAGGTCATGTCGAACTGCGGCGCATCGAGGGGAATCGCGAACTGGATGTCGAGCGGCGCCGCATGCTGCAGGCGCGCGGTGATCGCGAGCGACATCGTATCGCGGCCCATCCGCCGATCGATGCGGTGGATCACATTGACCGCCGTGGCCTGAATGTCCGCGAAGGTCATCACCCCAGGCCGGGTCCGCCCGGCTGCCTGCTCCCGGTAGATCACCTCCCCGTTTCGCACGACGACCGAGTCCAGGCGCAGCGCCAGATCGAGATCGGCGACCCACTGCTGTGGCGTGCGGTTCGGCCGGCGACCGGGGTGCCTGGGTTGGCGCTTGTCACTGGTGAGGTCGATCCCGAGTGAGTCCACCTCGATGCGCCGGGCGCGCGCGCCCAGACCAGACGCAAACGCGCCGAAGTCGATCCCCTGCGCCAGGGCCTGACCGACCGCGAGTTTGATCACATCGTGGCGATGGCCCAGTGACGGCCCGAGTTCGGCCCCGATGCCTCGCGCTTCCAGCGTCGAATCGGTGAGGCTCGCCCGCAGCATGCCGACGCGCACCGCCGCGGTGCTTTCGGGGTGCGCGACAAAGTTGTTCGCCACCAGCTCGATCCGCCGGCTGAACAGCGGGCGCGAGGCCGCGCGCGTATCAGCGGGATCGATCACGACATCCACCATGTGCCACTGGAGCCGCTCGAGCTCCAGCCGCGTCTCGCCATTGCGCCCGAGCGGCAGCCGGAAATCGAAGGCCAGGGCGGGAAACGTGAGCTCCGTGATTTGCACCCGGGGTGCATACGAGGGCAGGCGCAGTCCCTGCTGGAGCACGAGAAAGCCCGTTCCCTCGCGTTGTCGAGGTGTCGAGGTCGGCACGGGGACAGCCGTGGTGTCCCGCACACGACGTGGCGCCTCGACGGCGACGCTCCCCACCGCGCAGCCCATCGACGCGGCGATGAGACCAGCGCCACGGACCAGCGTGAGAACGTGCACGCCACTGATCGTGCAGTGCGACAGGCCGATCCGCACGTTGGCGAGCGGTTGTGGTTGGCGCGTGTTCACACGGCGATCGGTCGTGAGTCGGAAGGAATCCACCATGACGCGGCGGAACAACCAGTTGACGTGCACACCGATAGGATCAAGCCGGTACACGCCAGCCGATTGCTGCGCGACCACCCCCACGGCCCAGTCCCGCAACAGCCGGTTGACGATCGAGGTTGCGCGCCACCAGCCAGCGCCGAGCGTGAGCGCCGCGAGACTGGCGAGACCGACAATCGTCCGCCGGTCGAGGCGGATGCGCCTGCGCCGACGGTTCACGGCTCGACGATGGCGCCCAAGGTCCCTAGTTGAGAAACGCCGCGATGTGGTCGTTCAAGAACTTCAAATCCGCCGGATCGATCCCCGCCCCCGCGGGATGGCCCCACAGCGAGGGGATCGGCGTCAACGTGACGTGCGGAATGAATTTCGCTTCGTACCGCGCATCGGTGACGGGGAAGTACAGGTCCGTCTCCGACGGCATGTACAGCACCGGCGCCGTGATCGAGGCCAGCGCCTTCTCGAGGTTGCCGCCGAAGCCCGGCGTCGTGCCGACGTCGTGCCGCTCCCAGGTGCGCGCCTGCAGGATGAGATCGTTGGCGTCGGCGCCCGGAATGAAGTTCGTGCGCAGCCCCGTCACGAACGACTCGAAGGTCGTCCCGGGGGGACTGATCTGATGCCACAGCTCCTGGCGCCACCACTCCTGTGAAAACAGCCAGCCGGTCCAGATCAGGCTGAACAGCTCGACGCCCTGCTTCGGCTGGGTGGTGTAGTCGCCGCCCTTGAACGCCGTGTCGAGCTGGATCGCCGCGATCTGGGCTTCGAGCCGCACCACGCCGTGCGGCCAGCACTTGGCGGTGCCCGACGTCGCCACGATGCGATCGCTGAAGTCCGGGTAGCTCACCGCCCACTGAAACGCTTGCTCGGCACCCATCGAGAAGCCAATGACGGCGCGGAGGTGTGTGACGCCCAGCTCCTCGACCAGCAGCCGATGCACCGCTTCCACGTTGTCCCGAATGGTCGCGACCGGAAACCGGGGACCGTGAAACGGCTCCGCCGTGTTGCTCGGCGAGGACGAATGCCCGTTCCCGAACAGCTCCGTCGCCACGAGGAAGTAGCGCGCGGTATCGAGCGCCAGCCCCGGTCCGATGAGCCAGTCGTATCCGTGGTGGTCCGCCAGGTAGTGCGACGGCAGGAGAATCACGTTGTCGTGCTTCGCGTTCAGCCGCCCATAGGTCCCGTACACGACCTTGACATTCGGCAATGTGGCGCCGCTCTCGAAGGTGAAGTGATCGAGCGTGAACACGTGATGGCCGGCGTAATCCGGCGGTGGCGCCGCGGGCTGCTGCGCTCGGAGGGACGTGACGCAGGCGGCGAGAACGATCAGGAGCAGCGGTCGTGTGATCATGCGTACAAACTTGGCCGTGAGTATCCTTGTGCGCCATGAGCGATCCCTACGCCGCGCTGCGGGTCCCCGACTTCCGCCGCTTCATCGGGTTTCTCGCAACGCAGACGTTGGCGACGATGATGCAGGGGGTGGCCGTCGGATGGCAGCTCTACCAGGTCACGCGCGACCCGCTGGCGCTGGGAATCGTCGGTCTGGCCGAGGCGCTGCCGTTCATCGCGTTCGCACTGCCGGCCGGACACCTGGCCGACCGGGTCGACCGGCGTCGCCTGTCCCTGGCCGCCCTGGCGGTGCTCGTAGTCTGCAGCGTGACACTGTTCGGACTCACCGAGCTCGGCCTCGTGCGCGCCACCACCGCCTGGATGGTGTACGCGGTGATCTTCGTCAGCGGCATCGCGCGCAGTTACCTGCAGCCGACCCGCACCGCCCTCTCCGCCGACCTGGTGCCGCGCGCGCTGTTCGCGAATTCCATTACGTGGCGCAGCGTCACCTGGCAGTCGGCCGCAGTGATGGGACCGGCCGCGGGCGGGCTGCTGGTCGCCCTCGGCGGACCGACGCTCACCTACGGCATGACCGCCGTGTTGCTCGCGACGGCCTGGGTGGCGCTGTTCCGGGTGGCGCCGCATCCCCATCCCGCGGCGGCCCCGGAGAGCTCCGGACTGGCCGGACTGCTGGACGGCGTGCGGTTTGTGCTCAAGCAGCCGGTGCTCCTGGGCGCGCAGCTGCTCGATCTCTTCTCGGTGCTGTTCGCGGGCGCCGAGGCGTTACTGCCGTTGTTCGCGGCGGACATCCTCCACGTCGGTGCCGCAGGGCTCGGCGTGCTGCGAGCGGCGCCCGCCGCCGGCTCGGTGCTGATGTCCCTGTATCAGTCGTATCGCCCGCTGCAGGGACGCATGGGCCGGATCCTGCTCACGTCCGTCGTTCTGTACGGCTTGTGTATCAGTGGATTCGGATTGTCCCGGAGCTTTCCCCTGTCCATGGCGCTGCTGCTCATCTCCGGGGTCTTCGACAACGTCAGCGTGGTGCTGCGCTCGACCCTGCTTCAGACGCTGACCCCGCGGCACCTGCTGGGCCGCGTGGCGGGGGTGAACGCCATCTTCATCGGCTCGTCGAACGAAGTCGGTGCGTTCGAGTCGGGAGTCGCCGCACGCCTGATCGGCGCGGTGCCCGCGGTCCTGCTGGGCGGGTTCGTCCCGATCGTGGTCGTCGCCCTGATCGCGTGGCGGGTGCCGGAGCTGCGACGCCTGGAACGCGTGGCGTGATTGCGTGAAGGCAGGAGGTTTACGCCGCGATTCAACCTCGTTTCACCCCCTCCTCATCATCCTTGGTGCGATCGCAACGACTCTCCGCGGAGGCACCAGCATGAAGACTCGTCTTGTGACAGCGGTCCTGATGGCCACGGCCGTCACCGCCTGTCAGCGCCGAGCGCCAAACACGGCCATGGCGCATCTCGACTCGATGCGGCTCGCGCAGTTTGCGCCGCTCCCTGATTCGATCCCGACCCCGAACAACCCCATCACTGAGGCGAAGGTGAGCCTCGGCCGTACGCTGTTCTACGAAACGCGACTTTCGCGTGACCACGACCTCTCCTGCAACAGCTGCCACGACCTCACCACGTACGGCGTGGACCACCGCGCGGTCAGCACCGGCGCGATGGGCCAGCACGGCACGCGCAACGCACCGACGGTCTACAACGCCGCCGGACACTTTGCGCAGTTCTGGGATGGCCGCGCGCCGACCGTGGAAGAGCAGGCCAAGGGGCCGATTCTCAATCCGGTCGAGATGGCGATGCCGAGCGATCGCGCGCTGCTCACCGAGCTCGCGGCGATCCCGGCCTATCGCGAGGCGTTCCGCCGGGCCTTCCCGGGTGAAATGAACCCGGTGACGTACGACAACGTGGGGGCGGCCATCGCCGCATTCGAGCGGCGCCTCGTGACGCCGTCGCGCTGGGACGCGCTGCTCAAGGGGAACGACAACGCCCTGACGCCGGCCGAGAAGGAGGGGTTCAACACCTTCGTCGAGGCGGGGTGCGTGAGCTGCCACAACGGCGCGTACCTGGGCGGCCAGTTGTATCAGAAGGCGGGTCTGGTGACTCCATGGCCCGATCGTGCCGACCCGGGCCGGGTCGCGGTGACGCATCAGGCCACCGACAGCATGGTGTTCAAGGTGCCCTCGCTGCGCAACATCGCCATGACGGCACCCTACTTCCACAACGGTGGCACGGCATCGCTGGACGAGGCCGTCCGGATGATGGGCCGCTACCAGCTCGGCCGCGACCTCACCGACGCGCAGGTCGTGTCGATCGTCACCTACCTCCAGACGCTGACGGGGGCGATCCCGACCGGCACCGTAGCCGCGCCCGTCCACTAGCGAACCGCGCTACTCGAGCATCACCTCTTCCCGGCTCTCGAGCTCAGGCTTGAGCTCGGGATGCCGGGCGAGGAGGCGGGCGCAGGCGTTCCAGCGCAACAACGCGTCGTCGTTGTCGGCAGGACGCAGCCCCTCCGCCTTCTCGTACCAGTCCATGGCTTCCCGCAACCACTGGTACACGGCTGCCGCGGCTCCCGGGGCGCCGTGGCTGAGGCGCGTCCGGGCCCAGCGCTCACAGATGATCCCGGCGTAATAGGCGCGCTGATACTCGCTGGTGATCCGGGGCAGCACCTCCCGCGCGGCCGCCTCCCCGACCCCGCGGCCGTGCTGGAACTGATCGGTGCGTGCCAGCAGCAGCAGTACCAGCGCCCGCTGGTTCTGGGGCTCGATCTCGAGAATGTCCTGGCAGATGCTCTCCGCGTCCCACGGCTCGTTGAGCAGCCGGTAGCGTTCGGCCTTCTCGAGCGCCCGCTCGACGCCGTTCGGGGAAATGCGCTTGAACTCGGGCATGCGGCGCTCCCTTCTCAGTCCACCAGGCCCAGCAACCGGAGCAGCTTGAACAACGGGTCGAAGGCGCGATCCACCACGCGCTCCTTCAACGGGATGATGGCGTTATCGGTGATCGCGATGCCTTCCGGGCACACTTTGGTGCAGCACTTGGTGATGTTGCAGAAGCCGATGCCGTGCGCCTGGCGCAGCTCCTCGCGCCGGTCTGCGATGTCGAGGGGGTGCATCTCGAGCCCCGCCGCGTGGATCAGGAAGCGCGGCCCGATGAAGCGCTCGTGCAGCCGGTGATCCCGCAGCACGTGGCACACGTCCTGGCACAGGAAACACTCGATGCACTTGCGGAACTCCATGACCCGGTCCACGTCGACCTGTTGCATGCGCCAGGTGCCGTCCGGCGCATCGGGGGGCCGTGGAGTGAAGGGCGTGATGCGCGTCTTGACGCGGAAATTCCACGACACGTCGGTCACGAGATCCCGCACCACGGGGAACGCCTTCATCGGCTCGATCGTCACCGGCTGCTCGAGCGGCAGGTCTTCGAGCCGCGTCATGCACATCAGCTTCGGCATGCCGTTGACTTCGGCCGAGCACGATCCGCACCGGCCGGCCTTGCAGTTCCAGCGCACCGCGAGGTCGGGCGCCTGCTCCGCCTGAATCTGATGGACGGCGTCGAGCACCACCATGCCCTCGGCGACGTCGAGCGGGTAGTCGCGCCACGCCCCGCTGCTCGCGTCACCGCGCCAGATGCGAAAGGTCGCCTGGGCCATCAGGTCATCTCCTCGATGATCCGCGCCAGCTCGGGCGGCAACGGCGGCACGGGAATCGACGACACCTCCATCTGCCGGTCGGCATTCCGCTTGACCACGAGCCGCACCCGGCCGAGCGCGTCGTCCTTG
>Ga0326730_1000204_pt1 | contig 17937 bp, 18 predicted proteins | sample MHFSIPfraction_3_FD_207740 | JGI IMG/M metagenome (GOLD analysis project Ga0326730, IMG submission 207740) | Lab enriched peat soil microbial communities from Michigan Hollow, Ithaca, NY, United States - MHF7AN SIP fraction | ecosystem: Environmental > Terrestrial > Soil > Wetlands > Peat...
TAACTGTTGTGGATGGGAAAACGCGCGTCCCCCCTGGTCCTGAATGATAGTCTTGAGAATCGATCGAGTGATACACTCGTAACCAAACAAGGAGCATATGAAAAAGCAGATTTTGTTGATGGTCGGGGTTGCAGGCCTGTTGACCTGTCAGCCCCAGCATGAAGCTGACGCTTCCGTAAGAGTTGGGGTGAATGTGCCGGGTGGACCCAGTTTTTTCTTTTCGGACAGACCCGATTTCATCTATCTGAACAACTACGGTTATTCAGTCTCCTATGGAGGACCCTACGATGTCATCTACTACGGAAATGACTACTTCGTTTTCCGTGACGGTGGTTGGTACCGTGCCCATGATTACCGAGGTCCATGGGGACGCGTCAGGGATTTTGAACTTCCGCCGTCAATCCGGAGGCACCGTATCGAGGAGATCCGGAGGCATCGCGACATGGAGTACCGTAGGCACGATCGCGGCTACTGGGATCAGAGATTCCGCCACGACCGCGACCATTGGCACGGTCGTGACGACCGCCGCGGACCGGATTATCGCCGCGGGCCGGATGACCGCCATGGCTGGGATGACCGCCGGGGTGGTGATGATCATCGCGGGCCGGATCGTGGTCGCGACTTCGACCGTCGTTGACGCGGATCCATGCAGTGATCTTCAATCAAGCACAAGGGAGCCCGTCCGGGCTCCCTTTTTTTTGTCAGGAATGGGTATGCTGACTATTCGGACCTGAAGAAAATATCCAAAAAGTTACATATGCCTTGCTGACTTCAATCAAACGGTTCAGGTGATTGGCCCATGTCAAGAGCGGCAAGCCATCCTTGCCCGGTGTCAAGGATGCCTTGAAGATAGGTTGGCTTGCAGATATCATGAGCGGGCGTCAGGCCGTGTACTCACGCATTCCTGATGACGTGGTTCAATACGATTGCAGCGGCCGTCACCGGAAGTTCGAGTGTGATCAGGTGACCGCACTGGGGCACGCAGAGATAGCCACCCTTCGAGGTCATTTCCTGAAGCTTTCGGGTGTTTTCCGGTGTCATTATCGTGTCTCCGTCTCCCGCGACAAACAGCATGGGTACATTGATGGACCTGACCATCTCGGGGAGCCTGGTCGTCGTTTCGAGCGCGGTGATCTGCCGGGTCGTCTGTTCGATGGCTTCCGAAGCGCAGAAGCCCAGGCTTTCGAACCCGATCATGATGTCGTGCTTGAGGATCGTGTTCTTGGACAACACGAGCCGGGCGAAAATGTAGGCGAGCAGCCACCAGGTCAGCTTGCGCATCATGGTGTTGAAAACGAAGGTGATCGTTGCCGGGGCGAAGTTCGAAATGAACTCGCTGTTCGGGAGGAAGCCGAAGTTGAAGAACACCATCGACTTGATGCTGTTGGCATGGCGGGTTACATAATCCAGGGCTACGAAAGGGCCAAAAGAGAAGGCTGCCACATGGAAGTTGGCCAGACCGAGCTTCCGGATCAGTTCGTCAAGGTCCCTGGCGAAATGGCTGATGTGGTAATGGTTGTTTGGGTCATTTTCCGACCACCCATGGCCTTTCATATCGTATGATACAGTCCTGATCCCCTGTTCGTTCAGGTGCCTGATGACGTGATGCCACCACATCCACCAGCAGTCCCAGCCATGGATCAGCAACACGGTCTCTTTCGCGTTACGCGGTCCTGAGTCGTGATAATGGTGCAGCAGGCCACCGACTTCGATGAAATGGCTGTTTTCCATCAACCCAAGTTCGTAGGCAGCTTCACTTTGCTGCCCGGTGGCGCGGGATTGAAGCTGGAGAAGGAGTTTTTCCCGGTAAGAGCGGAATTTCTCGGTGGTAGGTTGTGGTATGTGTCCCATGTCAGTCAGCAGTGAAGTTCATGAGAGTTCGACATTGCGATAATTACGGGTATCCGTCAGCATCACATTCCGATCCCTGGGCGCATTTCAGAAATCCAGGTATGGCGGAAAAGAGGGCTCCCTTTCTTTACGGTGGCTCAGGTTGAGGAGATCGATCCTTTGCCAGCTCGAAGGTAAAGGATCGATCAATGCGTTCATCGATTCTATCTACTCCTGCACCCATTGGCGCACTTACCATTTGAACGGAACCTCTTTGGCCTGGACTTTCGGTTTGGGTTTGGACAATATTGCCGCCTTGATGAATCCTGCGGCTTGAGCTCCTTCACTGAAAATCTCAAAGGCTTTTCCGTTCAGTAAGCTTGTTGCATTCATGAACGCCGATCCGGAAGCATAGACTCCGAGCCCGACAACGGCAATCCCGGCGATTCCGTGCAACGTAGGGGCCGCGATCGGGGCCAGTAAAGCTGCTCCGCCTGCGATTCCTAAAGCTGCGGCCGTCGAGGTTATCGGATTCTGACTCATGGTAATGTTCCGAATTGAATTGAAATTATTGCAAAGTCTGATATGATGGCGACTTAATAACGAGCACACCATGTCAACTTACTGTCACCTTGTGTCGCTTACTTATCAAGAAAGCACCCCATCTGTGTTTTCGACTTTATTCCAAACTTCATCGCGCAACCGTAATGCCGAAGCTGCTTCAAACAGGCCAGGTTTCAATAAATCTTTCCAGCGGGGATTATGTAATTCCTTTTGCTGAAACTTCCACCATGCGTTCAAAGCCAACGTTGCGTTAGAAGCTATCTGAGCAGAGTCGTTTACAGCCTGAAAATAGTCGATGGCCACATCGAAGTATCCGTATGATTTCGAGGACGCTTGCGACATGGTGATTACATATACGTTGTAGCCAGGAAGAAGTGTGGCGAAATAGGACTCTGGACATGGGATCCCAAGATGGGAATCATCTCGGTCAACCTCAAAAAGATGAATTGGAAAAAGTAGTTTGTCTCGCATGTGAACCGGACACATCCAGGTTTTGCGGTCAAAGGTCACATTTCCATCTTCCCTGATTGACAAACGTTGAGGAAGCCTGCTTTGGGCAGAAGAAAGGGCAATCTCCGCGACTCTGTTTGAATCTTTAAGGTCATCCCTTCCCGGATATGCCGGACCTGATTGCATCCAACGTTCAATGAGCTCCTGATCGTCCCTTGTGTAAAGGGAAGGTATTACCATACTTTCCTGAAACATCATTGTAACTCCATTTTTTGCATGATTAAAACAACCTGATCCACGGAAACGAACTTGTGCATATGCATGGTCTGATCAAAACCAGACCCTTGGGTGTTCAATACATGCATTAACTTCAGGCAATACGGAAGATTGAACACCAATATCTTACTCTATATCAAGCTGTTAAAGCGTCGACAAACATGACGCTGACTCTCAACAGGAGCTTAACGGGACACTCTGTCAAACAACCGTAGCAAGCGTTTCTCCAGACGCGTTGCCGGAAGTCTGGTCATTTACCATATCGGGTTTCTATCTCTTTTGATGGACTCGCATAACCGGAAATCTCCGGTGAGCCGCCCCTCATTGAACTGCCTCCATAGAGATACGGATAGGCATTGGCTCCGAGCCTTTTCGTGCACTTGCCGACATTTTCCAGGTAATCCCCGACAACCCACCAGTGGCCATCGATGAAAACTTCAAGTAAACGTCCATAAGCCTCTGCGCCCTGGACAAAAGCCCCCTGCGTTTTATTCATGACAAACGTGTTCAAGATTGATCGAAAGTGTTGATTCTGATTTTGCTCTGTGTCGAAATTTTCTTCTTCAGAGCGAGTTATCGCACGCCATGAAGAGTGTGGCTGATGCCAATTTTATCTGCGCTCACGTCGGAAATGCCGGTTCTGAACATCAGGCGCTTTCATCGATGTAGTTCAGCTTGTCATCTAGACGCTATGGATGCCATAACATGAGGGCGAAATTCCTCTTAATGGAAGCATTGCCGGCAAGCATGCGTCAATCATTCTCCCCCTGCAGAACGTTATGGCCGGTTGTTATTTCCGGTACAGAAACCACACAGGCCAAACTGATTTGACTCCTCATTGTCGGAACTGCTGCACGTAGCTTCATCCGGCAGATTGTAAAAATGAGCTGTATCGCCGTTTCGGGACGTCTTCCCGCTGCTGTGATCGACGCCCGGAGATGTTCTCGGCGTCTGGTCAATTTTCACCTTGATTGGAAATCGTGATTTTGGAATAGGCTTCACTGCCGGCCTTTTCCACCATTTGAAGGTCATGATCACTACATCTTGTATTGTGGGGAGTGCTTTGGTCTGATACATAGGGCGATTACCTGAAAAACTCATCGCTCGGTGGAAAGGGGCGATACGTGGCGTGGTATTTGTGGTAAATTAAAAATAATATTACAATTATGATAGTTTTTGATCAAATCCTTTGCGGATAACCTGGTTTTAAGCTGTGAACAACGCAGCTAAGTTGGGTCATTCGATGGGATTGAATTTATTAAGTATTTAATTATAAATTATTTAGCGTAGCCCCCTTCTTTTTCTTTGTCCATTCGATAGCCCGCCATTCATGTGATCGACCTCCACGATCCTCACGAGTTCTGTTCCAGTTGACTGGCAACTCATCGGCGAGCTGATGTCGATCTCCTGATGATTGCTGAAGGAATGACGGCAACCTTTTCAGGCATTGTTGCGCATGAGATGCGCAGAAGTCGACGCCCCTCCTGGGCGCCACGCGTCAGGTATCTTGGCTGGATCATAGTATGACATAGTGCATGTTGATGATGTTTACTGCATTTTATAAAATGAGATACGGCTGCAAGCAAGGGAACTGGCTGCGAAAGGGACGCGGATGCCCTTACCGTATTAACGGCTGGCGCCGAGCATATCCGACCTCAGGGGAACGGCATTGGGGATCGTAATAATTGTAAGATCGCGGCCTGATTGCTAAATTATGAATATTACGCTCTCGTTCTATCGTGCAGCTTCCACCAGGCAACCATGCTAAACTTCAGACAATGAATGTCATCATCAACGACAAAAGCTGTGTCTCTTCAGTCGGCCAGACACTCTTGAAGGCAGCCAGGATAAACCACAGCCACGTCGGCTATTTATGCGGTGGGCACGGAGTTTGTCGGACCTGCTTTGTAATCGTGCTGGAAGGCTCAGAATATCTTTCTCCTGTCAATGATGTTGAAAAAGCATTTCTCTCTCCTCATGAGATCGGACTCGGAGGTCGTATGGCTTGCCGGGCAACGATCGCCAAAGAGGGGACAATCAGGGTGCTTTCCCGCCCGGAGGAGGTTCGCAGGATGCTCTTCACCAACCCGCTGCCATTATTCAACTATGGTGCGGAGATGGGGCGTAGCTTTGCCCAACAGGTTATCCCAGGCGTTGGCAACATTTTGAGCCGAATCGTGACGGGAGAGATCATCAACGAAAATGAGCTTGAGGACTTCAACGATTCAGTTGATGGCATTTTCGGCCTGGCTGTTGAAACACTGCCGGAGTATCTGCCTTTCAGGGAGCAGGTCATGGGTATCGTCAGCAAGCTACCTGTTCAGTTGCCGGTTAACAGCCCTTTACAGATGCCGTTTCAGTTTCCACTCCAACTTCCATTCGTAAAACAGGATACGCGGAAAAATGTTAAAGAGGCGATTCCGGTCAGGTATACCCCACGGAACTCTTCAACCTGATTTTGCGCCAGTGGATTTGACATAAGGAAAAGCTTCTGACGGCTTGAATTGTTGAGAGCCTCAATATCAGAATCCCCTGAAGCATAGTATACTCGACAAACAAATTTCTCTTGTGATGTTGAAAATAATGGTACCCGAAATCATCAATAAGATAGAAGATCAAAAGTATGTAGAGGCGTTTGTCAACCTTGTGGGGCTCATGTATTACCTGCATGAGAATGTCAAGCACTACAGCGGTGATGAGATATTTTCGGTGACATTAGCGCATGACGCTCTCTCGGAAACCTTGACGGAGATGAGCAACATCGATGATGATTCGGATTATTTTAATGGCGTGGCAGAGTTTTGCGCACATCTTGCGGTTTTGAGGCTCCAAGAGGCCATAGGCGATGAGGTGGCGGCGCGGGCAGCAAAGTCCTTGTCCTTTTGCCTTGAAACAATCATAAATCAGCAGAAAGCTCAAGACGGTGAAGACGATCGATGGACAAATTAGGATTTCAGCCTGTCGAACGGGGAGGGGCGCCTCTTCGACACGAATCAGATAATGGGCATGTGTACGGCATTCGTGTTGACTTTTTTGATTCAACTGCTGACGAGATGCACCGCAGCGCCTGATTCAAGGCATTGATGGCATTGCTTGTCAGATCGACAGCTGTTCGGAATACGTTGGTCTATTGACGCTGATCATTTTCGACGAGGTGCTTGGGGAGATCATCTGGCGATTTAGTGCGTGCATGAAACGCGCCAGTATGTCAGACTGATGTCAGGAAGGAATCATCAAATGTCTGATATATCCAAAGGATTCGTGCATCAACAGATCGGTAAATCCCATGCTGAAAGCAAGTTCTGTCAGTATGACCGGTGTGGGCTGTGCGGTTGCGCAGATCATCACCTCCCGCCACCGTGGAGCGAACTTGTTTTTGAAACGGTAAAGACCTTCAAAGTCATACGCATGTTTGCAGTTTGAGACCAGGGAGACCATCAGTTGTTCCATCGGCTTGAGTGAGTTTTCCGGACTCTGCGTCAGCATCATGAATGGTACTTCACCAAGGCTCCATTCATGAACTCCTTCATTTCTCAGAGTCTCAAATATCCCTGCGACAAGAGATTCCATGATATCTCCGGGAGCGTTCCTGTGCCGTAGCATCAATTCAGTATGTACCACGTTTTGCCCTCTTTCTGAGAGCGTCATTGCCGCCAGCCATTTGCCCGCAAAAGACCGGAAGACGAAACAACGGCATCGCCATGAAGGCGCTGACCTGAAAAGATGCTTCAGCTCCGGTTTGCCGGCATGTGTATTCTGGATTTGAAGCTCTTCAAGGTGCTCTCTGTTGAGATCATTCATTTCGAACTCCTCGACATAGCCTTGTTTTTTCCCCCTGGCCAGTGAAGCCCGCACTGATTTTTTCCCAAAATGCTCACTATCCATCTCCAGAACCGCTTCAGCTCCGGTCCGCATGACGTTGCAGTCCAACGAAGCGAAACAGGCCGCCATCTCAGGTGGACAGCCTCTGAACACATATCCTTCGGGATAGGTGTGTGCGAGATCTTCATGAATGATCTGAAAGGAGTAATCGAAAGGGATTTCCGCGGAAGTTATCCATCGAAGCCCGGAAATTTGAAGCCTGGTGTCACGATACGCCGGTTTAAGCCCGTCTATCCTTGTCCAGCTTAAAGGGAGGAGTTCGTCCATTCGACTGTTATTCAATCAATCCTCAAATAAACAGACTTTCGGCGAAAACTATTCAGGAGGCGGTTTTATTTCGACCGTTGCTCAGTTCGAGTAAATCCGTCCGGGCATTATAATGCATGCAAAAATCGCCAGCTTCAACACAGCTGCTGCTGATGAGGTTCAGGCGCCCGATCTTTTGCATTTTCAGCGAGAGGGAGTGTTTGACTCATTCGGTTTCAAGGGATTGTCGATTCCCTTCATGGCATCGGCAGCCTTCATGACCAGCGACCCGGCAGTAAACAACCCTAGTCCGACCACGGCGATACCGGCAAGACCGTGCAGAATGGGAGGGGCGACTGGGGCAAGAAGCACTGTTCCTCCGATGCCTACGACATTTTTCACTATCTCTGCCGGGTTTGAATGGCTCATATCGACAAGCTCCTCTGTTTATGATTGAACAAGCGGGATTATTCTTCGGCTATCCTCAACTTCATCCATCATCGGCTTGGCATATCCGCCACTTTTACTGGACGACCAACGACGAACTCCATGCAATTGCAATGATCTGCCATGGACCTTCAGGCTGATTTTCAGTTAAGGTTCGACTCACACTTCCGTAAGCCCATGATGGAAGATTTTGCATACTTCTCGCCCGCAGCGAATCCCGCCATGAATATAATTTCGGCAAACTCCTCAAGTTTCATGCCCATATCGATCTCCTGGCTGAGATACGATTCCATATTGCGAGGTTTCATATGACTGTTCATACGGGTCAGATATGAGACCCATGCCATCCGGCAAGCCTGCATCCACAGAATTTTTGACATGTTTACTGCTGTTTGGTGATTTCAGAATCTTTTACGGAATCATCTCCGGAGGAGCGGGGTGCAGCCATGCCGATTCCCGGATTGTCATGGCTCACGTTTTCAGTCTGCCCGATAGTCTTGTTCCTGGCTGTTTGCAGAATGTGTTCCTTGAATGGGGTCAGCGCGGCTGAAATTGCGAAAAAACCGGCCCCGGTAACAAGCGCGCCGCTCAATGCATGGAATACAAAAGGAAAGCCGATAACAGGAGCCAGCATCACAAGGCCTTTCATTCCATTGGAAGGTGATTGCGTCGTAGCATCGATACCGGACATGGATCGAATCGATTATTGTTGTATAGCCTTGCCCCTGAACACAACCCATCTCGCTGCAGGAGTGTGCGTTCTGTCTCAGGGCATGAGTCATTTTTCGGATCTATTGAAGCAGAAACGTTCTGCAGCGCCTGGTTCAATGCCTTCACAGCGTTTCCTGAGCTATCTACGGCTTCCTGGTAAATGGTCTCAATGGCCGATGCTGCCGATCTGTTGCCGTTGGTGAACAGATAAACCTGCATCTGGCCAGGCTTTTCGACTGATTCCATCAGGTTTTTGAGCGAGTCGGCGGCATTGCCGGAGGCTTCAAATGCCATATCGGTTACATTTCCGATTGAATTCCCGAACCCGGATCTGAATGCAAATTCACTGGCAGGCTGCTGACCTGAAGCAGGGTTAACTGCATGAGACCGAAAGCGTCGCCGGGTAACGCGTCAATTCACCAGAAACCGGCAGATTACCCGGATGAACAGGAATCGATACCTTTAATGATTACGACAATAATGATAATCCTGATCGCGATCTTGGTTCAAATCCCATCGCACGATCTGTCCGGATGAATTTCGGACCGAAAAATCATCACAATTATAATAATTTTTTTAAGTTTACCATAAATGTTACGGATTGCGTCAGCATAATTCAGTAGAGCGACGCATTTGGACTGTAGATTGGCTGGCACTTGCCTCAAGAAGTCTCCACAAAACAAGATGAAGTGATTATGCCCTTCAAGTGGTGGAAAAAGAAGGCTTTAAATCCAGTCTCTAAATCACGGTTGCCTATCAGACTCACGATCGCTCCCGATCCGGCAACAACCGAGAACTTGATGGAAACCAGCTCTTGTGAGGATATCGGTAACTGTCCGCAGGATCGGGTGCAAACGCATCCCGGAGAACTCGTCAGGAGCATGGACCATATCGGGTCAAACCCGTATGGTCGTTGTGGCTTTTCTACCGGAGCTGATGGAAAGAGCGCCTCGCTCGTCGGACTGGAGATGATCCTGCAAGGTCTGGCAGGCATTCTCGAGGATGAGCTTTTACGCCATGTAGGCACTGATGCCGACAATCTTGAAGAGTGCCTTACGCTTATCGGGGAAAAAGCCGAAAGCCCCGAAGAGGAGCTTCTGGCAGGACCTTTGACCTGCGGTGAACGTCAAGCCCCGGACTATAGTCACTCAGATTACTCGTTATGGGGAAAGCGAATCCCCGGATCGGCAGCATCGTCTGATTCAAGAATATCCATCAAACACCAATCACACTGTCATGAATAAAACGCAGGGGGCTTTTGTCCAGGGCGCAGAGGCTTATGGACGTTTACTCGAGGTTTTCATCGATGGCCACTGGTGGGTTGTCGGGGATTACCTGGAAAATGTCGGCAAGTGTACGAAAAGGCTCGGCGCCAATGCCTATCCGTATCTCTATGGCGGCAGTTCGATGAGGGGCGGCTCACCGGAGATTTCCGGTTATGCAATCCCCTCAAAAGAGGTATCGAGTCGGTTCTCCGATCGATGAAGATCCGGGAAGGAGTGCATCAGAAATTACAGTTTTACCCATAGTGTCCCGGAATGGCATGCTTATAGACACCTCGATCAACATCGATCCCTCTCTTCACCGAAACGAAATCGGTTCCGAATCACTGGCAGTAATGGCTGCCAGGCAGAAAACCCGGAAAAGATGGTTGCTTGTCCAGCCGAAAAGCGTGACGACCATGACCGTCGACTCCGGCCGTGTGAGCATGCCGCTCAATCTGGTCATGGTGGCGACGCTTGCCGGAGCGATTTTTGATATTACGCTGGTCGACGAACGCACTGGCGACAAGGTGCCCGATGATCTTTCGGAATTCGATGTTGTGGCGATCACCTCCCGTACGCTTAACGCCACGAAGGCCTACAGCATCGGTGACAAGGCCCTTGCCCAGAAGAAGATCGTTGTGCTCGGCGGAGTCCATCCCACCATGCTGCATGAAGAGGCTACGCAGCACTGCACCAGCGTCGTTTACGGCGAGGTGGAGGGCATCTGGGAGCAGCTGGCTTCCGATGTCCTCAGAGGCACCATGAAAAGATACTACCGTTCAGAGGCACTCACCCCGATGACCTCTATGCAACGCCCGGATTTCGGTTACGCCCTGCGGTCGAAAAACGCCAGGCGTTATGCTTCCCGCGTCCCCATCCTGGCTACGAAGGGGTGTCCGGTTGGCTGCAATTTCTGTACGACGCCGGTCATCTATGGAAAGAGTTTCCGTCACAGGGAACTTGATCTGGTTCTCGACGAAATGCGTTACCATCAGGACCGGCTTGGAAAGCGCGATGTGACCTTCTCGTTCATGGACGACAATATCAGCTTCAGGCCGCAATACTTCACCGACCTGCTGGATGGTATGGCGAAACTCGGCGTCCGCTGGAACGCGAACATCTCGATGAATTTCCTGCACAAACCGGAGGTCGCCGAGATCGCCGGCCGCTCGGGATGCGACCTGATGAGCATCGGTTTCGAATCGCTCAATCCGGACGTTCTGAAAAGCGTGAACAAGGGGGCAAACCGACTCCAGAACTACTCGACCGTGGTCGGCAACCTGCACAAAAACGGAATCGCCATCCAGGGCTACTTCATGTTCGGCTTTGACGACGACAGCGATAAGAGCTTCCAGGCCACTTACGACTTCATCATGGAGAACCGTATCGAGTTCCCGGTTTTCTCTCTGGTTACCCCTTTTCCGGGGACCCCCTTCTTCGAGGAGATGAAGCCGCGAATCCGTCACTTTGACTGGGACAAATACGATACGTTCCACTACATGTACGAGCCCAGGAAAATTTCCGGCGAAAAGCTGCTCGAAAACTTCATCAAGTTGCAGCGTGAAATCTACAAGGGAAGGGCCATTATGCAAAGGATGAAAGGCAAGCCGCTCAACTGGGTCTGGCTGGCCAACCTGATGATGCACAATTTCACCAGAAAACTCAGGCCCGAAAATTTTCTCTGAAACTGCGGCTGGCAAAGTTTCGCCGATTTTTTGGAAATATATCCACCAGCGCATTGTCCGACATCCGTTCTGACTCGTGCGCTTAAATTCAAAGCCCTCCATGACCAGAACAGACGGTCGCATCGGATTTATCGACAAGATCAAGGCACATATTGAAATACTGGATCCGGTCACCTGGATCAGCGTATATCCCTGCCTTACCTGCGGAGTCATGGCTACCGGAGCAATGCGATCGACCCTTCACGATTATCTGATGCTGTTCGCCCTGTTCCTTGTCTATGGACCTCTCGGCACCGGTTTCAGCCAATCGGTAAACGATTACTATGATCTCGAACTCGACATGATCAACGAACCGACCCGCCCGATACCTTCCGGACGGCTGACCAAACAGGAGGCGCTGTTGAACTGGAGCATCGTATTGTCGGTGGCCGTGATTCTGGGCATCCTGCTTAGTCTCCATATCGGTGGAGGTCGTGGCTGGATTCTCTTTGGCTCCCTCATGACCGGACTTTTGCTCGGCTATATTTATTCTGCGCCGCCGCTCAAGCTGAAAAAGAACATACTGCTGTCAGCTCCAGCTGTCGGGATCTCCTACGGAGTGATCACCTGGCTTTCAGCAAATGCTTTTTTTTCCCAGATCAGAACCGAGGTGATCTGGCTCGCGGGTCTCAACTTCTTCATGGGATTCGCGCTCATTATCATGAACGACTTCAAATCGCAGGAAGGAGATGCACAGGCCGGCATGAAATCGCTCGCCGTCATGATCGGAGCGAAAAACACCTTCATGGTCGCCTTCGTGATCGTCGATCTGGTGTTTGCCGTGTTCGCATGGCTCTCATGGACGTGGGGTTTCCCGGGCCTGATGTATTTCGTCTTACTGACGCTCGTCGTGGACATCGTCATTCAGGTCAAGCTCTACCGAGACCCGAAGAACGGTCTTTCGTTCATGCAGAGTGCCGTGAACGATGGATTCGGGCACACTATCGGCAAGAGTGAAATCCATGAGCACAATGCATTTCTCAGATTCTCCATGGTGAACAACATCCTGTTCCTCATCAACCAGATAATCGTATCCGCCCTGATCGGCATGAAGTACATGTAACGCCTGGCATGGATGGCGCCGGTCCGGAAGCATCATTCTTCACGACACCTGTTTCAGTCAGTCCGGTGCCGCTCATCATGCGCAATCCTGACCAGATCAGGAGTTCCTGATCAGTATTCGTCCTGCAAACCCCCATTGCACGTTCAGGACCGCCGGAAAGCCTCTCCCTCCACAAGACCGGAGCATCATCTTCGACCTGGCAGAGCCAATAAAGCTTCACCTCAAGACTCTGACAGATCTCACTGATGTAACAAATCTTATGGATTCCGGGCTTCCTGTTGCAACTATCATCACGAAAAATGTAGTTTTTCCTCTGCGCATTTCATTGTAACAACGGATAGAGGCGTATTGAACCGGTGAGGACACCGCGGATCTATCCATGAGGCTCATAATCCAATATTCCAGATGCCGAAGCTTTCGAACAAATCCCGATCGACATCCAGCAGCAAGGTCGACGACATGGTTTTCGCAGTGCTGGAAGCCATGCCTGATGCAGCTTTCCAGATAGAGCCGGACGGCCTGATCATCAATACCAATACCCTGTTTTCCGCAATGTTCGGCAGGCAGCCGATCGAGTGCATCGGCACCAATATCTATGATCTGTTGCTGAATGCTCTGGGCTCTCCGGATCTCGGCAATCACCTGAGAGAAAAAACCGGGTCAGTTCTTCAAGCAGGAAAGCGAACTGTATTTGAAGATGACACCGACATATGGAAGGTCATCATCAGTCCGATACTTTCACCTGAAGGCGGGATCGGCAGTTTACTGGTCATCAGCCAGGATATCTCCGAGCAGAAAAAGAGTGACAAGAGGGTGCAGAAAGAGCGCGAGATCAAGACAACACTTCTCGATGCGATCCCATGTTCCGCAACTTTACTGGATGCAGACCTGCACATGGTCGCCTGGAACCGATACGCCCATGACCTCCTTTTCATCGGGAATGAAGCCGAGCAACAGCCGATCGGTGATCCGGTCGGGTTCTTCAATCCTGAGGACATGGAGATGCTCAGAGGGAAATTTATCAACACGCTCAAGACCGGAGCGGAGGACTATTGCGAACTGGAGGTACGGCCGCGGGGAGCCCCTCGATCCATGTGGCTCATGGTCCGTTCACAACGGGTTATCCTTGACGGCAGCTCCTTCGTTGTTTCCATCGGTCTCGATATATCCGAGCGAAAACAGCTGGAACAGGATCTCCTCGTCAACAGGAAACGGCTCGACTATTCATTGAAAGCCGCACGAGCCGGCGTTTGGGAACGGAACCTGGAGACCAACAAGGCCATCTGGTCCGATTCACTCTGGGAGTTGTTTGGCATCGAGCAGGGCGACCGGCAGCCCTCTTTAGAGCTCTGGCAGAGTACCGTTCATCCTGATGACCGGGCACTGGCAATCCGGAGAGCAAATGAAGCGACCAGCCGCTTGCAAGAGCTGAGTATCGAATATCGCGTCTGTCATCCTGACGGAACCATCCACTGGCTGCTGTCCCGCGGCATGCCGTTTTATGAAGACGATGGACAGGTGAACCGTTATATCGGAACAATAATAGAAATCACCGACCGCAAGGTGCTGGAACAGGCGCTCCTGGAGAGCAAGATGATGCACAACTACGCATTGGACGCCGCCAAATCCGGCATCTGGGAGTGGGACGTCAGTACCGATCAGCTGAAGTGGTCAGATCAGATCTGGGGGCTGTACGGACTTGAGGTCAACAGCAGGACGCTGAACCACCAGCTCTGCGTGGATACCGTCCATCCGGACGACCGGGAAACCGCTTCCAGGATCATCAAAGAGGCTGTCAGCAGCCAGAATGCGGCATCACTCGAATATCGGGCTTGCCATTCCGACGGTTCCATTCGTTGGCTCACCTCCAGAGGCATGCCGGTACTCGACGAGACAGGCAACGTGAGCCGTTACATTGGCGCCATTTTCGACATCACCGAACGCAAGCAGATCGAGCTCGAACTCCTCGCCAGCAGGGACAGGCTCAGCCAGGCTCTCGAAGCCGCGCGAGCCGGGGTTTGGGAATGGGACCTGAAAAGTGACGAAAATTTCTGGTCCGACGAACTATGGTCCCTCTATGGCATTGAACGACGCGATGACATAAAGCCATCCTTCAGGCTCTGGACAAGCTCCATTCATCCTGAAGACCGCCAAAGGGCCATCAGTGAGGTGACTGAGGCCGCACAAAACAGTACAGCCCTGAATATCGAATATCGGGTTTGCCACAAGGATGGTACCGTTCACTGGCTCATGTCTCGCGGCAAACGGATGCAGGGCGACAACGGGGTGAATCCGAGATATGTCGGTACGGTCATCGATATCACCGAACGCAAGGAAGCCGAGATAGCGCTCAAAGAGAGCAAGATGAGGTTCAACTTCGCGCTGAAGGCCACAGGTGCCGGGATATGGGAATGGGACGTAAAAGCCGACAAGGTGACCTGGTCCGAGCAGATATGGGCGTTGTACGGATTGAAGCCGAACAGCATCACGCCATCGCACCGGCTCTGTGAAAGCAACGTCCATTCTGAAGACAAGGAGTTGACCTTTGAACATGTCATGTCGGCTGCCAGCAGGTCCGCCGAGTTTACCGTGGAATATCGTGTCACCCACCCGGACGGCTCCATTCACTGGCTCATGTGCCGCGGTGTGCCCCTGGCTGATATCGCTGGCCAGACGAGATGTTATCTGGGCATGGTCATGGATGTCACCGAACGCCGAAAAGCCGAAGAAGCATGGAACAAGGGCCAGGCAAAGCTCAATCTCGTCCTTCAGAAAAGTCAGTTGGGAATTTGGGATCTTTCTCTGAATGACGTTACTGCGCATCGTTCACTCGAACATGCCCATATTTTCGGGTACGATGATTTAACTGTCGAATGGACTATGGAGAGGTTTTTCAGCCATGTCGTCCCCCAGGAACGCGAAATGATTGAAAAGCTCATATATACAGCCCTCGAAAAGCAGGAGAACTATACCTTCGAGTGCCAGATAATCACCGCAAAAGGTCAAGCGAGATGGATATGGGTCTTCGGCGCCTTAGACTCCAGCAGCACCAGCAAAGCCAGACATGTATCCGGTATTGTTCAGGACATCACCGATCGAAAGCGAACGGAGTTGCTGCTGAAGGAAAGCGAACAGAAATTCAGGAACATTTTTGAATTCTCCCCGATCGCCATCTGCATCCAGGATATGCATAACGAACACATGATCGACGTGAACGCCTCCTGGCTGAAGCTTTTCGGGTTCTCGAGACAGGATGTTATCGGCAAGAAATTAACAGATTTGGGCATCTATAACGACAAAAAGGCTCACGAAGAGATATCTCACTGGCTTCGTGAGACGGGTAGAATCTCCAACAGGCCCTTCGAATTCCGGAAAAAATCGGGTAGTCACGTCAACATCCTCTATTCTGCCGAGTATGTCATGATGAACGGACAGACAAGCCTTCTGGTGATGATGACGGACATCACCATCCAGGAGCTGCAGCAGGCAAGTATCTCCCAGCTGGAGAAGGCCGTTGCCGAACGAACCGAGCAGCTTGAGCTCGAAGTGGAGCACCTGCATCGCTTCTTGAGCATGATCTCCCATGAATACCGGACGCCTCTTGCGATCATTCGAGGCAATCTCGATCTTATCGACCTGAAGCATCGAAGCGGTGACTATTCGAATACCCGTGAAATGGGTAAAATCAAACGGGCGATCGACCGTCTTGTCGAAGTGATGGAGGTATCTATCCAGGAGAGCCGTATTCTGGAATCCCAGAAGACCCTGGCCTCGACGAACTTCGAGATCGAACAGGTCATTTCCTCACAGCTTGACGCTTTCCGTGCCATGTGGCCTGAAAGGAGAATAAATTATTCCGGAAACCTCGGCGATGCCAGGGTCAGTGGTGAGGCCTCTTTGCTCAAAATGGCTATTTTCAATCTTCTTGACAATGCATTGAAGTACTCCATACCGGCTTCACCGATCGAAATGAATTGCCGCTTAGAAGCTGACGATGTGGTGATAGCCGTAAGCAATCAGGGAAAGAGTATCAATGGAGAGGAAGGTGAAGAGTTTTTTGAAAAGTACCGACGCGGCAACAATGCGGCCAATACCGGCGGAGCCGGCATCGGTCTATGGCTCGTCAAGAGCATCATCGACCAGCATCACGGCAAAGTCAGCCTGGCAGGCACTGAATCCGGAGCAGAGGCGACGATCCGGCTTCCTCGCGCGCATGAGTCCGCCTGATCGGATTTTTCAGGCTACCCGAACCCGTGGGCATCAGACTTGACAGGCCGCCGACGGATGTTTAACGAAAATCAGGACAAACATCACTGCAACATCATATGACCGAAGGCAAGAAAATCATTGTTGTCGAAGACGACCATGACTTCCGTGAAAGCATGGTCGAATACCTTGAACTGGCTGGATACGCTGTCACCGGGGCAGGATCAGCACTGGAGTTCTATCAGGCAATCGCCCGGGAAGAATTCCTTCTGGCAATCCTGGATATCGGCCTGCCGGATCAGGACGGGTGCGTGATAGCCGGGTATATTCGAAACAATACCGACATGCGCATCGTCATGCTTACGGCGCAATCATCGCTCGACAGCAAAGTCAATGCCTACCGGTCAGGTGCAGACACCTACCTGGTCAAGCCCATAGACTTCGCCGAACTCGCTGCATCCCTGGACAGCATGCTTGGTCGTCTCAGCAAAAGCGGTGCCCAGGATCTGAAACCGCAACAGCCAGAGACGGTCCCCGAGCTGAAATCGCCGCAATGGCGCCTGGTCCAGAGCGAGCATACCCTGTTCGCGCCGAACGGCGTCATGACGACGCTCACCTCAAGAGAGTTCGATCTTCTCGAAAAGCTTGCTTCATCCCCCAAAACGGTCGTTGATCGTAAAGCCATCCTGAAAACCCTCGACTACGATGACGACGATCTGGGGAACCGGGCCCTCGATGCCCTGGTACACCGGTTACGCCGTAAAAAAGAGGACCTTGATCGCCTTATTCCGATCAAGACCGTCCATGGTGCCGGATACAGTTTTTCTGAGCTCATCGTCATTGAGTGAGCTCGGGGCGAAAAGGTCTTCCAGTTTATTTTCCTCTTGAGTATTGCTCTGGCATTCAAAGAGATCGAGACTGTTTGTCAGCTATCGTCTTTCTGAACCTGGCGCCGTCGGGCGAAGAATCCATAAGTCCGGATCCATGACTACGCAGTGCCTGGTTCAGGATGAGGCCTGGAGGCATGCTTCCTGAGTTCCACAATTGCAGGAGCAATAAGAAAAATCACCTCCCTGAACATTCAGTCCTGGAACAGTTCAGGGCCTGGCCTGGAACTGAACCGATAATTTTCTTCGAGGCACGCGACGTGACGCGAAAATCTTGTGAGAGGGGTCGTAATTCCACGTAACTGCCATTATGGTTTTATGATGAACGTTCGCCGCCGGCACTCGCCTGAAAAGATTCATTTTATCCGACACGGAAAAAGTGATAC
>Ga0326730_1000205_pt1 | contig 17906 bp, 12 predicted proteins | sample MHFSIPfraction_3_FD_207740 | JGI IMG/M metagenome (GOLD analysis project Ga0326730, IMG submission 207740) | Lab enriched peat soil microbial communities from Michigan Hollow, Ithaca, NY, United States - MHF7AN SIP fraction | ecosystem: Environmental > Terrestrial > Soil > Wetlands > Peat...
GGAACAGCGGCTGTCCCAGACGGCCAACGGCCTGGGCCAGGGCGGGAAGGGTGTCCGGCTGGATCCGCAGCGCCCGCGCGGCACTGACCAGAAACTCGAATGGCGACTTCACCTTGGTCGCCACGGAGCGGGGCGACCAGAAGTCGGGGGAGTGCACAATGGCACGGAGCACGGCGAGGATCTCGCCGTGCGTGGCCTGCCAGGCGCGGACCGCGTCATCCACGCAGCCGTCCGGCGGGTCATCGGCCACGAAGCGGGCGCACAGTTTCCGGCTTACGTGATGCATGGTGGCCGGATGGTTGGCGAGCAGCTGGATCAGCCGCTTTCCTTCGGCCTCTCCGCCCCCCGCCGGGAAGCTCACTCCAAGGACAGTCTTGGCCCCCTCGTCGTGGGCCCAGGCGTGGTACTCGAACCCGGTGCCGCGGTTGGGTTGCCGCATGCCCCAGCCGGTGAGGATCCGCGCGACCTCCGTGACATCGTGCTGGGTGTACCCGCCATCCACCCCGAGGGAGTGGAGCTCCATCAACTCGCGAGCGTAGTTCTCGTTGATGCCCGTCGGCATCCGCTCCTGGAGCCTGGCAAGCAGCGAGTCGCGCCGTATCCCGCGGCCGAGCCCGAACCTGCCGCGTCGGGGCTGCTCCAGCCGGGCGAGCTGGGGCGGAGTCGCCCCGGAGCGTACGCTGCGCACGTTGTCGAGGTAGAACAGCATGGCGGGGCTTCGCGCCGTGGCCAGTAGCAGGTCTTCGAACCGGCCCAACGCCTTGGGACGGATGGTTTGCTCGATGAACTCCGGCAGCAATGCCCGGTCGAGACCCTTGTCCAGGTAGACATTGAAATGATTGGTCCAGAAATCGACCATGACCTCCCGGAGCTGGTCCCGCGCCGAGGTCGCCCGCACCACCGCCAACTGCTGGAATTCGGCGAGGGTGCGACCCGGACCGTTGGTCATGCGCGGCGGCTGCCGCTCGGCCATGCCGCTGTCCGCCTGCTGCCGCCGTTGCCGGTCCCGGCGCGCCTCCTCGAGCCGTTCGGCCAGGGCGTCCGCTTCGAATTGCCGCGGCGAGAAGGCCGCCTCCCTGTGGGCCAGCTGCGGGTCCGCCGGCCGGGATTCGGTCAGCAGCTGGTCAGCCCACCTGAGCGCGCCTTCGGCCGCGACGCTGTCGATCTGACCGGGTGCAGGCCCGAAGGCCAGCCGATTCAGAACGTGCCGGGCCGAGTCGGCGGCGCTGAGGCTCTGGCCGCGGGCCGGTGACGCAGCGCACAGGCCAAGGAGAGAAAGGAGACCAAGTCGCATGGATGGGTGACGCCCCCTTGCCTCGAATGTTAGTTTCCTGCGGCCAAGTTCGACCTCTCCTCCACCAAGGCAGGCGTGACCGAAATCATCGGCGTATGGGTGCAGTTGGGCGCGACAGTCCTGCTGCTTACCCTCTTCTATTTGCTGGCCCGCCACGCCGGGGCCCGACCCTACTTCATCCGCTGGACCGGTGCCTGGGTGGCGATGTGCGTTGCCATCCTCGCGGTGGTGTGCCGATACGTGATCGCTCCGCCGGTGGTTCCGGCCGCGAAGCCGGTTCCGGCGGTGTACCTGTCACTGTTGCTTGGCCTGTATCTCTTCGCCAAGCTGGTGCACTTCTGGCTCCTGCTCGCCGGGACCTGGCAGCTGTGCCGCGATCGGCCCCTGCCGGGCCGGGACGCCACTTGGATTGCTGGGGCTCTGATCCTCGCCCTGGTCAGCTCGTACGGGACGGTGAGCCTGAGACCGCTGATGCCCATGCAGGGGGTGGTTGCGGTCGCCACCTTCGTCACCTGCGCCGCACTGTTGTTCGGCCAGACCGGGGCCCGGCGCAACCTTGGTACTCAGGTAACGGCCGCGATCTGCGTAGTACTCGCCCTGCTGTGGTTCTGGTATGGCGCCCTGTACACCTGGCGACTGCTCGACCCGGAAGCGAACCTGGGCCTTGGCCTGCTGTTCGCCAGACTCAGCTCGTATCTCGATACCACCCTGGAAGCCCTGCTGGGCTTCGGCATGGTAGTCACCCTGCTGGAGGATGCGCAGCGGGAGGCGGAACGCGCCCGGGCCGGGCATCTGCTCGCAGTGGCGGACGCGGAGTCACGCCGTGCCCAGGCGCTCAGGATCGAAGCGCTGGGCCGACTGGTCTCCGGCGTGGCCCATGAGCTCAACAATCCACTCGCCTCGATCCTGACCTTCAGTGAACAGCTCATCGCGGAACGCCCGCACGCGGACGCCGCCGGCCCGCTCGGCACCATCCGGGAGCAGGCGCGCCGGGCGCGCGCCATCGTGCGGGACCTGCTGACGTTCGTTCGCCGCCGGGACGACCGCTGGGAGCCGACCGATATCCCGGTGCTGGTGGACCGCACCATCCGGGCGCTGGAGGCAGACCGGAAACGGCTCGGGGTCGCGCTGGTCGTGGAGCTCGAGGCGGGGCTGCCGCCGCTCCTCTGCGCTCCATCCGCTCTCGAACAGGTGCTCACCAATCTGATCGACAATGCCATGCGGGCCGCCCCCGGTGGCCAGGTCCGGCTGGCGGCGCGCAGTGACAGCCAGGGGATCACCTTCTCGGTAGCCGATACCGGAGGGGGCATCCCAGCCGAGAACCTCCCTCGGATCTTCGAGCCGTTTTTCACCACTCGGGGCCACGGCGAGGGGACCGGATTGGGTCTTTCCGTGTCGCTGGGAATCGTGGAGCAGCACCATGGTACCCTGGTGGCTCGGAACCGTGAGCCCGGCCCCGGGGCGATCTTCGAGGCCTGGCTGCCGCTGACTGCTCCAGCTACGGCCAGCTCCACACCAGCACGCCAGCACGGTCCCGCCGGGTTGGAAGGACCGCCGGGGAAGGTGCTCATCATCGATGATGAAGCCCCGTTCCGGGCCAGCGTGCGACGGGTCTTCGAGCGGTGCGGCTGGTCCGTCAGGGAGGCGGACGATGGGGCGGCGGCCCTGGAGGTGCTGAGCTCCACCACCAGTGATACCCGTTTCGATCTGATCCTGTGTGACCTCAAGATGCCGGGTGTCTCAGGCATGGAGGTCTATCGGACCGTCCGCCATTCCCGGCCGGAGCTTCTCCCCATGCTGGTCTTCGCCTCCGGAGACACCGCCTCGGTCGAGACGGCCGCTTTCCTCGAGTCCACCCCCTGCCCGGTGCTCGAAAAGCCGTTCGAGCTCTCGGAACTGGCAACGGTCGTCGCCCGGGTCCGGGCCCAGCCCACGGACACCTGACCTGCCAGCTCGACCCGCCTCCCTGTCGGGACCGGCGGCCCTACTGTCACTCTGACCGAAAATCCCCACCGTCGAGCGGGCATGCCGGATGCAAAAGGGCCCGGCGTGCCGGTCTGGTACCAGCCTCGGCAGGGGAGGTGGGCTCCGGCACCACCCGGCCGACACACCACTTGAGGCACAGGCCCCGGAGTCAGAGACCAGAACCACTGAACGGAGGCTCCCATGTCGCTCAGCATCACCCGCCGCACCCCGCTGGCCGAAGTCCGCCGGCTGAACCAGATGCTGGACCAGGCGTTTAACGGATGGCCGTTCGCCAGCGTGTCCCCCGATTTCGTCACGTCGGCCTGGGTTCCCCCGACTGACATCTTCGAGGACGCCGATGGCATCCGGATCATGCTTGAACTGCCCGGTCTCAAGCCCGAGGATGTGAGGCTCACCCTGGAGAACTCGACCCTCACCATCCGGGGCGAGAAGAAGCAGGTGGCCGAAGAGAGCACCACCAAGGTGCACCGGTACGAGCGGAGCTATGGGGCCTTCGAGCGCTCGTACAGCCTGCCCAGCACGGTGGACCCGGAGAAGGTGTCGGCCAAGTTCGAGAACGGGGTCTTAACTGTGTGGATCCCCAAGGCCGAGAAGGCCAAGCCGCGGGAGATTCAGGTGAAGGCGAGCTGAGGTGAGGCCGTTGGCCGTTAGCCATTAGCCGTTTCGGCGCAGGGGACCCTCCGTGCCGCAGGTGCGGGGGGTCGTTGCGTCGAGGGCCCCTGTCGCCAGCGGGTCTCGTTTCGCGTTCTCTAGTCAGGCGAACTGAAAACGTGAGACCTCAAGCCATGGAGTGACAGATGACGACGAAACGGAAGCCCGTCAGCAAGACTCCGAGCCTCAAAGGTCGGGCACTTGATAACAAACTCTCGGCAGCTGTCAAGGTGGGTTTCTCGGCGGGCTCATCAAGAAGGCTGGCAAGGCGGTATCCGGCGCAGTCAGATCCTGACGCTCAGTGAGCCGGGAATCAAAACGACCCTCCATGCTTGCGCGTGGAGGGTCGCTGCACAACCTCGGCTAACGGCTAACGGCTAACGGCTAACGGCTAACGGCTAACGGCTAACGGCTAACGGCTAACGGCTAACGGCTAACGGCTCAGTACCACGCGATCGGCGCCTCGTCCAGGTTGATGTACACCTGCTTGGTCTCGAGGTATTCCTCCACACCCCAGTGCCCCAGCTCGCGGCCAAAGCCGGACATCTTGTAGCCGCCCCAGGGGGCCTCGAGCATGGTGGGCTGCATGTGGTTGACCCACACGACCCCGGCCTCCAGCTGTTTCACCACCCGGAATGCCTTGTAGATGTCCCTGGTCCAGACTGCCGCGGCAAGACCGTAGGGCGTTGCGTTGGCGATCTCGAGCGCGTCCGCCTCATCCTTGAAGGGGATGACGCTCATGACCGGCCCGAAGATCTCCTCCTGGGCGATCCTGGCGCTGTTGTCGACGTCGTAGAAGATCGTCGGCTCGACATACCACCCCTTGCCGAACTGCTTGGGTACGCCGCCGCCGGCCGCGACCTTCGCCTCCTTCTTGCCGATCTCCTGGTACTTCCGCACCCGGTCGCGCTGCTCGGCACTCACCAGCGGACCCATTTTGGTCTCGCGCTCGATGCCGGGGCCCAGCCGGATGGTCTTGGCCTTGGCGGCGCAGGCCTCGACGAACTTCTGGTAAATCTCCTTCTGCACCAGCACCCGGCTCCCCGCGGAACAGACTTCGCCCTGGTTGATGAAGGTGCCAAACAGCGCGCCGTCCACCGCGCCCTCGAAGTCGGCATCGGCGAAGAAGATGTTGGGTGACTTGCCGCCCAGCTCGAGCGACACCCGCTTGAGCTGGTCGGCCGCGCTGCACATGATGAGCTTGCCCACCTCGGCCGAGCCGGTGAAGGCGATCTTCCGCACATTGGGATGGGCGACGATCGGACCGCCTGCCTCCGGGCCCATACCGGTGACCACGTTGATCACGCCCGGCGGGAGCCCCACCGCCTCGAAGTCCTTCGCCAGGTCGAGCAGCGACAACGGTGTCTGCTCGGCGGGCTTGATCACCACGGTACAGCCCGCGGCGATCGCGGGGCCGAGTTTCCAGGCGGCCATGGCGAGCGGGTAGTTCCAGGGGATGATCTGGCCGGCGACTCCCATCGGCTCCTTCACCGCCAGGACCACCGCGTTGGTGGGCACGGGGATGACCTCGCCGTTGATCTTGGTGGCTAACCCGCCGTAGTACTCGAAGCAGGTGGCCGAGTCATCCATGTCATACTCGGACTCGACGATCGGCTTGCCGGAATTGAGGGTTTCGATCCGGGCCAGCTCGTCCCGCCGAGCCCGGACCCGCTCGGCCAGCCGGAGCAGGATGCGGCCTCGCTCCTGGGCGCTGGTCCCGCGCCACCCGCCGTAGAATGCCTTCTTCGCCGCCTGGGCCGCCCGGTCGACGTCCCTGGCGTCCCCTGCGGGGCAGGTGGCAATCGCGGCCTCGGTGGCGGGGTCGTAGACCTCGAAGGTCTTACCGCTCGCGGCGCTGACGAACTTGCCGTCAATGAACATCTGGTAGGCTTTCACGATGGCTCCCTGAGCAGAGGTTCCGCATTCCGCGTTCCGAGTTCCGCGTTCTGTGGGTCTGGTTCCGCGGCTCCACTGGCGGAACGGGGAACACGGAACGCGGAACTCGGAACGGTCATCCGTCCTTCAAGATCTCCCTCGCCGCGTTATACCCGCATGCTCCCATCACGCCGCCACCGGGATGGGTGGCCGCGCCACAGAGATACAACCCACGCACCGGAGTCCGGTAGTCGGCGTAGCCCGGCACGGGGCGCATGAACGAGAGACTCGACAGCGACATGGTGCCCTGCATGATGTTGCCGCCGGTCAGGCCAAAGCGGGCCTCCAGATCGGCGGGAGACAACACCTGGTAGTCGATCACCGAGCGGCGAAAGTTCGGTGCGTACTCGGTCATGATGTCTATGCAGCGCTCGGCATAGCGCTGCTTGTTCTCCTCCAGGGTCCCCGCATCCGCCGCGAGCTTGTAGGGGAAATACTGCGTGAACATGGACATCACATGCTTCCCCCTGGGCGCCACGGTGTCGTCGAGCGAGGAGGGTATGGTCGCTTCGATGATCGGGTTGTCGGAGATGTAGCCGTACTTGGCCCGGTCGAAGGCCTTTTCAATGTACTCCCGCGTGGGACAGAGGTGGATGGTGCCACGGTGCTGCGGTCCGGGCGTGGTGCCCCGGAGGCAGCTGAAGTCCGGGACCTCCGACAGCGCAAGGTTGATCTTGGCGCTGCCGCTGGCGTAGTCCAGGTGGCGCACCGATGCCACGAACTCCGCCGGCAGCTCCTTCGGGTCCATGAGCTTGAGGAACGTGACGTTCGCGTCCAGGCAGGAGACCACCTTGCGGGCCCGGTACTCCGATCCATCGGCCATGGCGACCCCTACCGCCCGGCCGTCCTGCACCAGGATCCGGCCGACCGCCGCGCTGGTCATGATCTCTGCGCCCTTCTCCCGCGCTGCCGAGGCGATCGCGTTGGAGAGCCCACCCATTCCGCCCCGCACGTAGCCCCACACGCCGCGGACGCCGTCGCATTCACCCATCACGTGATGAAACAGGACGTAGGCGGTGCCGGGCATCGACGGCGTCGCGAAAGCGCCGATGATGGCATCGGTGGCGATCGTGGCCTTCACTTCCTCGGACTCGAACCACCGGTCCAGGATCGGATTCGCGGCCCCGGTCAGAATCTCGATCGCCTTCTGGCCATCGGTGCCGAGCCTGCGGAATGCGAGACCCAGCTTGAGCAGCTGCACCAGGTTGCCCGGCGCCAAGGACCAGGGATTGGGTGGGGTCTGGACCAGAGTGGGCTCCAGGAAGTCGGCCACCCGCTCCAGCATGGCCTCGTACTTCGGCAGGTTCTCGGCATCCTTCTTCGAAAACTTGGCGACCTCCCGGTGGGTCATCTCCTTGTCCGGACCCATCAGCAGATAGCGGCCGTCGGGGAAGGGGGTGAAGCTGGAGGGGCTCCGCGGCAGCATGGCGAATCCATGCCGCTTGAGTTCCAGGTCACGGATGATCTCGGGCCGGAAGAGACTGTTGACGTAGCTGGCGGTGGAGACCTTGAAGCCGGGCCACAGCTCCTCGGTCACCGCGCAGCCGCCGACCAGCTCACGCCGCTCCAGTACCAGGACCTTGCGGCCGGCGCGGGCGAGGTAGGCGGCGGTGACGAGGCCGTTGTGGCCTGCGCCGATGATGATGGCGTCGTAGGTGGTGGGCATACGGTAGACTCTCGAGGGCTCGTCGCGGCTGGTTTGGGGTTCGAGAAACGTGCTCGGGCCGTTGGCCTTTGGCCATTGGCTGTGCGTCGTCTTGACGGGTTAGAGCCCGACCCTTGCCTCGCGACGGAACAGCCAGCGGCCAACAGCCAATGGCCGACGGCCAGTTTCGCTCACCACTCATCCTTATCCAGCCGCATCCCCACGCCCCCCGTCGGGATCGACGGGAAGCACGGCCCCACGACTCTTGACGGCATGCGCCCCCGGGCTAGGTTTGATCGTTCCAATATGTGGAACGCCGTTCCAATAATCTGACCTCCGGCGCCGGCTTTGGGAAGCCCCGCCGGGCACCCCACCGAGGGGAACCCCGACCATGACCGCCGTGAACTACACTCCCCGGAAGCTGGCCCACCAGGGTCAGCGCACTCTGCCCCAGGCGTACTTCACCGATCCGGCGATCCTGGCCCAGGAGCGCGAGCGGCTGCTGCTCAACAGCTGGGTGGCGGCAGGCCGGGCGGAGCAGGTTGCCGCTCCCGGCGCCTATTTCCTGGCCGACGTCGCCGGACAGAGCGTCATCGTCCTGCGCGACCGGTCAGGCGTAATCCGGGCCTTCTACAACGTCTGCGCCCATCGCGGCAGCCGGCTGTGCGAGGAGCACCAGGGGCAGTTCTCCGAGACCCTGCAGTGCCCCTACCACGCCTGGACGTATGCCCTCGACGGGCGGCTGGTCGGGGCACCGTCCACCGCGGACCTGGAAGGGTTCTCCAAGAGCGACTGGCCGCTGCGGCCGGTGGCGGTGGGGACCTGGGAGGGCTTCCTCTTTCTCAACCTCTCGCCCGCACCGGAGCCGCTCGAACGCTACCTGGCACCGGTGTGGGATCGCTTCACCCGCTTCGGCACGGCGGGCCTCCGGCTGGGCCGCAGCATCGAGTACACGGTGCGGGCCAACTGGAAGCTGATCGTCCAGAACTACTCGGAGTGTTATCACTGCGCCCTGGTGCATCCCGAGCTCACCCGGCTGACTCCGCCGACCGGCGGGGAGAACGATCTGGTGGATGGGCCGTTTCTGGGCGGATACATGGATCTCAACAACCCCACCGGCAGCATGACCGTGTCGGGCCGGGCCTGCGGTCTCCCGGTGAGCGCCGCCCTTCCGGCGGAGGACCACAGCCGGGTGTACTACTACTCGCTCATGCCCAACATGCTGCTCAGCCTGCATCCGGATTACGTGATGTACCACATCCTGTGGCCCAGGGGAACGGGCGAGACCTACATCTCCTGCAACTGGCTGTTCCACCCGAATACCCTGGCCAACCCGGCGTTCGACATCGACGATGGTGTGAGGTTCTGGGACCTGACCAACCGCCAGGACTGGCACGTGTGCGAGCTCAGCCAGCAGGGTATCGAGTCGCGCGGCTACCGGCCGGGGCCCTACTCACATCGCGAATCGATTCCGGCGTCGTTCGACCGCTACTATCTCAAGGCCCTGGGCCACGGCGGGGCCACCTGAGCAGCTCGGCCCGGCCACGGCGTCCCGCCAGGCGAGTCGCTCGCGGGGCCGCGCCGCACGGAGCCCAGGCGGTGTGGCGGGCGCTGGCCATCCTCGGGGCCTTCACCGATGAGCGCCCCCACTGGACCCTGGCGGACCTGGCCCGGGCCCAACGGCTCTCGAAGCCGACGGCGCTCAGAATCCTCAGCGCGCTCGAGCAGGCCGGATACCTGGCCCGCTCCGGCCCAGCCGGCTCCTACGGGTTGGGTATCGCGGCCATCGAGCTGGGCGCCCGGGCCCAGCGTTCTACCAGCATCTACGCGGCGGCCCGGCCGGAGCTGGAGACTCTGGCCCGCGAGACCGGCGAGACCAGCACTCTCGAGATTCTGCAGGGAGGCGAAACCCTGATCCTCGACGAGGTTCACGGCCAGCACCTGGTGGGCACAGCCCCGTCCATCGGGACGCGGTGGCCCGCCCACACGACCTCGACCGGGAAAGTGCTGCTGGCCGCGGCCCGGGCGGGATCGCTGGAGCCCTCCCAGATGGCGCAGGGAACCACCAATAGTCCCACACTCAAGCGCTTCACCGAGCGGACCATCACGACCCGCGCGGGGCTCGAGGCCGAGCTTGGCCGGGTCGCCGACAATGGGCACGCGACTGTGGTCGGCGAGCTGGAGCCCGACTTCGTGGCGATCGCTGCCGCGGTCCGCAATCACCTGGGCCAGGTAGTGGCCGCCATCAGCGTGGGCGGCCCGGCAAGCCGACTTCGGGCCGAGGCCCGCCAGAGGATCATCCGCATGGTGGTGCAGGCCGCGGGTCGGGCCTCCGAAAGACTCGGCTACCTGGCGGCCGGAAGTCGTCGCTGACCGATACCCGGCTCCGTCGGTCGTTGGATCGATCGGCGGTCACTCCACGAGACCCGCGCCGGTATGCCTCCGCCTGCGCCGGCTCGCCCGGGCCGCACGCGCCCGCCAGAGTCGCTTGGCCGCGGGTTCCAGCGCGAAGGTCCGGAGCACGTGTCGCGCAGCAGGCACGGACACCCCGGCGAGCTTGGCCATCGCTCCCAGCGATGAGGACGCCGGATGGCGCAGTGCCCGCAGGATCACCAGCGGATCGGGTAACGGCCGGCGCCTCGCCCCCTCGGCATTCAGGTAGCCTTCCTGCTTCAGAATCCGCCGCACCGTCCGGATGGTAAGCCCGGCGGCCCCCGCGACGTCTGCCAGTGTCGCGCCGGCCCGGATGAAGCCTGCCCACAACGCAGCGCGGGCTGCCCGATACTCCTCCTTGGATCCAAAGGCCGAGCGGTCGAAGCCGCGCCCCCCCAGCAGCTCGGGTGGCCGGTGCTTCGATCGGCTGTGGCGGGAGGTCTTCGGAGCGGACATGGACATGCGCCTCACGGGATGGACCCGCCCCGGGGCATCGGGGCGCGGCAGCCGGGAGATGCTACCGCAGAAACTCCGCCCTCGCAAATGGGTCCGCGGATCCTTTCGCAGGTTACGGGGATTGGTACCGCAGATTACGCAGAGTGGTTCCGCAGATTGTTTCCGCAGATTACGCAGATTAGGGGAATTACGCAGATTAGTTGCGTCGAATCGATACCCCCGGCATGGAGATGGTGATCGTTGTGGTGAAGTGCTGTGTAGTCTGGCCCAATGGCTCATCCGGGTGCCCCGCTAGACCCCCAGACCTACGCTATCATCGGTGCTGCGATGGAGGTGCACCGCGAACTTGGGTCGGGCTTTCTCGAGCGTGTGTACCAGGAGGCGTTGTGTTGGGAGCTCGAAGCTCGGAGGATCCCATTTCGAGCTGAGGTTCCGCTACCGGTCTACTTCAAGGGCCGGCGTCTGGGAACGGTCTTCCGGGTAGATCTCATTTGCAACGATGACATCGTCGAAACCAAGGCGATTCGAACAGTGGGATCTCCCGAAGTCGCCCAGATACTCAATTACCTGAAAGCGAGCGGCCTATCCCGTGGTCTGCTGCTGAACTTCGGTGGAAGGAGCCTCGAATACCGTCGCGTGGTTCTATCCGCCAGAATGGTCCACCGGCCCGAATCTGCGTAATCCTACTAATCTGCGTAATCTGCGGAAACAGTCTGCGTAATCCCCCTAATCTGCGTAATCTGCGGAAACAATCTGCGCAATCCCTCTAATCTGTGTAATCGGCGGAAACAATCTGCGTAATCTGCGGAGGAAACATCCGCGTCATCCGTCCTCAATCTGTGGTCCGCATGAGCCTGGCCCACAGCACGATCACGCACACCGACAGGGCAAAGATGATCGTCGCCGCGGCATTCACCTCCGGGGTGATCCCGCGGCGGAGTAATCCCCAGATCTGAAGTGGAATGGTGTTCTGTCGCCCGATTAGGAAGAAGGTCACCGCGATCTCATCGAGGCTCAGGGTGAACACCAGCAGCGCGCTGCCCAGGACGGCCGATCGGATCACCGGCAGGGTCACGTGCCAGAAGGTGAGCCATTCGTTGGCATACAGATCCTGACTGGCCTCCTCCAGGACGCGCTCGAAGCGCCGGAGCCGGGCGTACACCTGGGTGACTACCACGGAGGTCAGCGCCGCACCGTGGCCGAGGACCACCGGCCAGCCGGGCACCAGGGGAAAGCCGCTGGAGAGCGACAGCCCGATGAAGGAGAAGAAGGTGAGCAGGGCGACGCCGGTGATCACGCCCGGCAGGATCAGCGGCAGCAGTACCAGGCGTTCGAAGGCCGCCTTGCCGGGGAACTGGAGCCGGTCCAGGGCGAACGCCCCGGGCACCCCCACGCCGAGGGCGATGAATGTGGCGAGGATCGCCAGCTTGAGGCTCGCGACGGCCGAGTCGAGCAGGGCCCGGTCCTCGGCCAAGGCGCCAAACCAGCGAAAGGTGAAGGGGCGGAACGGCCAGGCGACGATATTGGCGTCGTGAAAGGCGTACAGGACCACGATGCCGAGCGGGAGGTAGATGAACAGGAAGACCGCGATGCCGGAAAGCCAGAGACCGGCGGTCAGGCGATCGGACGGTCGGGCGGTCGGCTGAGGCGTCATGCGTGCAACGATCCCCGTCCCACTGTGGGTCCCTGACCGCCCGCCCGCCGGTCCGCCGGTCCGCCCGCCGGTCCGCCGTAGTTCATCCGGTCTTCGATTCCGCGGGCCAGGGTCAGCAGCACCAGGGTCATGGCCAGCATCACCACGGACACCGCCGCGCCGAGCGGCCAGTTGAACGCCACCCCGAAGAGACTCACCACCAGGTTCGAAACCATCAGCGCGCTGTCGTTGCCCCCGAGGAGGGTCGGCGCGATGAAGTCGCCCATGCTGAGCACAAAGGCGAAGGTACAGCCGGCAATGACCCCGGGCAGGGAGAGCGGCAGCACCACATTCCGGAAGGTGGCCCAGCGGCTGGCATAGAGGTCCTGGCTCGCCTCCTTGAACGAAACGGGGATTGCCTCCAGCACCGCGTAGATCGGCATCAGGGTGAAGGGGGTGTAGATGTGGATCAGCGCCAGCATGACCGCCCACTTGCTGTACAGCAGCACGGTCAGGGGCTCATGGATCAGTCCGATCGACATGAGGAAGCCGTTGAGGATTCCCTCCTGGCCGAGGATGATCTTCCACGCGTAGGCCCGGACCAGGTAACTCACCCACAGCGGGATGATCACCGCCATGTAGAGCAGGTTGCGGTGCCGCTTCACCTTGAAGGCGAGCAGATAGGCCAGCGGATAGGCCAGCAGCAGCGAGGCGAGCGTCACCCGCAGGGCGATGCCGGCGGAAAAGAGGATCGTCTGGGGATACAGGGCGGTGCCGAAGAGGCGACCGTAGTTCTCCAGGGTCAGCTCATGGGTCAGCTGCCCGTTCCTGAGCCGGAAGAAGGAGTGGGCGAAGAGGAACAGGTAGGGCAGGAGGAGCAGCAGCGTCACCCAGCCGACCGGCAGGGCGGCGCCCGCCAGGGTGCGGAGCCGGCGACTGGCCCGGAGGCGATCGAGGGCGGACGGGCGGACCGGCGGACCGGCCCTCAAGGACTCCCTCGCCCCCGGGTCCCGCCAAGGCGCTCCCGAAGGGGCCTCGGTCGCGGACTGGAAGCCCTGCTCTCCTTCGGGCGGCGGTGCTTTCCGTTCAATCACTGAGGCACCTGCCTCGCTCCGGGGAGAGCCAGACGGTGATGGTAGCACCGGGTTCGGGGGGAGGCTGTCCGATCGGCCAATGGAGGACGAGGGGATTGCCGTCGCTCAGGGCGGCGTGAACCCTGGTCACCACCCCGGTAAACACCAGGTCACGGATCACCACGTCGAGCCGGTTTGTGCCATCTGCGGGCGTGGCGGGCCTGATGTGTTCCGGCCGGATGGCCAGCCAGGCCGGGTCCCCGTTGCGCCACTCCCGGCTGGCGGCGCATTCGAGGACGGTGCCAGCGACCTCGAGCGCGGTCCGCCGGTCAGCCGGTCCGCCAGTCCGCCCGTCCACCACCGTCCCCCGCAGCAGGTTCGTCTCCCCGATGAAGTCCGCCACGTAGCGGGACACCGGCTGCTCGTACATCTCGCGGGGCCCGCTGAGCTGCTCGATCCGGCCGTTCCGCATGAGCGCGATCCGGTCGGACATGGTGAGCGCCTCCTCCTGGTCGTGGGTGACGTAGAGGAAGGTGATGCCCAGCTGGCGGTTGAGGTGCTTCAGCTCCAGCTGCATTTCCTTGCGGAGCTTGAGATCGAGGGCACCCAGCGGCTCGTCCAGCAGCAGCACCCGCGGGCGGTTTACCAGCGCGCGGGCGAGGGCCACCCGCTGCTGCTGCCCTCCGGAGAGCTGGCGCGGCGCGCGGTCGCCCAGCTGGCCCAGCTGCACCATGTCGAGCGCCTGACCCACCCGCTCGGTGATCTCCGTCCGGGCAACCTTCCGCATGCGGAGCCCGTAACCCACGTTGTCCCGCACACTCATGTGGGGGAACAGGGCGTACTGCTGGAAGACGGTGTTGAGCTGGCGCTTGAACGGGGGGAGCAGGGTGAGCGGCTGCCCGTCCATCAGGATTTCGCCGTCGGTGGGATGCTCGAACCCCGCGATCATCCGCAGAGTCGTGGTCTTGCCCGAGCCGGAGGCCCCGAGCAGCGTGAGGAACTCCCCCGCCGCGAGGTCGAGGGAGACGTCATCGACGGCCGCGACGCCGGAGCCGAAACGCTTGGTGAGGTGCTGGAGCTGGAGGATGGGCTGAGTCATCGGATCGGGATGGGGTGACGGTGCGAAGCGCGAAGTGAGAAGTGAGAAGTGAGAAGGTCGCCGGCACCTGCTTCTCCCTTCTCACTTCTCACTTCTTACTCCTCACTCCTTACCTATTGCTTCGCCGCCTTCACCTCGTTCCAGATCTCCTGGTACTTGTCCCGCTTCGAACCCCACTGCCAGAAGTTCACCTTGGTGCCGTAATCGGCGATGTCCTTCTGCAGCGCCGCTGCCTCGGGGGCCATGTAGGCCCTGGCCGCCGAGTTGGCCACGTTGTACGCGGTGACGTCGGACATCAGCTTCTGGGTGAAGGGCTGGGCGGCGTACTCGAGCCAGGCGTACGCCGCGTCGAGATTGCGGGCCCCCTTGGTGAGCACCCAGTGATCGGCCCAGGCGGTGGTGCCCTCGGACGGGATCAGCTCGCCCGCCGGGAACTTGGCCGCCCGCAACTGGCTGGTCATCAGCGGCCAGCCCTCGCCGGCCACGATTTCGCCGCTCTGGAACAACTGGGTCATGTCTCCAGCGGTGGCCCAGTACTTCCGCACGTTGGGCCGGAGCTCGAGCATCTTCGCCTTGACCTTGGCCAGGTCCTCGTCCGAGAGGTTGTAGAGCTTGCTCTTGTCGGCCGGATCGTCGAGTCCCAGCACCTGCGCCACCATGTAGAGGGTGGCAATGTCGTCCTGCAGGGAGAGCTTGCCCTTGTACTTCTTATCCCACAGCTCGGCCCAGCTGGACGGCGCCGGCTTCATCTTGGTGGTGTCGTAGATCAGCGGGTTGGGCCCGAACGCCCAGGGCAGGCCGAACACCAGCGAGTCCTTCCGCGCCACCTTGAGGTCGCGGAAGCTCTGCATCAGGTCGCCGTAGCTCGGAATGCGCTTGAGATCGAGCGGCTGGGCCAGCCCGGCCTCGATGATGGCGGTGACGGCGTCGCTGGAAGGGGAGACCAGATCGATGGTCTCCGCGCCGCCGGCGCGGAGCTTGGCCACCAGGTCGTCGCTCGACCCCATGTAGGTGGCGTTCACCTTCACGCCGCAGGCGGCCTCGAACGGCTTGGTGAAGAGCGTGTCGGTGTAGCCCTCCCACACCATGAAGTTGAGCTCGCCGCCGATGGGCTTGGGACAGAGCTTGGCCAGGTAGGTGGCCGCATCGGCCCGCGCGTCGCTGGTGGCCTGGATGGTGATCTTCTGCGCCGCGCCACTGGGGCCGCCCCTGGCCTTCTCGCCACCGCAGCCGGCGAGAGTGAGGGCAGAGAGAGAAACAGCCAGCACGGGTCCACGAAGGAATGACATGGGCGATGAGCCTCGCTAAGGGGGGATCGCGCCGCGGCCACCCACACCGGCCACCGGATCCGGCACCGCCGGTGCGCCGACGGTGGGGTGAATGAGGCCTCATGAAGGCCGCAGGGACGCCGGATAACCTACACAACGACCGTCGGGAAGCAATCGGTCATCCGGACCGGGTCTATCGCACCCTGTCATCGCCTGTAGATTGGCGGTTCGGCGGAGGTTCCCGGGTGCCGCCCGGGACGCCGGCGGGCCACCACGAACATCCCCAAGTCGAGCCACGCTTCGCGGCGACGCGGGAGAGGTGCTCTTTGCTCGAGCGACTGACCGCGATCGGCGAGATGACGCTCGCGATGAGCCAGGCCGCGACGGTCGACGAGATCTGTCGTGTGGCCCTGGGCGGGGTCGAGCGCACCCTCGAGACGCCCCGCGCTGCCATCCTTCTGTTTGACCCCGACGGGGTGCTCCGGTTCAAGGGGTGGCGGGGACTCTCCGACGGCTACCGACAGGCCGTGGAGGGTCATACTGCCTGGATGCCGGGCGAGCCGGAGCCGCGCCCCATCCTTGTGCCGGAGGTCAGCCGCGAACCGAGTCTCGCCCGGTATCAGGAGGTCATGCGGGCCGAAGGCATCCAGGCGATCGCCTTCTTTCCGCTGGTGACCAGCGGCGGGACGATCGGGAAGTTCATGCTCTACTTCGACCGGCCCCGGACTCTCCTGCCGGAAGAGGTGCAGCTGACGAGGAACATCGCCGCCCACACCGCCTTCGCGATCGACCGGCAGCGCGCCGTGGACCAGCTGGAGGCGGAGCGGGGGCTGTTCGTGGGCGGACCGACCGTGGTGTTCAAGTGGAAGAATCTCCCGGGATGGCCTGCCGAGTACGTCTCACCGAACCTGTCCAGTGTGTTCGGCTGGTCCCCCGATGAGCTCACCAGTGGCGCGGTGCTCTACGCCAGCCTGATCCATCCCGCCGACTTCCCCCGGGTCGAGGCCGAAGAGCAGGGCTACCTCGCCGAGCAGCGGTCGGCCTTCGAGCACGAGTACCGGCTGCGCCGGGCCGACGGTGAGTTCCGCTGGGTATACGATTTCACCGTCCCGGTCCGGGGCAGCCAGGGCGCGCTGACCCATTTCCGGGGCTACGTACTGGACATCACGGAGCGGAAAGCGGCGGCCGAATCACTGCGGGACGCGGAGACCCGGCTGCGCGAAACCCAGCGGCTGGAAAGTCTGGGAGTGCTGGCCGGCGGCATCGCCCACGACTTCAACAATCTCCTGATGGGGATCCTGGGCAATGCGGGCCTGGCCCTGGCCGACGTGCATGCCTCCTCCCCCACCCACGATACCCTCCAGGACATCGAGGCCTCGGCCCGGCGCGCGGCCGACCTCACCCGCCAGCTCCTGGCCTACTCGGGCAAGGGCAAGTTCGTAGTCGAACGCACCGAGCTCTCCCGTCTGGTGGAGGAGTCGGCCCGCCTGATGGTCCCGGCGCTCTCGCGCCACGCGACCCTGGTCTGGGATCTCACTCCGGGACTTCCCCCGGTCGAGGCCGACGCCACCCAGCTGCGGCAGGTGGTGATCAACCTGCTCACCAATGCGTCCGATGCGCTGGCGGAGAAGCCCGGCACGATCGCGGTCCGCACCCTGCGGATGGAGCTCGACGAGCGGGCCCTGGCCGGCAGCATCGCCGGGCCGGGCCTTCCCCGCGGAGCCTACGTGGCGCTCGAGGTGCGCGACACGGGCATGGGCATGGACGACGTCACGGTCCGCCACATCTTCGATCCTTTCTTCACGACCAAGTTCCAGGGTCGCGGACTCGGCCTGGCCGCGGTCCTTGGAATCGTGCGCGGGCACCGGGGGGCCATCCAGGTCGACACGGCTCCGGGGCAGGGAACCTGCTTCCGGATCCTGCTCCCCGCGCTGGAGTCGCCGGCGAGGGTCGACGTCACCGGAGGCGATCAGCCGGGCGCGAAGGAGACCGGACGCACCGTGCTGGTGGTGGACGATGAAGCCATGGTGCGCAACGTCACCCGCCGGACCCTGGAGCGGGCCGGGTTCCGGGTGCTGCAGGCGGAGAACGGCCGGGTCGCGCTGGAGTTGCTCAAGACGGCGCACCAGGAAGTGGGACTGGTGGTGCTGGACCTCACCATGCCGGAGCTGGGCGGGGAGGAGACGTTCGCGTTGATGCACGACTACTGGCCGTCGCTCAAGGTGCTGCTGTCCAGCGGCTACAGTGCCGACGCCGGCACCAGCCGGATGACCCAGCAGGGGCTGGTCGGCTTCATCCAGAAACCCTACCTGCCGGCGGAATTGGTAGGCGCGGTAGAGAAGGCGTTCGAAAGCTGAGGCGGGAGGGCGGAAAGGCGGGGGGGGGGGGGGGGCGGGGGGGGGGCCGGGCGGGGGGCGCGGCGGGGGGCGCGCG
>Ga0326730_1000209_pt1 | contig 17592 bp, 14 predicted proteins | sample MHFSIPfraction_3_FD_207740 | JGI IMG/M metagenome (GOLD analysis project Ga0326730, IMG submission 207740) | Lab enriched peat soil microbial communities from Michigan Hollow, Ithaca, NY, United States - MHF7AN SIP fraction | ecosystem: Environmental > Terrestrial > Soil > Wetlands > Peat...
GCTCAAGTCGGCGGCACGACGCTGGAGGACGCGTTCATCATCCTCCAGGAGCGTGACGAGCGATGATGCCCCGGTTCTGGCCGATGTTCCGCAAGGAATTCATCCAGATGCGGCGCGACCGGCTCACGCTGGCGATCATGGTCGCCATCCCGGTGGTGCAGCTCCTGATGTTCGGCTACGCCATCCAGACCGACGTCCGGCACATCCCCACGGTCGTATTGGACCAGTCGCGCACGCCGGAGAGCCGCGACCTGATCGCCGCATTCGAAAACACCGGCAGCTTTCGCATCGTGGCCCACGTCGACGGGCAGTCCGCGCTCGACGCGGCGATCGCCCGCGGGCAAGCGCAGGCCGGCATCATCGTCCCTCCAGGGTACGCGCGCGACCTGGGACGGGGCCTCACGGCCACGGTGCAGGTGGTGATCGACGCCTCGGACCCGCTGTCGTCGCAGTCCGCCCTGGCGGCCTCGGCGGGGGTCGGCCAGGTGCGCAACTTGACGGCGCTGGCGGCCGCCGCCGGCGGGGCCCATCAGGCGATCGACGTGCGAGTACGCCCCCGCTACAACCCCGGACTGCGCAGCCCGAACTACATCGTACCCGGTCTCGTCGGGGTGATTCTCACCCTTACCCTCGTCCTCGTCACCGCCATGGCGATCGTCCGGGAACGGGAGCGAGGGACCCTGGAACAGCTCATCGTCACCCCGATCACCAAGACCGAGCTGATGCTGGGGAAGATCGCGCCTTACATCGGGGTGGGCGTGGTCCAGATGACCGCCGTGCTGACGCTCGGCCGGTTCGTGTTCGACGTGCCGTTCTCCGGGAGCCTGGTCCTGCTCTACGGCGTGTCGCTCATCTTCGTGATCGCGAGCCTCTCCTTCGGGTTGTTCATCTCGACGCTCGTGAAGAACCAGCAGCAGGCGATGCAGGTGAGCTTCTTCTTCGTCATGCCCAACATCCTGCTGTCCGGCTTCATGTTCCCGCGCGCCGCGATGCCGTTGCCGTTTCAGTGGTTCAGCGAGCTCCTGCCGCTCACCCATTACCTCCAGGTGCTGCGCGGCATCCTCCTGAAAGGCGTCGGGATGGAGGCAATCTGGCCGCAGGTGCTGATTCTGTGCGGCTTCGCGGTCGGATTGATCAGTCTGGCAGTGCGGCGGTTCCACAAGACGCTGGACTGAACGACGGTCAATGCCAGCGCGCCTCTGCCCGAGTCAGGCTTTCACATCGGGGAGCGAGCTCGACCCCGGAGCGTCGTGGCCGAGATCGGGGACCGTGCGACTGGAAGCGAACGCGGCTGCGAACAATACGAGCCCGACGACCACCATCGCAGCACAGAAGAGCTGGCCCATACTGAAGGGACCCAGCACGAGCCCCAGCTGCGTGTCGGGTTGCCGGGTGAACTCGAGCAGGAACCGGAGAACGCCATACCCGAGGAGGAACGTGGCCGCGAGCATGCCGGGCCGATACCATCCCCGCGCGACGCTGCGGCGCTCGAGCATCCAGAGCGCGAGAAAGAGGACAATCCCTTCGGCGATCGCCTCGTACAACTGGGAGGGGTGCCGCGGGAGCTGTTGCGGATCCGCAGGGAAGACCATGGCCCACGGCACGGTGGTAACGCGGCCATAGAGCTCCCCGTTGATGAAGTTCCCGAGACGCCCGAAGAGAAGGCCGGGCGTGCCGGCCAAAGCCAGCGTGTCGGCCACCTGCCAAAACGGAACGCGGTGGACGCGCGCGAACACGACACACGCCGTCGTCATCCCGATCAGGGCACCGTGGAACGAGAGCCCGCCGTGCCAGATCCGCACGAATTCAACGGGGTCCCGAAAGTAGTGTCCCGGCTCGTACACGATGGCGTACAGGAGGCGCGCCCCCGCGAGCATCCCGGCCATCAAATAGCCGATCAGGACGTCGAGATCACGCTCGGTGAGCGATACCATCCCGCGCCTAATCCGCGCGCGCACGATCCGGTAGCCGACGAGGTACCCGAGGAGGTACATGACGCCGTACCAGCGCACGGCGATCGGGCCCACGTGAAACAGCACGGGGGAGATCCGCGGGTAAGGAATCGTCACGCCGAATCACCCCTCCCCGTCTCGGACAAGCTGCGGCGCCGCCACAGGGTCAACGTTGTCACGTATCCCACGAGGGCGGCCAGCACCACGTCGCTGAGGAAGTGGGCACCGCTGGTGACTCGCGTGAGCGCGGATCCAACGGCGAGTGCGTACCAGAGGCCCCAGGCGTCAGGAAAAAGACGGGCGAGCGCCGCGGCCGCCGCGAATGCCACTGCCACCTCACTGCTCGGCAGCCCGAGCTGAACGGTTGAGAAGGGGTGTTCGGACCAGGGCCGGAGCACATAGGCGCCGTCGGTCAAGCCGGGCCGCTCGCGGCGAAACGCTATTTTGAGGACTTCGGCGACGATCCCGCCGAGGGCAGCGGACCAGAATAGCAGTAGGCCGCGACGACTCGCCTGGCGCAGCGTGCGCCGCGCCCGCGGCACCCAATCATGCAGGACGATCGCCAACGCCACGATGCCCCACAACGGGACGTATCCGGCAAGCCGCAACATGCGGCCCCAGCCGCGGTCGTAGGTCCTGGGGAGTGTGAAGTGGTGGAAGACCCACCGATCCAACCCCTGCGCGACGAGAAACAGCACGATCAGGGTCGCAGCGAAGAGGAATTCGGGACCCAGTCGCTTGCGGTCCGGGGAATGGGGGCTCATCGAGTCGCTTGTGATCAGGTCGAAGAGGGGTGGTGTCACTATACCATACCCGGCCCCGCACGTAACGGCCGGTCACGTCCCTACCTTGGGAATACCACGCACCAGGTACTGCATACATCTTTGGAGGCATGCGCCCGGCTCGCGAGACACTGACCGCCCGCAAACGCATGGTCCGCCGCCAGCTGGCGGGGCGCGGCATCCGCAACCAGCGCGTGCTGGCCGCCCTCGCGTGGGTTCCGCGTGAGTGGTTTCTCGCGCCTCCGCTCGCGGCCCAAGCCTACCGCGATGGTCCGTTGCCGATCGGCAGCGGGCAGACGATCTCGCAGCCCTACATCGTCGCGTTGATGACCGAGGCCCTCGCCCCGCGCCGGCGCGATCGCGTGTTGGAGATCGGCACGGGATCCGGATACCAGACCGCCATCCTCGCCCATCTGGTGCGACACGTGTACACGATCGAGCGGCTGCCTGACCTGCTGGTCGAAGCCGAGGAGCGCTTCCGCCGGCTCGGGCTCGGCAACATCGATACGCGACTCGGGGACGGCGCGGCCGGATGGCCGGAGGCGGCCCCGTTCGACGGTATTCTGATCACGGCGGCGACCCCCAGGGTGCCCGACCCGCTGCTCGCTCAGGTGCCACCGGGCGGACGGATCGTGGCGCCGGTCGGTGACCGGGCGGAGCAGGAGCTGGTCATCCTGGAGCGGCGAGCGGATGGCTGGATGGAGCGCCGCGCCGGCGGTGTCCGCTTCGTGCCCTTGGTCTCGCGGCTCGCCTTCCCCGCGGAGTCGCCCTGAGCACCCACGACGACCTCCTGGGCGCGCACGTCTCCACCCAGGGCGGCGTGGCGAACGCTCCGGCGCGTGCGCGCACCATCGGGGCGACCGCCATTCAGGTATTCACGAAGACGCCGAACCAGTGGCGGGAACCCCGTATCGAACCGGATCACGTCGACGGGTTCCGGATCGCGCTCGCACGCGCCGGGGTCCGGGCCGTGGTGGCACACGACAGCTACCTCATCAACCTCGCGTCCCCGGATGCCGCGCTGCGGGAGCGCAGCGAGCGCAGTTTCACATGCGAGCTGGAGCGCTGCCGGGCGTTGGGAATCCCGTGGGTGGTGAGCCACCCGGGGAACTATATGGACGATCGGGACGCAGGGCTCCGGAGAAACGCGGAGAGCTACGCGGCTTGCCTGGCGCGGGTCGACGGACCCGGGATCCTCATCGAGGGGACCGCGGGCTCCGGAACGGCGCTGGGAGCGACGTTCGAGGAGCTCGCGGCGCTGCGCGAGGCCATCCCGGCCGAGGCGCGAAGCCGCGTGGGATTCTGTCTCGACACGGCACACCTCCACGCCGCGGGGTATACCGTGGCCTCGGACATGGAGGGTGTGTGGGCCGCGTTCGATCGGATCGTGGGCCTCGCCCACCTCAAGTGCCTGCACTTGAACGATTCGCGGGCGGCATTCGGCTCCCGGGTGGACCGTCACGCCTGGATCGGGGAGGGCACGATTGGTCCCGAGGCGTTCCGGCGCATCATGCGGGACCCGGACCTCGGGAATGTGATTAAGATTATTGAGACGCCGAAGGGGGACGATCCCGTGCGCCACGACCGGCGCATGCTGCGGCGACTGCGCGCGTATGCGCGCGTCGCGCGATCCCCGGTGCGTTGAGGGCCTTCATGCGACGCTGGTCGATGGCGGTGGTTCATGGTGGAGCGCGCGGCATCGCCGCCCTGCTACTCGTGCTGCAGGCGGCGGCCGGCGGCGCGGTGGCGCTGGCGCACGCGAGCGATTCCATCGGCGGCCCCGCGACCTTCGAGTCCCACCACACCGCGCAGTGCGTCACCCTGCACGACGCCGCACGGTGTGCGCAGTGCCAATACGACACGACCCGGCCGCTCCCCGCGGCGAGACGTCGCGGCCCCTTGCCCAGCGGAGACGTTCGTCCTCTACCGGCGCGCGACCTTGCACGTCGCTCCCCTAACCGTCTCCGCCTGCGCACCGCCCCTCCGCGCGCACCACCCGCTCCCCTGGCCTGACACCCTGCCGTCCCCATGTGGGGGACGGCCCGTTCCCGCGAACTGATCCCCTAACGGGGCCGTTCACGCGCCATCGGACCAGACAGGAGCTCGACACGTCCATGCAGTCACATACTCAGCGCTGGCTCGTCGCCGCCGCAGCGCTCTGCCTCCCTGCCGTGCCGCTCGCAGCCCAACGGCCAGCGCCCGCGACCCAGCGACAGGTGGATTCGCTGGCCACCGAGCTGCGCCGCGTTCAGGCGCGTCTCGACAGCGTGCTCGCGCTGCTCGCGCGGCTCCAGGCCGCCGGCTTCCGGAACGACACGACGCTCGCCGCCGTTCGTGCGGAGAGCAGCTCCACCCAGGATGATCTCGCCTCCCTCCGGGCCGCAGCCGCAGCCGCCGCGGGGCCGACCGATACCGCGCAGGCATCGATGCCAACGCAGTTCGTCGGCCGTGAGCGCAATCAGAACCAGCTCAACCCCGAGATCAGCGTCACCGGAGACGTGCGGGCCATTGGCACGGCCCCGGGCGTTCAGCGCGACAACTTCGACCCCCGGGAGTTCGAGATCGGATTCCAGTCGGCGCTCGATCCGTACTCGCACACCAAGATCTTCGTGAGCCTCGAAGACGGTGAGGTGAGCGTCGAAGAAGGCTACGCGTACTGGACCGGGTTGCCGGGACATATCCGGTTCGACATCGGCAAGTTCCGCCAGCAGTTCGGCGAATTGAACCGCTGGCATCTTCATGCCCTGCCCGAGACAGAGTACCCGCTCGCGGTGCGCACCTACCTCGGGGCGGACGGATTGTCCGGGGCGGGGATTTCGCTGTACCGGGCGTTCGGCGGTTTCGGGACGCACGAGCTGACGGCCCAGGTCACGCGCAGCGCCAGCGACGCCGAGTTGTTCGGCGGCGGCGGCCGGCCGAGCTTCCTCGTGCACTTGCTCAACTTCTGGCAGTTGGGTCGCTCGACCTATATGCAGCTCGGTGCGACCGGGCTGCTGGGCCAGAATCCCGATTCCGCGCTGCAGACGGCCGTCGGGGGGCTCGATTTCCGCTTCACCTGGCGCCCGCCGCAGCAGGCGTTGTACCGCGAGTGGACGCTACGCGCCGAGCTACTCGCGCTGCGCAAGCGCTACGCGAGCGTCGGGGCGACCCGCCTCGGCGCCTACGTCGGCAGCACCTACAAGCTTGGCCAACGTTTCATCGCAGGGCTCGCGTACAATACAGTCGAAGAGCCGCTCTCTGGCCTGCTCACGCGCCAGCTGATTCCGTCGCTCACCATGTGGGAGAGTGAATGGGTCGAGTTGCGCGCGCAGTATACCTGGCAGAAGATCGCCTCGGCGAGTCCGACGCACCAATTTGCTTTCCAGGCCGTCTGGGCGATTGGCCCCCACAAACACGAGACCTACTGACATGCTGAAACCCTTTGCGCTGCTCCTCGCCCTGACGGGCGTCACTCCGGCCGCGTCGCCGCCGGTCAAAGTCGTGACCTCACTCACGACCTACGCCGCGATCGCGCGCGAGATCGTGGGCGACCGCGGCACCGTCTCCTCGATCGCCGTAGGAGACGAGAACCCTCACTACGTGCAGCCCAAACCCAGTTTCGTGCCGACGCTCGCCCAGGCGGACGTGTTCGTCACGACCGGCCTCGACCTCGAGCTGTGGGTACCCGCGCTGCTGGACAAGGCCGGCAATCCGAAGGTGACCGAGGGCGGGCCGGGATACGTCGCGGCCTACGCGGGGATTGACCTGCTCGATGTTCCGACCAGCTTCTCACGAACCCAGGGCGACATTCATGTCTTTGGCAACCCACATATCTGGACCGACCCGTTGAACGCCGTCCAGATCGCCCGCAACATCCTCACCGGCCTGAAACGCGTCGACCCCGCCGACGCCGACTACTTCACGGCGCGGGAGAAGGACTTCGAGGACCGCATGTTCAAGGCCCTGTTCGGGCCGGAGCTCGTGCAGCTGCTCGGCGGCCAGACGCTCGCCGACCTCGACCGCCAGGGCAAACTGTTCGATTTCCTGAAGGCGCGGCAGTATCAGGGCGCTCCCCTGCTCAATCGCCTCGGCGGCTGGCTGAAACAGGCGCTGCCGTTCCGGGGCACGCAGGTGGCGTGCTACCACAAGGAGTGGGACTACTTCTCGCGCGAGTTCCAGGTGAATTGCTTCGACTACATCGAACCCAAGCCCGGGATTCCGCCCACGCCGCGGCACGTACAGGAGATCATCGTCGGCATGAAGGAGAAGCACATTCCCGTCTTGTTGTCGACTAACTACTACGACCGCAACCAGGTGCTCGAAGTGGCCCAGCGCACCGGGGCCAAGGCCGTGATAGTGCCGTCCAACACCGGCGGGGCGGCGGGTGTCAACACTTACTTCGACCTGATGAACCTCTGGATCACGGAGCTGGCCCGCGCCTTCGGCGCGTCCGCCGGCGCCGCTTCCAACTGACGGAGGAATCGTGACCGGACTGGAGTTGATGCTGCCGCCGTTCGTGGCGTGCCTGGTGCTGGTGGCCATGCTCGCCTACCTCGGACTCCATGTGATCGCCCGCGAGGTGATCTTCGTGGACCTCTCGCTCGCCCAGATGGCGGCACTGGGAAGCTTGTCGGCCCTGCTGTTCCACGTCGACCCCGATTCGCCGAAGACCTACATTTTCGCCCTGATCGCTACAGCCGTCGGCGCCTTTCTCTTTGCGATGACACGCACCTCGGGCCGCACCGGCCGGGTGCCTCAGGAAGCGTTCATCGGCATCGTGTACGTGGTGGCATCGGCGGCCGCCGTCCTGGTCGCCAACAAGGTGCCAGGTGGTGGAGAGGCGGTGGAGAAGACCCTGGTAGGCAGCCTGCTGTGGGTCACCTGGCCTCAGATCATCAAACTGGCCGCCATCTACGCAGGGCTCGGGGTCTTCCAGTTCGTGTTCCGCCACCGGTTTCTCACGATCTCCTTCCACCCCGAGGAGGCCGAGAAGCACGCATGGAAGATCCGCTGGTGGGATTTTCTGTTCTATTTGTCGTTCGGCGTCGTCATCACCCTCGCCGTGCCGATCGCCGGCGTGCTGATGGTGTTCAGCTTCCTCGTGGTGCCGGCGGTGATCGCCAACCTCTTCACCGGGGACAAGCGCAAGATGGCGGTCGTCTCCTGGGGAACGGGGGCGCTGGCCTCGATCCTCGGCCTGTGGCTGTCCTATACGAAGGACCTCCCCACCGGACCGTTGATCGTTTGCGTCTACGGTGCCCTGCTCCTGGTGGCAGTAGCCATTCGGGCAGCGCGAGGGTACTCTGCATAGAGTGGCGGATGCGGCGGGTGGTCGAACCGACGGTCCAGCAGCCGGCCTCCCGGTCGGAGTGGTGCTGATCCTGCTGGCCGCTGGTACGGCCATCCGCCTCGCCGCGCAGACCTCCTTCCACGCCACCCTCGGCGCGCGCTACACCTCCACCCTGGTTCACGATTCGATCGTTACGCCGCTCGACGTGCGCGCCGACCTCGCGCCCGCTCTCACCGCAGCGGTCGGTCTACCGCTGTCAGGTCCCTGGCGACTGGAGCTCCTGGCCGATGTGAGCACGAGCGCGGTCCGGCGTCACGATGCGGGCGGCTTCACGGCGCCCATCACGCGGGCGTGGACCCTCGGCGTCTCCGTGAGCTTGCGACGACGTCTCAGGTCGTGGCTCGAGGGACGGGGGGCGATCGGCGGCCTGAAGTACTTCCCTGCAGCACGAGTCGGGGTGTTCAGCTCCGGCAGTGGCGGGGTGATTCCCTTCGGCTCCCTCGCTTTCGACGCAGCGCCCGAGATCCTCAGCCACCGCCGTCTGGCCCTGGAAATCGGCGGCGACCTGCATCGTTTCCTCACGCCGGCGCTGCGCAATGCCGGGTTCACCGAGTCCCGCGTGGTGTATCGGGTGACGGCTGGCGTCCGCTACGACATCCGGAGGGCGCCGTGAGTCCCCCACGGCGCATGACGCTCGCCTGCCTCCTCGCCGTCGCGTGCGCCGACCCCCTGCTGCCCAGCCACGCCCCGGTGTACGTGTTCACCGATACATTCGGCGACGTGTTCCACTGGCCGGCCGATCGGCTGCCCGTACGCTTTTACGCCGAACCGCGCGGCAACCTGCCGGCCCTGCTCGGCCGGGCGGTGGAGGTGTGGGAGCGACAGTTTCTCTACGGAGAGTTCCGGGGAGTGCTGGTGCAGGACTCGAGCGCCGCGGACGTCATCGTGCGTTGGGAGGACAGCGTCCCGCTCGACGTCCCGCCCGACAACGGTCCTCCCGTCAAAGCGTGCGGCGGGGTGACCCAGGCGTTTCTCGACACCCTCGGGACATCGTTTGTTGGCCCGTTCGAGACGCAAATCCGGATCGTCTTTGACTCGACATTCACGCCGGGTCAGATCCAGGCCTGCGTCGCGCGCACGACGATCCACGAGATCGGGCACGCCCTCGGCTTGCTCCGGGAAGCGCCCGATTCGCTGCAGGACATCATGTTCTCGCCGCCGCTCGTGTCGCTCCCCGGCTTGCGAGACCGCAATACGATTCAGACGCTATACCACACGCCCGCGACCCTCCACCCGGCCCCGCCCTGATCCCACGCGCTCAGGGGCCGGCACGAGCCTCCAGACGATATTGGCCGCTCTGGGGAAGGCCCTTGATGTCGATGCCCGGAGTGACCGTCAGAAAGTAGTTGCCGGGTGACAGCGACATGCTGATGGCCGAGCAGAAGTTGCGGCCCGCCGGGTTCACGTCGTTGTTCTGCGCCAGGAACGATCCCGTCGAATCCGACAACGTGAGAATCGTGTTCACATTGAGTGCAAAGCGGCAGAACGCCCCCTGCCAGCCGGTTGTGGCGAAGGTGTATGGCCCGGCCTGCGGAATGGCGACCCGAAACAAGTCGGTGCCGTCGGTCGCCTGAGTGAGGGTGCCGTGGGTATAGCCGCCAACCGCCAGGCGATTGGCCGCTCCGACAGCGTTATTCGGCTCCGCCTCTGCGGGAAGTCCGATCGAGAAGAACGCGACTCCGCCCGCGCTCGCCGAGACAGGAACCGCGATTGGTGTCGCTGTGCCGCCGAACGCACCCCAGCGCCGCCCGGGTACGCCTATCAGGCCGTCACCGTTTTCGTCTTCTCCGGCGAAGATGTTGTAGGCGCCGGCCGCCAAGCCGTTGAACGTGAACGACCCGCCGCCGCTCGTGAGCTGGGTGGCGACGAGGGCACCCGATGCCGCGTCGTACAATCGGACGTAGAGCTGCGCGGGCGGCGCGAGGGTCTGCGTGAGACTGTTGCGCGCGTTCACGATGCCCGCGCCGTACTGCGCGTCGGCGCCCACCGCCCCCACATCGAGCGCATAGCCGGTCAGACGTGCCCGCAGCTGCGCGCTGGTGAGACTGGGATCGGCCGCCAGGAGCAGGGCCGCCACGCCGCTCACATGCGGCGTGGCCTGCGACGTGCCGCCGTAGTAAGCGTAATTGGGCGAGCACGGATTGACCGTGAAGTCGCAGGTCGCGGACAACACGAGGAAACTGGCATCGCTGCCCAGGTCTCCACCCGGCGCCGCGATCCCCGCCGTTCCGGCATAGTTGGAGTAGGACGCCAGTAGGGCGTTGGCAGCTACGGCGGACACAGCGAGCGCCTCGGGATATGCGGCGGGACAAAATGGCGCGGTTTCGCTGTTGTTGCCGGCCGCGGCGATCACCAGCGCGTTGGCGTTCGTCGCAGCGATGACGGCGTCATGGAGCACATCCCCCGGCCCCGGCGAGGGACAGGTCCCGCCCAGGCTGACGTTGATGATGCGCGCCGCACTGGGTGCCTGCACGAACCCCCCGGAACCGTTCGAGGCCGGAAGCCCAGCCGCGTACAGAATACCCTGCGCCACGTCGAAGACGGTGCCGCCCAGGAGACCGAGCACCCGCACCGGACGGATGCTCACGGTCCAGTTCACGCCGGTGACCACCAGCCCGTCGTTGCCGACGGCCCCTACGGTCCCCGCCACGTGCAACCCGTGCCCGCCGATGGAGAAATGTCCCATGAGGCAGGTATCGTCCGTACTGGGAATGAAGTCATCCGGAATGGTGGGATCAGGATCGTAGCCATTCCCATCGTCCGCGTTGTCGATCGTTCCCCCGGCGCAGAGACTATCGGGACCCATCGAGACGAAGTCGTATCCATCATTCGTCAGATTCGCGGCGATCGCGGGATGGTTGAAGCGGATGCCGTTGTCGACCACCGCGACCAGTACACTGGCGCTCCCGGTCGTGATGCTCCACGCCCGCGGCAGGTCGATCATCGTGTAATTCCACGATTGGTCGGGATAGGCCAGGTCATTCGGGATCGTGTCGCCGGGCACGCCGATCCGGTCTGCCGCATAGATGCGGCGATCGCGCGCGACCGCAGCGACCGCCGGATCGGCACGCAGCAGGTTCGCGATCGAATCCATCTCCTGCGGACGCTCGACGCGCACGCGCGCGGCGAGAATCGCGGGGGAGACGTCGCTGACCCGCAGGCGTCCGGGGGCTTCACGCGGGGCAAGGCGGGAGCGGATGGCTGCCACGACCGATTGGGCGGTCGCTGGGGAAACCATGGCCGCCGCTCCGGCCGGTGGGGCGCCGATCGGCTCCGGACGGAACGTCACGATCAGGTCGTGCGCGGTGAGCCTCGGCTGCCCTGTAATGCCGGCACCCGGCGCCACCACCGAGTTCGCGAGCGCGACTCCGCCGCCACTGCGGGCACGGGCGGGTGGCACGAGGTATCCGGTTGTCGTGGTCACCGCGCCCGTGATGCTTCCCGGTGCGGCCACAATGGACGTTGCCGCAAACCCCAGGGTATCCGGGGTCAAGCCGGCGACCGACGCCCGCGCGGACTGCGATCCGCTTCCGCTTCCCAACGTCCAGTTGATCGACGCCAACCCTTGCGCCGTCGTGACTGACGCAGGCGCCGAAACGCTGCCGCCGCCGCTCGTGACCTGCCAGTCCACGCTCACTCCGCCCACGGGGTGATTGCCCGGCGCCTGGACCGAAGCGACGAGCGGCTGCGGCAAGGCGGCACTTGCCGCTCCGGTTTGCTGATCGCCGGAGGACACCGTGAGCTGTCCGCTGGTGAGGACGCCGGTGGCGGAGAAATCGGCGGCTGCGCCGAGCACGCCGGGGATCGTCGCCCGCAGTGTCTGCGCACCCGCCCCGACCGTGTAGCCGAGTGTCCAGGTGATGCGTGCATGGCCCAGGGCGTCGGCGAGGGAGCTACCGGCCGAGACCATCCCGGCACCACCCGTCACCGTCCAGGCGACAGACTGCCCCACCGCCGGATTCCCCAGTGCGTCGGTTACCACGGCCACCACTTGCTGGCCCAACGCCTGCCCCACCTCGGCCTGTTGCCCGCTGCCGGAATCCGCGGAGATCTGCGCCGCAGCACCTGCCACCGCGATCGCCGTGAACCTCACCGGAGAACCGGTCAGACCGGTCACGGTCGCGGTCGCCGTGTCGCGATCGAAGCCGGCCGTGGGACCCAGGGTCCAGCCCACGGAGGCGAGCCCCTGGGCGTTGGTGAGTGCCGCGGTGGCGGCGAGGCCGCCGCCACCCGCGGTCACGGCGAACGTCACGTGGACTCCGGCAACCGGATTGCCGCCCGCATCGGTCGCCTTGACGGTGATTGGCAGCGGTAACAGCTGCGCCACCACTCCACTCTGGTGAATGCCGGAGAACGCGGCGATGGCTGTCGCCTTGGCGGGGCCGGTGTTGTCTTTGCATCCGTCCCAGACCAGCAGAGCGGCGATCGCGATGGCAAGCAGACGGCGATTCATGGACTCTTCTCCTCTGGATAACTCCGCGAATGACCGAGCCGGAGCTCCATGGGAAATTCCCATGGAGCTCCGTTCAGACTCAACCCCGTTCAGAATCCCGCCGTTATTCGCGCGACGAAACTGCGTCCCATCCCGGGGTTGGGCGCGAGCGTCTTGAGGTGGCTCAGATAATCCACCCAGTCCTGGTTGAGCGCGTTCCGCAGCTGGAAGTCGAATTCGACCGCGTGCCCGCCGCTGGTCGGCAAGGAGAACCCCGCGCCCACATTGACCAGGGTGTATTGCTTGGACTGATAGCCCTGCCCCCCGAACGCGTCGGAATAGAAGACCGCCTCCGCCGGATCCATCCGCGTCTGCCGCGCATTGGTCTCCCCACCAACCGAGAAATACGGGCCGAAGAGCCGGCCCCAGGACCTGCCTTCGAGCCGGGCGGTGTAGGTCGCCCGGAAGGGAGGCATCGATGGGAGCGCGAGGTCGGTCGACGTGTTCTGGCCGTAGACGTAGTCGGCCGAGCCCTGGAGGTGCAGGTAGGTGGTCGGATGGTATTCGAGCTGCGCCTCGAACCCGCGCAGCACGGCGTCGCCTTGCGTGACGTCGTAGATCTGAAGCCCGGAACCCGTATCGACTTGATTCGCCGGCACAGTATAAATGAAGTTCTTGATCAGGTTGACGAAGCCACCGACCTCGGCGACGGCCGACCCGGTTTGGATCCGCAGACCGACATCGGTGTTCAGCGACGCCTCGGTCTTCAGATTGGGGTTGCCACGCTCGAACGTGGACGTCGCCTCGTGCGGGCCGTTGGCGAAGAGGTCGAACGTCGATGGCGAGCGGAACCCCCGTCCCACGTTGAGTACCAGTGCGACAGGCTCCGTCACGTGATACAACACACCCGCGTTGCCGGTGACCGAGCTCCAGTGCAGAGTGGCGGCCGGGTTCCCCAAGTCGGTATTCGCGTCGACGTCGAGGTGCCGGTAGTCGTAGCGCCCCCCAAACGAGAGGTTCCAGCGGCCGACGTCGGTCTGCTCGAAGACGTATAGCGCCGCGTCGGCAGCCTTGGAATCGGGCTCGAGCAGCTCCACACCGAAGTTGGCGTCGGTGGTGTACTCACCCGAGAAACCGACGAGGCCGCTGAATGGCCCGATGGGAGCATGGTGCAGGCGGGCTTCGGTGGTGTACGACTGTTGTCGCATACCGAACGCTTCGCTGGTGGTAGTCGCATCCGCCCACTCGTGCCGCTGGTTGCGCTCGTACCCGGCACCCCAATCCAGGCGCGACCGACCGACGGGAATCGAGAGGTCGATGTGGGCCCGGTGGTCGTCGGTACCGGCACGGCCCGTCGCCGTGGGGTCTTCGTCGGTCAGATTGAGCCGGTCGTTGCGATAGGTGTACCGGCCCGTGATGGAGCCCCAAGTGCCACGGTATCCCAAGGTCCCGGATCCCCCGACGTTGTGATAGCCGCTGTTCCACAGGGTGTACGTTGGTGTGCGCGCGTTCTTTGCGGTCCGCCCGGTGGCTGAAACCCGGTATCCGAACCCGCCGTTCGCTCCTTCCATTGTGAGGGAACCGTCGGGCTGACGGTTGCCGCTCGCGAAGCCTCCCGTGACACTCCCATGGACGGAGGGGGCCCGGCCGATGCCATCAGGCAAGTCCGGCTCGATGATGTTGATCACGCCGCCGATAGCATCCGATCCGTACAGCACACTCGCAGGACCACGGATCACCTCGATCCGAGATGCCGCGGCCGGCTCCACACTCGAGAAGTGATCGTCCCCCCATTGGTTGTGCTCGAGGCGCTGCCCATTGTCCAGGACCAGCACCCGGTTATTCGTGAGCCCGCGGATGACGGGTTTCCCGGCGGCCTCCCCGCTGCTGTTGTTGCGCACGCCGGCGGTCTCCTCGAGCGCTTCCCCCAAACTGGTGGGGCGCACTTTCGCGACGTCCTCTTCGGCCACGACCGCGATGGGCTGCGGGGAGTTGAGCGCGCTCGTGGCTTCCGCTGAAGCCGAGACCTGGACCGCGGGGAGTTCGATTACCGAGGGTTTGAGCACCACATCGAGCGTCGCATCCGCGGTGCCCACGACGACTCTACGGATGAGCGGTCCATACCCAATCACCCGAATGGACAGGGTGTATCGGCCCGGCGGGATCTGCGTGATGGAGTATTTCCCGCTGTCGTCACTCGTCGCCGTACGCTGCAGCTCTACGATGCGGACGATGGCCTGCGCGATGGGACGGCCGCCGGGGTCGGTCACCCGCCCGGAGAGGGTCCACGCGTCGGACCGCGGCCTGGTGGTGGCACTGACGCTGAGCGCGAGCGCGCTCAGGCATATCGAGAGCGCGAGCGTCACCCCGACGCCGCGCGGGAACGTGCTGAACATGATCTCTCCTGGTAGCAGTGGCGCGTGACACCGACCCCCCGTGGAGGGTGGTGGCACGACGATCGATCGGCTACGGAATCCGCGCGGAACGCGCGGCGCCTTCAGGAGAGGGGCGGGGGTCCGCGGATGTCGGGGAGCCGCTCGGGCAGCTCGGAGCGGGCAAGTCGCCGAGTCGCAGGGATGATTGCGCGACTGGCGCTGAGCGCGACGGGGGCCGGAACCGGCCGACCCGCACGACCCGGTGTAGAGAGGAAGCGGTGCAGGATGCAGTCGGCCGGGTGCACGGGCAGGCAGGCCCCGGTCGAGCGCGATTCGAGGTGAACCGGACCACGTGGCCCGCCCGCGTCCAGCCGGGCATCTGCCCACGCGGCGCCTCCCGCGGCCGTCAACTGGACGACAGCGAGGGCGAGCAGCACCGTCCGCGTGAGCGAAGAGGGTCGGTTCATCGGTCGCTATGGTACACTGGAAGACGGGGAAGGTCCAGACGCTCGTGCAAGCCTGAGCGTTTTGACGCGGACGCCGGCCGGCCCTTAGGGACCCGCTCTCACCTCCAGCCGGTACCTCCCTGCGCGACTCACTCCTCGAAAGTCCGTCTCCTCCGTCACGGTCACGAAGGTCGTCCCCGCCGGCAACGCGATTGTGATGGAGGAGCAGAAGTTGTTGGCGGTCGCATTCACATCGTCGTTCTGCGCCAGTACTGCGCCACCGGAGTCCGCGACCGTGAGGCTGGTGTTCACATTCACCGAGAAGCGACAGAAGGCACCCTGCCAGCCCGATGTGGCAAACGTGTACGTGCCGGCGACCGGGATAGTGACCCGGAACACATCCAGCGGATCTCCCGCGGACAGGTAGCCGTGCACATATCCCCCCGCCACCAGGACGTTGGCGCTGCCGAGAGAGTTGTTACCCTCGCTCGTAACGGGGAGACCAACGCTGAAGAACGCCGTGCCTCCCGTCGTGGCGGAGACAGTGACGGGTGTGGGCGTCCCCGCGCCGCCATACGCCCCCCAGCGGCGCCCTGGCGCCCCGATGGCCCCGTCGCCATCGGCATCCTCGCCGGCGAAGACATAGTAGGTGCCGGCGGCTAGTCCGCTGAAGGTGAATGCGGCTCCCGGTGTGGTCGGCAGCGTGGCCGCGACGGCTCCTGTCGCCGAGTCGTACAGGCGAACGTAGAGATTGGCGGACGGCGCGAGTGTTTGCGTCAGACTGTTGCGGGCATTCACGATTCCCGCGCCGTACTGGACATCCGGGCCCGCCGCTCCGGTGTCCACCGCGTATGTCGTGAGGCGCAACCGCAAGTCGGTCGCCGATAGACCGGGGTTCGCCGCGAGCAGGAGTGCCGCCGTGCCGCTCACGTGCGGAGTAGCCTGAGAGGTTCCGAAATACCTGGCGTAGTTTGGCGTACACGGGTTGGTGGTGAAGTCGCATGTCGTCGAGAAGATCCCGGACGTGCCGTCGCCGTCGGTGAAATCCCCGCCCGGAGCCGCCAGGCCGTTGGTCCCCGCATAGTTGGAGTAGGACGCCAGGCGTCCACCCGGCCCGACGGCCGAAACGGCCAGGACTTCTGGATACGCCGCCGGGCACGATGGACTGGATGCGGCCTCGTTCCCCGCCGCCGCCACGACCAGCGCCCCGCCGTTCGTCGCCGCGATGACGGCGTCGTGGATCACGTCACCGCCGGACGGACACGGTCCTCCCAGACTGAGGTTGATGATACGTGCCGGGCTCGACGCCTGGACCGAACCGCCGGCACCGTCCGAAGCCGGCAGCCCGGCGGCATACAACACGCCTTGCGCCACATCGAACGCGGTTCCGCCGATCAGGCCCAGCACCCGAACCGGGCGGATGCGGACATGCCAGTTGACGCCGCTGACTCCGAGCCCGTCGTTGCCGACCGCACCGATCGTCCCCGCCACATGCAACCCATGGCCGCCGAGACTGTTCGGCCCCCCGAGGCACAGCGGGTTCGGGTTGATCATGAAGTCGGCCGGGATCGTCGGATCCGGATCGTAACCATCGCCGTCGGCCGCATTGTCCACCGAGCTTCCCCCGCAGCTCGGGACCTGCAGCATCGAGACGAAATCGTACCCGTCACTCGTCAGATTCGCGGCGATGGCCGGATGGTCGAAGCGAATACCGTTGTCCACCACCGCCACCAGCACGGCCGGATCTCCCGTAACCGCCGCCCAGGCGGACGGGAGTCCGATCATGGCGTAGTGCCACGACTGATTGGGATAGTTCAGGTCGTTGGGGATCGTGTCGCCGAGGTCCTGCCACCCGGCGGCGGCCTGCGGCGGTGGAATCCAGTAGTCCCGGCTCACGGTGGCGACCGCCGGATCGGCCCGCAGCACCGCCGCGATCGAGTCCATTTTCACCAAGTGGTCGATGCGAAGGCGCGCGGCGAGGATCGCCGGGGAAATATCCGTGACCCGAATGCGTCGCGACATGGTCCAACGCGTCACCCGGGAACGGATCGCGTCGGCCACCGCCCGTGCGGTGGCCGGAGCGGCCATCACCCGGGAGCCCGACGGCGGGGCGGCGAGCGGCTCGGGCCGGAAGGTGACAATCAGGTCCGGCAGCGTCGGTCCAGGACCCATATCGCCCTTTTGGAAGTCCGGCTTCCGAACCCCGCCTTCCACCGCAGCGCCCGTGAGCAAACCCGACGGCGGCGGTGCGACGCCCAGCGCAGGCAAAGAGGCGT
>Ga0326730_1000211_pt1 | contig 17474 bp, 21 predicted proteins | sample MHFSIPfraction_3_FD_207740 | JGI IMG/M metagenome (GOLD analysis project Ga0326730, IMG submission 207740) | Lab enriched peat soil microbial communities from Michigan Hollow, Ithaca, NY, United States - MHF7AN SIP fraction | ecosystem: Environmental > Terrestrial > Soil > Wetlands > Peat...
TTCTTGTTCTCTCCGTGCGACCTCCGGGTCCACTGTGTCTCCATGGTGCGCTGTTCAGGAGCCAGCCCAAACGCGATGCCGGGCGGCGGACTACCGGACCAGCAGGTAGGTCACCAGCCCCGCGAGTGCCAGCCCGGTAGCGAGGCCGAGATAGCCGACGGTCCGCCAGCTCATGTGATCCCGGGCGACCCACGTCGGCTCATGCAGGAAGAAGCGCTCCGGACCCGCCTTCCGGACGATGGTGGCCGTGATCAGGTGGCGAAGCAGCTCGGTGTCTTTGAGGCCAAGGTCGCGAAGCCGCTTGGCCGAGGGACCGGAAACCGCGCCACGGGTGCGGAAGGTCTTCACAATCTGGCGTTCGAAACGGGCGGCGAGGAGAACGGGAGCGAGTGTGCTCATGGGACATTCCCTGCGGGGTAATTGCCTGGAACCACGCCGGGAAAGACACTCGGTGCTGAAGGCGTACCTGTAATCTAGTCGAGCGGCACACCCGGAGCGAATCAGTGAGACCCGCGGAGGCGGTCGGGCAGCTTCATGCGATGGCCGTCTGGCGCCGCCTACTCTGGCGCGGCCACGAACCTGCCGGAGGACCGGGGACCGCTGAAGGTGCTCCACTCCCAGGTCCCGGAGTAGCCGCCGCCTCTTGGCACCGCCTGCAGCGCCACGTTGTGGTCGGCGTTGGTGGGGTTGAGCTGGATCAGCAGGGTGGTGCCGCGCCGCTGGCCGATCAACACTCCGGAGCCGACCTGGGGTCCGACCGGCGCCGAGGTGTCGGCGCCGGGAAGCCAGTCGATCTTCCAGCTCCCCGTGAAGCTGGAGTCATCGGCAAAGTCGAGCTGAAGGCGCCCGGTGAGCAGCGGTTGGCCGGTCGCGCTCGCCGCGGAGTAATGGAACCCGCCCGGACGGAGGGCGGCGAAGTCGCTCGTGGCGCTGGAGCAGGCCATGAGCAGCAGCAGAGGGAGGAGTGAAGGGCGCATGAGGGTGCTTGGTCAGAATGAAATCGGACTCGGGCCGGCATGATCGGAGCTTAGCAAGAGACGCTCTCGATCGGAACCACGTGACAGCGGCGAATGCGGCGTTGCGACCTGTAACCGTGTGCGAGGCAACTCGGCTAGCCGGTATGGGACTCCCTGAGGGAGGGCCGCCCGGTCTGATCCGCGCTGACGATGACCTCGAACCCCGTGCCTTCCGGGTTCGGCCTCTCGGCCGCCACAAGAGCGGCGCCGGGCGCAGGCTGCCGGTCGATCACGTCCTCCGGCGCAATCGGCTCGTCGATCCGGCTCAGGTGCAGCGCTCCCGCGGTCCGCAAGGGGAGGACCGCGACGCTCTGGGTTCCCGGGGCGTCCAGTGGTCGCCATTGGCTCTCCTCCGCTCGCGGACTGGCAAAGAGGAGGGTGAACCGGGCCACATGTCCTGGGGCGACCCGCGGTAGCCAGGCCACGGGTTCCTGAGCGAACGGGTCGGCGGCCGGGGACAGAACCGGACCAGCGCTGTACGGGATAAGGAGATCGGGCCCCCGGGTCCATCCGGGGCGGAACTCCTTCGGCCGGTTCCAGCGGCTCACCGCGGGCCCGACGGCGATGCGCCACCGGCCCGTGGGGTAGGCCGTGAGCATGACTTCTTCGCGGGTCGTCCGCACCGCCAGGTGAGCCTGATCCTCGTGGGTCCAGACCCGCCAGAGGCCGGAGAGCGGGTTCTCCGCAGAACCCAGCGCGAACCGGAAGGCCTTGGTGCTCATCCGAGAAGGGTAACGCCTCCGGGGAGGAAGCGCTGTTTCACTCGCCGGTGGTGGCCCGCTGCGTCAGGCGATCCGTGAGTGGTGGGGTTGCCTGGAGGCGATCCTCGCGGCGATCAGCGCCTCACCGGCGGACGGAGCGCACGCGAGGAGTTCCCCTGACTCGGACCAGATCGCGCTTCGCCCGGCCGAACCCCAGCCGCCGCTCGGCGCGCCATAGTTGGCCATCAGCACGACCATGCGGTGCTCGCGGGCGTACTGTCGAAGCAGGTCGGTGTCGGCCTGGTACCCGGGCTCGGTGATGAAACAGCTGGTTGCATAGATGGTGGCCCCGCGGTTGGCCGCGGCACGGGCATGCTCGGGATGGGTGATATCGGCACAAATCGCCATCCCTACCACCTCGTCTTCGAGAGTGAGCGCGTCCCCTCCGGGACCAGGAGCGAACGCGACCTCCTCGCCCTCGTGCAAGAACTCCTTCAGGTATGTCCTCACCCCGGAACCGGGCACAAAGCTCAAGGCGCCGATATGCAGGCGATCACGCAGCGCAATTGGGGCTCCTGCGACGATGAGCAGATTGCGCGTATCCGCGAGCACCTGCAGCGGCCGCAGGCCGGGGTCCGAGTCCGCCACCGCGTCCGTCAGGGTCAGCCCGCGATTATACCCGGTCAACGACAGCTCGGGAAACAGGACCAGGCGGGCACCATGCTCGGCGGCCAGCGACGCGAGGCGGAGATGGCTACGGACACTCTCGCCGAGGTCGCCCGGAATGGGGAGGGACTGTGCGACGGCGAGGGTGAGGTCCGGCACGGGGAGCTTCGGAATGGCGGGCTAGCGTTGCAGCTCACCGCCGAACCAGCGCTCGACAAACTGCTGCAACGAGCCCGCCACCCACTGGCGGCTGTCGGTCTCGTGGTCCCAGAGGAAGATATCCGGGCGATTAATTGCGCCATCGCCCTGGATCGGATAGGCGAACAGGTCGCCGTTGCCGGCGTCCGCGATCAGAAGCAGGTTGTCGAAGACCATGTAGAGGTCGCTCCCCCTGGAGTCCTCCCGCATCTGCAGGTTGGTCTCCAGCAGGCGGGCGACGGACCAGATCCCGGCCCCGTATTCGTCCACCAGTCCGTCTGACTCCTCGAGCAGCCCACGGAGCTCCAGGGGAAACCGAACCCCGAGGGCCTCTTCGGCCTCTTCGACCGCGGCGCTCGACGCGGGAATGCCAGGCCGAGCCTCGGGCTGAAAGCGGCGAGCCAGTTCGACCCACATAGGCGCCGGCTACTCCGGGAGAGGAAGCGCATGACGCTCGCGCCAAGCGCGGGAGCGCCAGGGCGAGGCGGCCGCCCGGGGACTGGATTGGACCGGAGTTTTGCGGGTCACGGCCGTGCGGTGTCTCCTGAGCGGAGCATCCGAATGATCCCCATCACGCCCACGGCAAAGAGGGCCCCAGCGGCAAACAGCAGCAGGAAGTCGACCGTGCGAACGTGAGGCGCAGCGCGTTGAGCGCTCACCAGGCTGATCAGCAGCGGGGCGGCGAAGACCGCCGTCCGGCGGGTGCGGGGTCCGCTCATGGATGCTCCCGCGAACGTGGCGGCATCTGGAACTCACCAGGGCGAAAAGTCAGGCACTATCCCCGGGGGCGGCGATGCGGCGGACAACCCGGTCAGTCGTGCCGGTACCGGGCCAGGGTGCGGGGCCCCCACACCACTGCGACGGTTGCAGCGACGCCCGCAACACCAACCCGGTGATGCGTGGGTCGTAATATGACCCGTAGACTGGAAACAGGAAAGCACTGAGGTTCAGCTTGGTGTGGCACAGCGTCGCGGCGAAGACGCTCTTCCCGCCTTCTCATTCTCTCTGTAGACCAGAATCACGGCCGCCGTCACCGGAACAAACCACCATGAGCGCGGCTATTGGGAGACCCGGCAACAGCTGCGCTCCGGTAGTGCCGATCAACCAGAACGGGATCGCGAAGAGAAACACCAGGAGGAAGAACGGCAGAGCCGACCGGCGCCGCCGGATTGCCGGCCCTGCCCGCTCTGGCGAGCCATCCCTCTCAGGGCCGATCGGATTCGCCACGGGGGGACCCCTTGTCTCGCCGGCCAGGGGGGGAGCGAACCGGCTTCAGCGGCCGCCCCGCCCGACTGTGGGCTGGAAGAGCAGCGTAGCGGCAAAGGCCACCAGCAGCACCAGGAGGGCGAAGAGGAACACGATCTCCGGAGAGGGGGCCGAAATGCGGCGGGCCATTCGCCTGCACCACGCCGATGTCCTGATGACAAGGCGGCGGATGGCAGTGAAGCGCCAGCGGGGCAATGCGAGGACGCCGGGGAAGTTGGCCATGGGGTGACCTAGAGAGCCTCCGAGCGCGCTCTGACCTCCTCGGAGCGGAGCCCGTAGAGCTGTGGGGTTTGGATGCCACGGAGGCCGAGCATCAGGTACAGCTGTCCCCGATGGTGCGCCTCGTGCTCGACATGAGCTCGGAGCCATTTCCAGACGGTGATGGGTGTGCCCGCCGGGGTCAGACACTTCTCCATGAGCCGGCCTTCGGGCAGGGCCGCGAAGAGGGCCCGCGCCTCCGCGTGGAGCCGATCGTAGTAGGCCATGACGGCGTCGAATCCCTCCGCCAGTGACCGGTCGTGACCGGGATAGCGGCTGGAGCGGTGGTGGACGTTCTCCGCGTACATGTAACGCTCGATCCCGGCCAGGTGGCGGAGCAGGTCGCCGAAGCTGAACCGGCCTGCGGCAGGGGCCCACTCGAGGTCCGCGGGTGGAACCAGCACCGCCACACGGCGGGTGCGCGCGTGGACGCTGTCCAGATAGCCCAGGAACGAGGGGAGGTCCGTCATGGACTTTATAAATGTAAGAACCGACCTGGTGGCGCAACAACCTCGCGCGCGGACCGGAGCTGCCGGCTCCAACGTCAGGGGGCCCGGTCAGGCCCGCAGGTCGTCGGGGCGCCAGGTGGTGATCAGCGCCTTGATCGCATCGCGATCCACAATGTTCTGCTGCAGCAGCCGTTGCACCAGGCTCGGAACCTCCGCGTCCGAAGCGAAACGAATGGCAGCCAGCTGGTCGATGGTGAGCCGGTCGACCAGGGCGTGGAGCTCCGCCGGCAACAGTCGCGTGAGGCGGATGGCTAGTTAGAGGCTCGGTGGCCGCCATCGTCCACCGTCTCCCGTAATGAAACGGACTACAAGGGTGTTCCGCGTCTGCCTACGTCGCTGTGACCATGGATACCGACCGGAGCCGCAGGTGTGTGCTCGGGCGACTTATTCAGACTGAAACCCCAGCTGCCCTGTCGGGCTCGGAGCACGATCTGCGATTCCCAAGGGTCACCCAGAGCCGTCTCCGGGAGACGAGGGCGATGGATGACGGGATGTCTGACTACCACTCCTCGGAGGGAACCAGGATGGAACGAACCAGCGCAGGCAGCGAAGAGGCCTCGTCGTGATGAGCGGCACAATTCCCCATACGGATTCGGCCAGACCGCCTCGCGCTGGACTGGGCCGGATCTCGCAGACCCAGTGGGTCCTGATCGCGATGGTCATCGGCGTTCTTGTGGGGTACTGCTTTCCTGACGGCCCCAACGCGACCGGATTCCACGCGACCGACCTGCAGGTGCTGTCGACCGTCTTCCTCCGGATGATCAAGTCCCTGATCGTCCCCCTGCTGCTCGCCACGCTGGTCGTCGGCATCGCCGGGCACGGCGACGACTTGGCGCGGGTCGGCAGGCTCGCTTTCCGCTCGATTCTCTACTTCGAAGTCGTCACCACCCTCGCGCTCATGGCCGGGCTGCTGGCGGTGAACGTGGTAAAGCCGGGGCTGGGAGTCAATCTCGCGGCCTCGACGGTCGAAGCGGGAACGGAGCTGGCTCAGACCAAGGCGACATTCTCCGGTCTGCTGGAGCATCTCGTACCCCAGAGCTTCTTCGACGCCGCGGCTCGGAACGAGGCGCTGCAGGTCACCTTCTTCTCGATCATCTTCGCGGTGGCGCTCTCGCAGGTTCAGGGCTCCGCGAAGGCGCTGATGCTGTCGTTCTGCGAGAGCCTCACCGAGGTGATGTTCAAGTTCGTCGGTATCGTGATGAAGTTCGCGCCTGTCGGGATCGGTGCGGCGATCGCGGTGACAGTGGGGAAGAGCGGCATCGGGGTGCTGACGAACCTCGGCGTGCTGGTACTCACCCTCTACGGGTCCCTGATCGTCTTCGCGCTCTTCGTGCTGCTGCCGATCGCCCTCGTGTTCAAGGTGCCCGTCCGGCGCTTTGTGCAGGCGACGAAGGAACCGTGGCTCATCGCCTTCACCACGGCGTCTTCCGAGGCGGCACTGCCGCTCGCGCTCAAGAACATGGAGCGCCTGGGAGTGCCGCGCCGGATCGTGTCGTTCGTGCTGCCGACCGGCTACGCGTTCAACATGGACGGGACCGCGCTCTACCTCACCCTGGCGTCGGTGTTCGTCGCCCAGGCGGCCGGAATCGACATGCCGCTGTCACAGCAGCTGCTGATGATGCTGACGCTGATGCTCACCAGCAAAGGCGTCGCTGCCGTACCCCGCGCCTCCCTGGTAATACTCTCGGGAACGCTGACGCAGTTCGGCCTCCCGCTCCAGGGCGTCGCCATCATCCTCGGCGTGGACGCGTTCATGGATATGGCGCGCACCTCGCTCAATCTCGTCGGCAACTGCCTCGCGACGGTTGTGATGGCGCGGTGGGAGGGTGTTCTCGACCTGGCGGCGGATGACACCCCGGTGGCGGATGTGTTCGCGGGCTCAGTGCTGCGAGTGCCGCCGGTGATCACCCCGGGAGACGTCGGCTAGCGGGAGGGAAGCGGGCCGCCGGCGTCCCGTGTCGGCGTTACACCGCGCGGGGCGGCCCCTCCAGAGTCACGGCGACAACTCCTGGTAGAGGGCGACGGTGTCGTACCGCTCTCCCTTTGGACCAACGCTGTAGCCGGGAACCACGCCGACCTCCTTGTAGCCAAGGCCCTTGTAGAATCGCTCAGGGGGCTCGCCCCGACGGGTGTTGAGCAGAAGCAGTGAACGGCCACGCTGCCGCGCCGTCTCGTGCAGCGCGGTCATGAGAGATCGTCCAACGCCCTGGCCTCGCAGGTCGGGTGCAACGAGCAGTTTCTGCAGCTCCGCCCGGTGGCGAGCGTTGGGCCACCTCGGAAACGTCAGCTGGCCGGAGCCCACGAGGCGATCGTCGGCGTAGGCGACCAGGAGCAGACGGGAACCGGCCAGAAGGTCGGGACGAAGCGACAGCCAGTAGTCCCGAGCCTCGCCGTCGGACAGCGGCTGCAGGAACCCCAACGACGCGCCTCCGTTCACTGTATCTCTGAGCAGGTCGACCAGACCCTGCAGGTGATTCACCAGGTCGGTGGTCGACAGCGACTGAATGCTGAGTGACATGGTCTCAGGCGTGGTGCCCGGTTGAGGGTCTGGTGCAAGGTTTCGTCAGGACCGGCATGCCGACCCCTTGCCGACTGAGATATCGCAAAGCGCGGTCGCAACCCGACACCCGCGTGGGGAGGAAGCGGGATTGCGATGAGCGAACCCCACCGGACGATAGACCGGCCATCCGGCGGGGCCGCCACCCACTCAGCGGGCCTGCCACCGCAGCTCGACGCCCTCCGCGGAGCCAAGCGCCTTGCGAAGCAGCTGCACCAGGTGATCGGTCGCAGCGCCGTTCTCGACGAGGAGGTCGATGGTCGTGCCGGAGAAGTAGTAGTCACGGTCACTGGCCGACTCTTCTTCGAGGGCATCCTGCAGAAACTTGAGCTCCGCGTCGGTGATGCTGCCGATGAGCACGTTCGATGAGGTGTCGTAGAGATCGATCATTGTCGTGACCTGTTGCGATGGTGGGTGTGCGGCAAGGCGGTTTCGCTGTACCGGAGGCAAGGGAGCAGGTCGATCACGCTGGTGCGGAGTCCTGGACTGGCGCCCAGATGATAAACCAGCCTCCGGGTGCGCGGCAGTCCGTGGGCAGGGGGGAAGCATCGGAGTGGCGAGGATCCCCTCCGCGGATGGCACGATGGAGATCCTGGGCCCGATGGCGCAGCTGATTCAGGGTGGGCTGACGGCTAGTTGCGGCGGTTCGCGTTCCAATGCCCGCCGTTGGGGTCGAACCGGCGGTGGTTGCCGTCCGGCGTCCAGATGTGGACCGGCCCCTCATAGTCGTCGATCGTGCCCCGGCGCAGGACCAGATAGGCCAGGGGGCCCCAGTACTCCTGCTGGTCCTCCTCTGCCGCAACGACATTGCAGCCGGCCGCCAGGGCTATCTCGCGGCAGACAAATTTCCCTCTGAGCCCCTTCGCCACGGCGCAGGAATGCAGCCAGATGGTGCCGATGCTCTTGCCCTTGAGGGCACTGAAGACCACACCGGCGTTGGAGGGGTCGATCATGTTGTATTTCGCGGGAGAGTAATGGCCCCGGTACATGACCTCGGGAACGGCCTCACCGACGTAGATCTCGCCCGGCTCGCCGTGAAAATTGAGGACGACGTTGTGCAGGTGCTTGTTGGGCGACTTGTTGTAGGCGGCCAGTATCCAGCCTACGATGTTCTGCGGCGTGGCATTCCTCGGGCAATTCCAGGTCGTGTCCATGAACATGCCACAGCCGCCAAGATCCTGGAACGAGTACGAGTTGAGCAGCAACGACGGCTGGGCCATCATGATCGACATGGGCTACCATCTCCCTCACGGGTAGCCCGCGGGATAGAGGATTGAGGCAGCGAGACACACCTCGCTGCATGGACTTGCCGGGCGGGGGCGCTGACCGGCCCCCATGGAAGGGACGCGGATTCGGCCGCCAGATTCTCAGGCAGCCGTCAACGGCCCAGCTTCGCCCACGGAAGCTGGCGGGGCCGGATAGGCAGCTCGGGGCTCTCGGGGGGAAGGCCGAGGTCAGGGTCAACCGCGACCCGTGACACTCACTAGGCCGTGCTCCTGCCCGCCGCCTTTCGCGCCGCCGCTCCCTGCTCGCTGATGGGGCCTGCCTTGGAGAAGACAACCTGCCAGAAGAAACCGTTCTGGAAGGCGATGAGACAGAGGCCGAAGGTCGGCGCTGTTCCCGGTCCCCAGAGAGAGTAGATGCCATAGAAGACGATCGGAGACACGAAGAAGGGGATGAAGAGATCTCTGAGGAGGATATCGCCCCAGGATTTTCCTTTTCGAAACAGGTCCCACAAGTAGTTGGCGGTCATGCCGAGGAGCATCCAGCCCGCCAGGTGCAGGACATAGACGACACGGACCCACCCCGACGTCACCGCGTCACTCGGCGGCGCGATATTGACGTGGTACAGCAGGTAGGCACCAGATGCGAGGAAAGCCAGGAGGGTCACGGCGAGGAGCACGCGCCAACCGGTAGCCTTGGGGTCCATCATCGCCTCCGGTGTTGAGCGGCGCTGCTCGTGATCAAGGCCCTTGAGGGCGCACGGACGCGGGGCTGCTGCATCGAGAGGGAGAGGGCCAGGAGAAGTGACGAGGTTCGGATGCGCATGGGAGGCGCTCGAATAGCGAGCGTGCGACAGACGCTCAGGGAGACCGACGGGATGGGATGCCCTTCCGGGCGAAGATAGGAGCGGGTGCTGCGACGGTCAACGGCGGGAGACCGCTCCACTGTGCCCCGAGGGGGCGTGTACCGAACAGACCTCAGACTGAGCGATCCTTGCCTTCCTTGCGCTCTGGATTGTCCAGCTCTTCCCTGCGCCGGCCCGCGAGCAGCCGCTCGGTGAAGTCGACCCGTTCGGTGAGCTCCGCCACTTCGTGCCGAAGCTGGTCCAGCTCCTGCAGCACATCGGCCGACAGATCGGGCCGTTGCCGTTCCTCAATCTCCCAGTCGGTCACCAGCCGCCCCTCGGCGTCCCGGAACCCGCCCGCCGCCACCACGATGACGTCGTAGAGGTACCAGATGCCGGCTCCGCCGAGGGTGACGGCCATGAGTACCCCTGACCGGGTGCGTCCGGTATAGAAACGATGAGCGCCGAACGGTCCCAGCAGGGCGGCCAGGAGCAGCGTTACGGTACGCGACTTGTCGGAGGTGTTGCCGGTCACGGTAGTCGGTCTCGAGGCTTTCCTGAGTGGCGTATCACGGCAGGCAGGCGGTCACCTTGCGGTGGCGCTCCTGCTGCGGCCCGGCCGTCGGTTGACCAAGGCCGATGCCTGGCCCACGACAGCCGCATGGGTGGTCAGGCGGCAACTGTGTACTCGCTTTGCACCATGCCGCTCACGTACTGCCGCGTTGCTACATGCTGAAGCCGCACGTCCCCGGGCAGGGCTCCGAACAGCGGGATGCCGCTGCCGAGCAGAACCGGGATCCTGGTGATGGTCAGCCGCTGAATGAGTCCGGCCCGCAGAAACTGCTGGATGGTAATGCCTCCATCCACATAGACGTGCCGGATGCCCCGGGCGGCAAGCCGGGACACGATCTCACTCGGCGGGCCGGACATGGGTTCGACCACGGCCCCGGCGGGCGCCGGCACGGGGAGCGGACGGTTGGTAAGGACGAACACCGGCTTGGGCCCGTAGGGCCAGGCGTCGAAGGTCAGGACCGTCTCGAATGTATTGCGACCGATGACCAGCGCGTCGACCGTGGCAATGAAGGCATCGTAGCCATGTTCCTCACCGCCGCCGGCCGGCAGCCAGTCCAGGTCGCCGTTCGAGCGAGCGATGAACCCATCCAGGCTGGTGGCGATGAACACGGATGCTCTGACCATGGAGCCTCCAGGACTGTCAGGCGCCTGCTTCGGACGCCCTAGAACGGCATCCGATATGCCGGCGGTGTCACTCCGTTCAACCTGAGGTAGGGTACGACCTGGCCCAGGGTCCACACCGAATGTTCCAGGGACAACGTCGCCAGCCGGCCCGCCGGCTGTGGTGGCTGGCCGTACATCGCCACCGGCCGCGCCAGTTGCGCGGGAGTAGCCGCCTTGAGGGCGTCGAGGAATGAGTCGTAGGTCGCCACGGCGTAGCGTTGCAGGGCGGCCTTGTTGTGCAGGTAGACCGCGGAATCGCCGAGACTGGGCGCGGCCTTCAGCCCTTTGAGGGCAATGGCCGCGACATCGAGATTGGTGCTCACGATGTGGTCGAACTGCTCGGCGAAGGTACGAACGCCAGGCGTGGGGCGGTACCCGGTGGCCGAATCCGGCATCGCGGCGATGTAGGCGAGCACCGCGGTCCGATCCCGTTCCCAGTCCGCCAGGAAGTCCTTGGTAGCAGAGCCTTGCGCCAGACTGAGCGATGGGGTGAGCGCAAGCAGCAGCAGTGGGATAGTCCGCATGGCGGTCTCGATGAATCAGCGGTTTGAGCGACCCTGCCCGTGGCAATCCAGCGACCCGGCAACCTCTGGATGCTCTCGGCCAGGGCGTCTGCCGGTCCGCACAAGGTGCAGCTCAAGGCGCGACACGGCAACCTTCCCGGCAGCTCAGTCGGCGCCTTGGGCCATGGCTCATTGCAGCAGGGTCTCCAGTTCATCGGCGAGCGTCCTGACAAAGAGGTCGTCCCGCATGCTCAGGTAGTGGCAGCAGATCCGTTCGGGGAACACCGCGGCGAGCGACCTGGTTCGCTCGGACTGCGGACCCAGCGGCACCCTGCGTACGCGGAGGCTCTTGACATAGGGTCTGAACTGGGCAGCCAGGAGGCCGTGGTATGGCCCATCCGGATCGAACAGGACCACCTTTCCATCATAGCGCTGCAGCCGGTACTCATGTTGTGACCGCACCTGCAGCTCGTATTGGATCACGAGGTTCTCGATCGTCTCTGGGTCGACTTCCGGGGAGACACTCTTCACCCGGGCAAGCAATACGGCCAGATAGCCATTCGGCCCGGCCTGCGCCAATTCCGACTCGGTCAGGGCGAAGGGGAGGCCGGTATTGAGCTCCAGCAGGGCCGAGAGGCGGAGAATATGGCTTCTGTCCTTTCTGACTTCGGCCGCGAACCGGTGAAACTCGTCTTTCGATAGCGCCATGTCGTTCTCGCGCCCCGGTCCGCCGCTGTCCCGGAGCCAGCGCGGGACGGCCGCGCGTAACCTCCCGCCGAGCAGCACCATCCGCCCGAAGGCCGGCCGCATGAACCTCGCCTGCAACGCCCAATACCCGAACCGCAGCTTGCTGCCACGATCCATCGCCAGGGGGTCGATCAGCGCGAGGAGGGCAACCTCCTGGCCATCGCGCTGCAGGTGCCGGGCGATCTCGTAGCCGAGTACCCCGGCCGACGAATACGCCGCCAGGTAATAGGGGCCGCGAGGCTGCCTCTCCCGGATCGCGCTGACATAGCGCGTCACCCAGTTCTGAAACCCCAGGGTGGCATCCCGATCACCCCAGATGAAGGGGTCACGCACGCCAATGACCTCACGTCTGGTCTTGAGCGCCCGTACGACCTTCTCGTACGCGCCCAGGGTGCCGCCGGCCGACGAAATGACGATCAACGGCGGGAGGGTGGCGTCGGCTCCCCCCTTCAGGGTGACCAGGGTCGAGTTGGCCGGCGGCGGAGGCGGGGCGCTGCCGTCGTGCAAGCCGTCGATATAGGAGGCGAGCGCCTCGACCGTCGGATACTGGTAGATGGACAGATCGGAGAGCTGGCGCCGATCCAGCTTGAATGCCTCTCTCAGGCGGTGAACCGCCGCAAACACCGTCAGGGAGGTTCCGCCCACCTGGAAGAAGTTGCTGTCGGGCTGAACATTCCCATGCCTGAGTACACCGGCCCACACCTCTGACACGGCGCGCTGGGTTTCCGTCTGAGGCCGACTTGGACTGCTGGCCGGGGCCCACCCGGCATGGTCCGCCAGCAGCCTCTGCCGATCGACCTTTCCGCTGGCGGTGAGTGGGAATGAGTCCAGGGTGACGAGAACCGACGGGACCATGTAGGCAGGCAGGTGTTCTCTCAACACCCCATACACGCTCGCCTGGGCGACGTCTCCGGGCGCCAAAAACCCGATCAGCATCGAGTTTCCCGGTTCGCTCTCGCTCAGGACGACCGCGCACTGGCGGACCTCCCGGTGGAGCAGGACGGCCTTCTCCACCTCCTGCAGGTCGACCCGAAAGCCCCTGATCTTGACTGTGTGGTCGATGCGGCCGACAAAGTGGAGGTTGCCGTCCGGCATGCGCCGCACCTGATCGTGCGTGCGGTACAGCCTCTCGTGGCCGTCGGGGCTCGTGACGAACACCGAGGCCGTGAGTGCCGGGTCCTTGAGGTAGGCGGTGAAGAGGGGTGAGCCTGCGATATGCAGCATGCCGACCTCGCCAGCGGCGACCTGCTCCAGGTCGGCTCCCAGTACGTAGGCCCGCACATCCGCGGAAATCGGCTTGCCCAGTGGCAGCTCCTCGCCCGGGCGATAGGACTCCTTGAGATCGCAGACCAGGGTGGAGCTGGCTTCCGTGCTTCCGTAGATGGAGAAGATCTTCGTCTGGCCGGGAAAGGCCGCAATCGTCCTTCCGGCCAGTCCGCTATGGACGTGCTCCCCCATCAGCACCAGGACCTTGAGCGGTGGCGCCACAAACCCGGGCATGTCCATGGACGCCTGAAGCACCGACGGCACGATGAGCAGCCGGGAGATGGACCGGGCCTGGATCGCCTCCCAGAATGGCTCCAGGGTCCTCACGTCCTGATCCGCGATGATGTGCACCGGGATCCCGCGGAGCAGCGGCTCGAACAGCTCGTAGATGGCGTGCGTCGTCGTCATGAACGACTTCTGACAGCAGACTTCGCCTGCCGAGTAGGGATGGTTGTCCCAGGTCCAGCGCAGCCGGTGAAAGAACGATCCGTGACTCCTCACGATCATCTTGGGCTTCCCGGTAGAGCCGGAAGAGCAGAGCACGAACGCCGCCTGGTCGGAGCTCGTGGGGGCGACGCCGCCCGGGGCTGGGACCGCGTCTGCCTTGTCGGAGAAGTGAATGATCCTGTCGCTCAGCGGAGGGCTGAGCGGCGTGTCGGCATCGTCGATCACGGCATCGAGTGCGGCGAACGAGAGGATGTCTCGAAGGCGGCCTGTCGGGTAGGACGGAGGTAGCGGCACGACGGCGCAGTTCGACTTCAGAATGGCGAGTGCGCCGGCGACATAGGCTATCGACCGCTCCATGTGGAGGCCGACGATCCCGCCATCCTGGATTCCCGCAGAACGGAGGACTGCCGCCAGCCGATCTGAGGCGGTCTTGAGGTCGGCGAAGGTGATCGACTCACTCCGATAGTGCAAAGCGACTCTATCCGGGGTGCGCTTCGCCTGCTCCTCGAACTGTCGGTCCAGGCGGAGTGAGTAGTCCTGCGGGCTCATGAGTCGTTGCCTTTGGGTGAACGGATGTCATCGAGGCGACCGCCGGGGTCCCGCCCCCCTCCCAGCCAGACCTTGGGGACGGTCCTGTGCCCGGACGCGTACGCAATGGAATCTACCTCGGCAAGGGCCGAACCTGGCTGAGTGGGGTGACAGCGCGCTCCGTCAGTGATATCGTGCCGAGGGACAAACTCGATTGACCGGGAGTAGGGACAATGCATGGCTCCTGCCTGGGGCTGGTGCCGCACGGATTGCCGGGCGAGGTGCGGGTCTGGTGGGTGGACCTGGATGCCTACCCGGACACCGCGGCACCGCACGGGCGTGTTGCGGACGCGCGTGCCCGCAACGCGCACATCGCGCCGGACCAGGACGCCCGGCGCGCACTGGCGGGCCGGCTGGCGCTACGGGACCTGGTCGCCAGCGCGCTGGACCGTCCGCCCGAGGACCTCACCTTCGAATCCGACCCGTTCGGCAAGCCTCAGGTGGCGGATGGCGGAGGGCTGCACGTCAACTTGAGCCACAGCGGGCGTATGGGTCTGATCGGCATCAGCCTGGACCGGCCGATCGGCGTGGATATCGAAATGGTCAGCCAGGTCGTGGATGCGGACGCACTGGCACGGTTGCATCTCACGGAGAGGGAGCGTGAGGAATGGCTGCGCGCAGCCGGTCCGGTACGGGATCGAGCCTTCCTGACCTGCTGGACTCGCAAGGAAGCCTGCGTGAAGGCGCTCGGAGTTGGTCTTTCATTGCCACCCGCATCAATCGATGTGGGATGCGCCGCCGGTGGCCGCGTGGTGCAGATCCCGGTTGGTGCCTCGCGATGCGAAGTCCTCGTCTGCACGCTGCAGCCGCCGGGCGAGGCGGTCGGCGCCGTGGCTGTGGCTTCACCGGAGGCCGTTCGGACCGCCCGGCAATTCTTCAACTGAAATATCCTTCGCGCCGCGCCAGGGAGCCGGGCGACGACCTCATGGATGTCGCGGCCGTGGTTCTGAAGACTGACTCGGACCAGCCCGGCCGAGTCATGGGGTGGTCGGGTCGGATCGGGGTGGAACACTCCGGCATGCGCGGCTCGATCGGTGTTCCCTTCAGACATGAAGCACGCCCTGCGAATACAGTCGGCAGGGACCCGCAATCATCACTCGCGCTCCGACAACCTCGCAATCCATGGAGCCGCCCCGCGGACTCAGCTGCCTTGCGGTCAACCGCCGCTTCCCCAGCCGCTCGGACCAGTACGGTGCGAGCATGCAGCTGATGGAGCCCGTCACCGGATCCTCGTCAATGCCGACCGAAGGGGCGAAGAAGCGGCAGACGTAGTCCTCGCCCCCGTCGCCGGGTGCGGTGACAATTACTCCCCCTAGGCCGATGTTCAATCTGCCCAGCGCGCGAACGTCGGGGGCGAGCGTACGTACGCGCTCGCCTGATCCACGACCACAAGGTAGTCGCGCGCCTTCATGACCTGTGCGGCGTCTATGCCGAGCGCGGGGAGCAACTCGGCAGGCGGCTCGCAGGGCTCCGCCAACCAGGCAGGGAAGTCCATCACGTACCGGTCACCCTCGCGGGCCACGGTCAGGACCCCGCTCCGGGTGTGGAACCGAATGGGCCAGGCAATGTGCCCTCGCAACGAGAGCACGAATGCCGACGCCAGCGTCGCGTGCCCGCACAGGTCGTCTTCGACCTTGGGGGTGAACCAGCGCAGGTCGAAGTCCCCATTGGCTTGCGGCGTGACGAATGCAGTTTGAGAGAGGGCGTTTTCCGCTGCGATCTGGTGCAGGACCCTGCCGGTGAGCGGGCAGGGAAGGATGCACACGCCGGCTGGATTCCCGGCAAACAGGACGTGGCTGAACGAATCCACGTGATAGTACGGGATCTCCATCGCGGATCAGCTCGAGGCCCTCGGCGGCGTGGCGGTCTTCAAGCGGCGGGTGAACGCTACTCAGGATGCATCACGGCCGCGGCGACATCCTGAGCAGGCGCAGGGCCCACAGACCCAGGGACGCCGCCGTGACGGTGATGAGCCCCACCAGTGGTTCCCAGCCAACTGGGGGCCTTCCTCAACGATGCGCCAGACATGCGCGAGAGTGAGGAGGCCGAAGACCGCGCCGGGAGAGCCTGTGGCGCTAGGCGGGGTCAGGGCGCGCGAGTGCCTTCGGTCCGCAGCTGGAGCACCGAATCGGCACCGCTCGTTGAGTAATGCGCCACGCTGGTGCCGACCAGCTTGTCGCCCTGGAGACGCATCACGCTGTTGAGTCTCACCTGCACGCCTTTGCGCAGCACGCTCTCGTACGGTCCCGCCTCGGTGACGATGCTGTCACCCGCCACGGCGATTACGCGAATCGGCACCGGGGCCCGCTGTGGGAAGTTGAACGCCCAGCCCGAGGCGTCTCCCGAAGCGACCAGATCGAACGTCGTCAGGACGCTGTCGCTGCCCGCCGGCATGGTGCGCATCGCCCACTTGCCTGCGACACTCGCCAGTGAGATGGTGGCCGGAGTGGCCCCCGCAGCCAGCTGGCCGCCGGCGGAGTCCCTGGCCGCCTGTTGCTCGGGCTTGGCGCAGCCCGCGAGCACAACGACACAGCAGCACATCGTGAAGGAACGCATTGCGTATTCTCCTGTCTTGCTGATGGGGAACGGCGTGGTGGGGCGCCGGGAACGTACCCTGCCGGGGCAGGGACTGGCAACCTGCTGACCTGGCGAAGCCGGAGCGGCGCCGAACGCCGCCGAACAAGCCAGGTAGCGCTGCCCGGATGCGGTCGTCGAGCCGGGAATCGGCCGGACTATCCTCGACCGACAGGGACGCCAAGATGCGGAGCTGCTCGGGCATCCCCAGAGACCTACGGCTGGGCTCGGCCCGATGCAGAAAGTACCTTAGGGAGCGCCGGCGAGAATCTGGTCGAGTGCAAACCAGGCTACCCGTCGAGTCGCGGGCCAGGCGCCGTCGTAGTTCGTAAGCAGGATGACGGCTCCGCCTGTCGCCGGGGCCAGTATCAGCAGGCTCCGGAAACCATCGTCCGCGCCGCCGTGCAGCACCAGCGTCTGGCCATGGTACGGTTGCAGAAACCAGCTGAGTCCGACCTCGGCGTCGGTCGAATCGCCCGGCACAAGCCCGCCCGGCCGCACCGCGTACCCATGCCACATGACATCATAGGCGGCCGACTGCAGGATGCGCCGGCCTGCCCATTCCCCGTGACCCAGGTTGGCCAGTGCCCAGTGGCTGAGGTCCTCGATATTGGATCGCAGGGTGGAGCTCGGCGCGTGAGCCCTGTTGTAGGGGAACGGGTGGACTGCCACGATAGCGCCGGTCGAATCACGAGTATACGGGTGGGTCAGGAGTGCCGGTTCGGTGTTCTGGGGAAGCAGCGTACTCCGGCTCATGTCGAGCGGACTGAGGATGTGGTCTCGAATGTACGCTTCGAAGCTCTCCCCGGACACTTTGGCGATGAGGTCACCCAGCACCTCGTATGCCATGTTGCTGTAGCGGTAGGCTTGGCCA
>Ga0326730_1000212_pt1 | contig 17443 bp, 20 predicted proteins | sample MHFSIPfraction_3_FD_207740 | JGI IMG/M metagenome (GOLD analysis project Ga0326730, IMG submission 207740) | Lab enriched peat soil microbial communities from Michigan Hollow, Ithaca, NY, United States - MHF7AN SIP fraction | ecosystem: Environmental > Terrestrial > Soil > Wetlands > Peat...
GGTGAGGCGGACGCGCCGCGTGGCGAATCCGGCGATGGAGTCAGCCGGACCGAGCCGTTCAGGGGTGATCTGGGCGTCGCGCACCCGGAAGCGGACCACTCCGATGTCGGACGCCGCCTCGAGTCCCGCGCCGGCGATGCGCTCGAAGGTCGCATCATCCACCACCGAGTACTCGCGCTCATCGGGATGGATGACCAACAGCTGACCGGGGCGTGTCAGGAGGTACTCGTCGTCACCCAGGCGCCCGGCGTCGAAGTCGATTCGGGCGTTGCGGCCGTCCTCCCGCACCGTGCCGGCGATGCGCCCGCCGTGATCGGGAGTCATACGGAACGTGTAGCGATACCCGGGAACACCCTGCAGCAGGGCGATGGCGAGGACGGGGAGCAACAGCACAGCGATCTCCAGCGGAGAGGATGGCAGGACTACGCATGCGCCGGGCGTCCGGTTTCCCGGGCCGCGCTTGCGCTCCGGCACGGCCCTGAATACCGTCGTGGCCATGCGACGGAGCGGAAAAACGGTCCAGGCGAAGGCCGCGGACGTGCAGGCCGTGAAGGAGGCCGAGCGGCTGCGGCAGGCGGCCGAACAGCTGGCGCGGGCGGTGGAGGAGTTCCTGCGGCGGCGGGCACCGCTGCATACGTCGCTAGAATGTCGCGACGGCCAAGTCGAGCCGCTCGACTGGTCGGCGGCGGGGTGCGAATCGCTGTGCCCGCTCTGTCTCTTGAACCGGGCCCTTTCGATCTATCGGATGCGGGCCTGACGCTTGGTCCCACCGCTACCCGGTCGTCAGCGTCGCTTCGAGTTTCCTCACGATATCGGTCCAGCCCCGCGTGTGCGCGTCCACTTCCGCCGACGGCAGTCGGCGGTGCGTGAGAATCAGCTCCGTCCCGCCCCCGTGCTCCTTCAGCTCGATGGTGACGACTGTGGACCGGTGACCGGTGTGAGCCGAGATCCAGGTGAAGGACAGGAGCGATGGGGGCTCGATGACGAGGTAGGCACCCCGGTGCTCCTCATCGCCCTGCGCGTGATGCATCACGATCCGGAACCGGCCGTCGACGCGCGGGTCGACCTCCACCGTGGCGCCCGTGACCGACCCCGGACACATCCACTGCGCCAGGCTGACGGGATCGAGCCAGGCGGCGAACACCCGCTCCCGGGGCACCGGGATAAGCCGCCGCACCACCAGCGGCTCGGCCGAATCGCCGATCGCGGTCATGAACGCGATGCCTGATCGTGGGCCGTCCGCTGCACGAGATGCCGCTCCAAGGCGTCGAGCCGGCTATCCCAGAACGCCTGATAATGCGCCAGCCACCGGGCCGCCTCCCGCAGCGGCGCGCGCTTCAGGCGCAGCCAATGCTCGCGCCCGTGGACCCGGCGCGTGACGAGCCCCGCTCGCTCGAGCACTTTCACGTGCTTGGACACGCCATTGAACGACATCGGAAACCGTGCGGCGAGTGTGCCGACCTTGACCTCGCCGCTGGCGAGCACGGCGAGCATCGCCCGCCGCGTGGGATCGGCGATCGCCGCATAGACCCCGTCCAGCCCCGCTTGCTGCCCTCTCCGCATGACATATATTCAACCACTTGGTAGAATATTGTCAAGGCGTCCACGTGCAGCACGAGGAGGAGCGTATGGCCGAGCCGCATCAGGTCGTGACCCGCGAGCAGTGGCTCACCGCGCGTCGCGCGCTGTTGGCGAAGGAGAAGGAGTTCTCGGGCCTGCGGGACGCGCTGAGCCGGCAGCGGCGTGATCTGCCCTGGGTGAAGGTCGAAAAGCCCTACGCCTTCGACGGCCCCGACGGCCGGGAGACGCTGGCCCAGCTCTTCGGCCCTCGGCACCAGCTGATCGTCTATCACTTCATGTTCAATCCGGCGGACGACCAGGGGTGCAAGCACTGCTCGTTCTGGGCCGACCACTACGACGGCATGGGCGTGCACCTCAATCACCGCGACGTGACCTTCGTCGTCGTGTCCCGCGCCCCGCTGGCGAAGCTGCAGGCGTTCCAGCAGCGCATGGGGTGGCGCTTCAAATGGGTATCGTCGGCGCCGAGCGATTTCAACTATGACTATCACGTGTCGTTCAGCCCGGAGGCGCTGCAGCGCGAGACGGTGTTCTACAACTACGCGAACGACAGTCACGGCATGCCGGAGCGCGAGGGAGCGAGCGTCTTCTACAAGGATCCTCAGGGCACCGTGTTTCACACCTACTCCACCTACGCGCGCGGCATCGACCTGCTGAACGGCACGTACAACTTCCTCGACCTCACGCCCAAAGGACGCGACGAAGGCGACGCCCCGCAGAGCTGGGTGCGCCATCACGACCGCTACGCAGACTGATGAGACCCTGACTACCCGCCCGCCGCCAGCCGCTCGGGATTCTTGGGGTGCTTCGCGACCTTGTCGACGATCTTGAAGGCGGATTCCACGGCGCCGCTCATGGCCGCATCGGATTCGAAGTTGCTGCCCGCACTCATCAGCAGGGCCGCCACCACGGACACCAGCTCGGTGTGTTTCATGGGTGCATCCTCGGGGTCATTCGGGACCCCCTCACGATACAGCCCAGGACAAAGCCGCGCCGCCGACACCGAACAGTCGACGACGCGGCTCGATAGTCCGCGCAACCCGGTGCGATCGCCGTGGGCAGTCGACCGGAGGCGCAGATCGCGGTTCGGTCCTGGGTCAGCTACCGATCAGGCGATCGCTTGCCCATACCAGGTTGCGCAAGGCACTGGGACTAGACAATGGATCACCTCCTTGGTTGAGTGAATGGATCGGGCGTGAGCACCGGTATTGTATAGAATCGGCCATCGCAAGGCAATCGCTGGACGAGTTGACGCTGCCCCGCCGGAAGGGCAGTCTCTAACGCATGAAACTGCTCGCCACCATTGCGCTCTGCGCCACCGCCACCGCCGCCGCCGCCCAGATCCCGCCCGCCGAATACGCCGCTCGGCGTGATTCCCTCGCGGCCCGGATCGACAGCGGCATCGTCGTGGCGTTCGGGGGCCGCACCCCCGTCACCGACTTCGGACCGTTCTTCCAGGTTCCCGCCTTTCACTATCTGACCGACTATGACTACGCCGACGCCGCACTGGTCATGATCGTGCGCGGCGGGCACGGCTCGGCCACGGTGTTCGTGACCCGCAGCACGCCGCGCCGCTCGCTGTACTACGGCGCCGAGCCGGACTCCGCCGACCTGGCGCGTGACCTTGGCCTCGCCTCGCGCTCGGGCGACGACCTCATCGCGGTACTCGACTCGCTCAGCGCCACCGGCCTGCCCTTCTACGTGCTGCGGGACTTCGAAGATGCCGATTTCGCGCGCGCCGACTCGCTCACCCGCGGCGGCCAGATCATGCGCGCCCTGGCGCAGCGGCATGCCGGTCTGGTGGTGAAGGACGCCGCCTCGATCGTGGACCGGCTGCGGGCGACGAAGAGCGGACCGGAGCTGGCCCTGTTGCGTCGGGCGGGGGAAATCAGCGTCGCCGGGCACCGCGCCGCGATGGAGACGATCGCGCCGGGGCAGCACGAGTACGATCTCCAGGCGGCGATCGAGTACACGTTCCGGCGCCAGGGGTCCGAGCGGCCGGCCTACGGCTCGATCGTGGGTGCGGGGCCCAACGGGACCCAGCTGCACTACATGAAGGACCGGCGCGAGCTGCGCGCCGGCGAGCTGGTGGTGATCGACGCGGGCGCCGAGTATGGAGGCTATGCGGCCGACGTGACGCGGACGTTGCCGGTGAGCGGCACCTTCTCACCGGACCAGCGCGCGATGTACCAGATCGTGCGCGACGCGCAGGCCGCGGCGGAGCGCAATTCGGGCCCCGGCAAGTCGGTCCAGGCGGCCCAGGACTCATCCGTCGATGTGCGGGCCCGCGGGCTCGCGCGGCTCGGGCTGATCGAATCCCCCGACGCCACGTTCGACCCGCCCTGGCCCGCCGACTGCACGCAGCAGCCGCGCGCCTGCCGCCAGGTGATGCTGTTCGCGATCCACGGGATCAGCCACGGGCTGGGGCTCGCCGTGCACGATCCGATGCAGGGCTACTACGACGAGAAACTGTTCCGCCCGGGCGACGCGTTCACCATCGAGCCCGGGATCTACGTGAACACCCGGCTGCTCGACATTCTCCCCGACACGCCACGCAATCGCGCCTTCGCCGCCAAGGTCCGCGCCGCCGTGGCGCGCTATCAGAACACCGGCGTGCGCATCGAGGACGACTACATCGTGACGCCCACCGGGCTCGAGTGGATCACCCGTGCCCCGCGCGAGATCGCCGAAGTAGAAGCGGCGATCGCCCACCGCTCCGCCACCCCGGTGCCATGACGCCCCTCTTCGGTTTGCTCACCGCCGCGATCGCCCAGACCCCGGGGGCGGCGGTCCGCCCGTACGTCGCCTTGTCGGCTCCGGTCGTGGCGCTCACCCACGTCCGGGTGATCGACGGCACCGGGGCAGCGCCGGCCGAGGATCAGACGATCGTCATCTCGAACGGCACGATCGCGTCGATTGGACCAGCGGCCGGCGCCGCGATTCCCGCCGGCGCCGAAGTGAAGGACCTCACGGGGCGCACCGTGCTCCCCGGCCTCGTGATGGTGCACGAGCACTTCTTCTATCCCGCGGGCAACGCGATGTACACCGAGCAGGGGTGGAGCTTCCCGAAGCTCTACCTGGCGGGCGGCGTGACCACGCTGCGCACCGGCGGCAGCATCGACCCCTACGCCGACCTCAACTTGGCCCGGGGCATCGCGGCGGGCGAGATCGCCGGGCCCGCGATGGACGCGACGGGACCCTATCTCGAAGGTCCGGGGCTGCCGCTCGTGCAGGTCCACGCGCTCGCCGACTCGACCGAGGCGCGCCGGATGGTGGACTATTGGGCGGGTGCCGGAGCGACGTCGTTCAAGGCGTACATGCACATCTCGCGGGCCGAGCTGGGGGCGGCGATCGCGGCGGCCCATGCGCGCCGGCTGAAGGTGACGGGGCATCTCTGCTCGGTCACATTCCGGGAGGCCGCCGACCTCGGGATCGACGATCTCGAGCACGGCTTCGTCGTCGCAACCGATTTCGTGCCGGGGAAACAGCCCGACGCCTGTCCAGGGAACGACTCGGTCGTCGCCTCGCTCCTGCGTCTGGATCCGAATGGCCCGGCGGCCGGGGAGCTGATCCGCTATCTCGTCTCGAAGCACGTCGCATTGACTTCGACCCTGACGGTGTTCGAGACCTTTACCCCGGGCCGGCCCCCCGCCTCGCCGGCGGCGCTCGACGCCATGCTCCCCGAAGCGCGGGATCAGTACCTGCGCCAGCGTGTCCGCATCGCCGCCTCGCGCGACACGACCTGGGTCGTGCTGCTGCGGAAGGAGATGCAGCTCGAGCGCGCGTTCGCACAGGCTGGCGGGCTGCTCCTCACCGGCACCGATCCGACCGGGTATGGCGGCGTGGTCGCCGGGTTTGCGAACCATCGGGCGCTGGAGCTGCTCGTCGAGGCGGGGTTCACGCCGCTCGAGGCGATTCGCATCGGCACCATGAATGGAGCCGTCTATCTGGGGCGCGCCGATCGCATCGGGTCCCTCGCGCCGGGCAAGGCGGCCGACCTGATCGTGGTGAACGGCAACCCGGCCGCGAGCATCGCGGACGTCGAGCACGTGGAGCTGGTGTTCAAGGGCGGAACGGGATACGACCCGGCCAAGCTGATCGCCGCGGCACAGGGATCGGTGGGGTGGCGCTAGGTCGCCGGGTCTCGCTCGCCCTGGCCCTGGCCCTCGCGTCCTGCGGCGCGCCCCCACGCCCCACACCGGCACCGACGGTGGGAGCGATCATCGCCCTCCAGGGGAGAGCGGACTCGGGCCGTGAGCTGACCCGGCCTCGGCTGCTCCGCGGCGTCGATACCAACTCCGCCGCCGAGTACTTCAATCGGGGCGCGCGGTTGGTGCGCTTCAGCATCAAGCTCGACACGGCGGAGATGTACCTCTATTGGGCATCCCGCCTCGACCCGGCCTGGGCCGATCCGGTCTTCCTGAGAGGCATCGTGATTCTCCGGGCGCTCCGCAAGGACGCCATGGACGTGCTGCGGAGCACGGGGTCGCTGCGCGCCGTCGAGCAGCTCGACTTGCCTCCGGGCCAGGTCCACCGGGTGGACTCGCTGTTGCACGTCGCCTGGGGGCGCAATCCGTTCCTGTTCACCGACCTCGACCCCCCGCCCTTCTGGGGAGGCTCCCGGGATCCCTCGGGGGCTGCGTCGTTCGCGTTCACGATGGGACGCTTTGCGCAAGCGGAGAGCCTGTTCGCGAAAGCGCTGCAGAAGCACCCCGACAACGTCCTGCTGCGGATCTATCGGTCCCGGGCGCTGTTCTATCTGGGACGCTACGACAATGCCGTCGCGGAGCTGGAGGCGGCGCGGGACACGGTGCGCCGGAGCGCGGAGGCGCACAACTCGGTCGTGCTGCCGTCGGTCGAGATGTTCGAGTTCGCCATCGGCATCGCGCGCGTCCAGCAGGACGATTTCCCGGCGGCCCGGGTCGCCTTCGAGCGGGCGTTGACGGAGAATCTCGGCTTCTACTGGGCGCATGTGCGACTTGCGGGCTCGGCGCTCGCCCTTCACGACACGGCGGCCGCGCTCGCGGAGCTCGATGCGGCGGTCCAGCTCGAAGGCACCGATCCGGTGCTGCGCATGTACAACGGCGCGATCCTGTACGGCGCGGGGCAGCGAGGCGAAGCCGCCGTCCAGCTGGAACGGGCCATCGAGCTCGATCCACACTACGCCGAGCCGTACTACTGGCTGGCGCTCGTGTACCGGGCCCAGGGCCGAGTCCCCGACGCCATCCATCAGTACCAGCTGTTCCTTGCCCATGCGGCCCGCAATGATCCCAAGCGCGCAGGCGTGGTCCAGGACCTCAAGACCCTCGGCCCCGTACCCCAGAAGCAGTGAGCCAGGTGGCGCTAGGCGCCACCCGGTGCGAGGAACACCAGCTCGCGCAGCTCGCACTCCCCTTCCCACTCGGGCCAGTGCTCCACGTGCAGCTGCATGAAGCGCCGCGCCGCTTCGAGTGCTTCGCGCTTCGTCGCGGCCGCGATGATCGCGTAGCCGCCGACGACTTCCTTCGCCTCGGTGAACGGCCCGTCGGTCACGCTCAGCTGGCCGCGGGACATCCGGATGCGGGCACCCGTGGCGGTCCCGCCGAGCCCGCCGGTCTCGACCAGGGAGCCATCGGCGAGAGATTCCTGGACGAACTTGTCCATGGCGTCGAGCAGGGCCTGGGGCGGCGCGCCCTGGTTTTCGTTGGTCTTCACGATCGACAGGTATCGCATGACGGGTCTCCCGAATGAGGGTCGTGGAGCCGGCCCATCCGGCTCTCACTCAGGCGACGAACGAGCCCCCAGGGATTCGACAAGCGAGCCGGGGGCTCAGGGGGCCCGGTAAATCACACCGTTCTTCATGACGAAGCGCACCCGGGCCGCCGCCGCGATATCCTGCGTGGGATCCCCGGCCACGGCGACCAGGTCGGCCTTCAACCCCGGCGCCACGCGCCCGATCTCCTTGTCCAGGCCGAGGATCCTGGCGTTCACCGCGGTGGCCGCGAGCAGCGCCTGGGCCGGGCGCATGCCATCCCGCACCATCCACTCGAGCTCGCGCGCGTTGGTGCCATGGGTGAACACCCCCACGTCACTGCCGCAGCCGATGGTCACGCCGTTCTTCATGGCGAGCTGAAACGCCTGGGCGGCCTGCCGCATGCTGGCGGTCGGGCTCTGGCCCGGGACGTACCCGTCGAAGTACTGCGCGTAGGCCTCGACCGCCGTCAGGGTGGGCAGATAGGCGACGCCGTGTTGCGCCATCAGGTGAAACACCGAGTCGCTGCCGCCGAACCCGTGCTCGATCGTGTTGACGCCGGCGAGGATGGCGCGCCGCATCCCCTCGGGCGTCGTGGCATGCGCGGCCACCGGCCGGCCCGACGAATGGGCCTCGGCCACCAGAGCGTCGAGCTCTTCCTGGCTGAAGGTGGGGACGCTCATGCCTCTCGGTCCCCGGCCGTAGTCGGCGTACACCTTGATCCAGTCGGCGCCGCGGGCGGCCTGCTCCCGCACGGCCTCGAGCACCTGCGGCACGCCGCTCACCGGCTGCCCGCCCTGCGGCAAGTCGAGGTCGGGCCGGAAGCCGCGGGGCCCCGGGCCGTAGCTCGCCGTCGCCACGATGGCGCGCGTGGCGACCTCGAGGCGCGGTCCGGGAATGAGCCCTTCGGTGATGGCCCGCTTGAGGGACACATCCTCGAATCCCGCGCCTTCGGTCCCCAGATCGCGCAGCGTGGTGAACCCTTCCATGAGCGTATTGCGCGCGTGCAGAACCGCTTCCACCACGCGATAGCCCACGGGCTCGCCCAGCACCTGGTCGTTCCAGAGCGTCTCGTTGTACGGATGAAGGAAGACGTGGGCATGCGCGTCGATGAGCCCGGGCAGGAGGGTGAGTCCCGGCAGCGCGAGCGTCTCGGCACCGCGCGGGACGCGAACCGCGTCGGCGGGGCCGACGGCGGCGATACTGTCCCCGTCCACGAGCACCACCCATCCCGCATGCGTCGCCTCAGTGGCGGCGTCGAACACCCGATCGGGACGGAGCAGCACAGGGTGTCCGGGCGCGGCCGGGACGAGCGGCGAAAAGCCCGCGCGCAGCGGCTCCTTGAGCGCCGAGAGCAGCGTGTCGCGCGCTTGCGCGTCAGCGCGTAGTGATACCGCGGCCAACAGCAGCACGGAGATGGCGGTTCGCATGGAAGAGGTCATCGCTTCGCTCCCAGGATTGCATTCGGGATCATGACGTGGACGCCGACATTGCCGTCCACCAGCTCGGTGACGCGCACATCGCACGCCACGCTCACCAGGCGATACGCTTCCATCTTGGACCAGCCGCGGTAGGCGGCCACGAAGTCGATCGCCTGTTGCACGGCGATCTGCGTGGCTTTGGTGAGATCCTTGTCCATCCCCATCGCAATGAAGTGCGTCGGGGTCTCGGCGCGGGGCCAGGCGAGATGCAGGTCCTTGCGGACGATGAGCTGGAGCCGGCCGAGCAGCGAGGTCTCGATGGCGGTCTGGTCCACTTCCCCGTCGCCCTGCGCCGCGTGGCCGTCGCCCACCTCGAACAGCGCGCCGGCGGTGTGGATCGGAATGAACAGCGTCGTCCCCGCGACCAGCTCCTTGTTGTCCATGTTCCCCGCGTGAATGCCAGGCGGGTTGCTGCTGACGCGACCCGAGTCGCGCGGCGGCGCCACGCCCATGCTGCCGAAGAAGGGGTGCAGCGGGATTTCCATCCCCGGCGCGAATTGGGCGACCATACGGCCGCGGTCGAGCGGGATGATGCGGGTCGTCTTCGTGCTGTCGCAATTGCTGCGGAGAAATCCGGCGCAGCCGTTGTAGCCATAAGGAATGGCGAGATCGATGCTCAGGATTCTCACCTCGAGCACGTCCCCCGAATCCGCTCCCTCCACGTAGATCGGTCCGGTGAGAATGTGTCCACCGGGGCCGTGGTCGGTGACCTGGGTGACGATGTCGCGCAGGGACTGTTGCACGTCGGCGGGCGCCACGCCCGCGGCCTCGAGGCGATCGGGGCGATTGGTGATGAGCGTCTCGACCTCGACGGTGTCGCCCGAGGCGATGTGAAGCACCGGCGTCGCGGCGGCGCTGTAGAAGCCCCAGGCGACGGTCTGGGGCGTGGCGGGGAGACGGTGGAGATGCTGGGCGGCGAGCGGGGGTGCCCACAGGAGGCCGAGCAGGAGCAGGAGGCGGTGGCGTTCGTTCCGGGCTGGTGCGGTCATGAGGCAAAAGGATACGCGTGGCGGGGGTTTGCGGCTAACGGAGAGCCTGCGGGCGGCGTTGACCGAGATAGCCGCAATGGATGAGGAGGAGGGCGGACCATGCGCCCTCCTCCTCTGAACATCCCGATCCGCCTTCGTTGCCGCCCACGCCGCCCACGCTTTTATGGACGGTCGCCTCGGCAACCTTCGTAGGTCAGGCCCTCAACGCCTTCTCTGGCGTGACCTCCACCCTGATCAGACGGGGCTTGGCCGTCTCCGCCTTCGGCAGCGTGATCGTCAGCAGCCCGAGGTTGTAGGTCGCCTTGATCTTGTTGGGATCGATCGAGGTGGCCAGCGTGAACGACCGCTCAAAGGCGCCGTAGGTCCGCTCATAGCGATGGACCTTCTCGGCCTTCTCCTCCGGCACCTGGTCCTTCGTGCCTTTGATCGTCAGCAGGTTGCCCAAGACCGAGATCGTCACGTCCTCGGGCTTCACCCCGGGCACCTCCGCCACCAGGCGGATCTCATTGGGCTCCTCGAAGATGTCCACCGGCGGCAGCCAGTTGGTCGCCGTCGTGGTCTCCGGTCCGGACCACTCAAATGCGCTGACCGGTTCGGGAGCGATCCGGCCCATCCGGTGCTCCAGTTGATACAGCAAGTCCACCATCGGATCCCTTCGCAGGGAGACATTGCGTGTGTACATATCGAACTCCTTGTGGTTCTTGGGGGCCTTGGAATGAATCGCACTTAACTATTACTAGTTGTACCTATTTCACTATATGCTGATGTACTATACTTGTCAAGTACATCATCAACTGCTAAAGCGTATAACGCATAGTTAACATATATTGTTGATCGGGCCCCCTGTCTGCCTCAAGCGCGCTAAACACCTTTCCCGACTTCCACTCCGCCTCTCCACTGAGCGAATCACCCCATGCGGCCGCGTCCTCGCTGGGCGATGAGTTGCTCCAGATTTTCCCAGATCTCCGGCCTGATACTGTCCACCAGCTCCTCGTTCTTCTCCCCGAGCAGCACGGCGATCGCGCTCGTGTCGAGGCCGGCGATGCGGCACTCCTCGATCACGCTGGTGAAGTGAATCCGGGCCTCCCGGATCATCGGACCGAACAGCCTCGCCCCGTCGCCGCGTACTCCCAGCGCCAGGGCGAGCAGATACAGGTCTCGAGCGCCGTCGAGGCGGTCCGCAAGGTACTCCAGGGCCCCGTGTGACCCCTCATGCTGGTGCGGGCGCACTGGGTCGCCGTGATAGTGCTCGTGCTGAGCCAAGGGGTTCGAGCCCTTCTTGTAGACCCTCTTCGTGCCGCGATGGTCCTTGCTCTTGCCCTTGTCTCGAGCCATTGCCGTCCCCCGTTTCAAGACGGGGCCACGATGGGCCCCGTCCTTGGCAGCAGCGCTACTGCGCCGCGTAGGTCAGGTCGTCCTGAACCTTCCGGACACCCGGGGTGGCCCATGCCGCCCGCATCACCTCTTCGCGTTCTGCCCATGAGTGGATCGTGCCACGGAGCGTGACGCCGCCACCTGCCGCCGTATCCACCGTGATTCGCTGTGCATCAGTCTCGGCGCTCCGCGTGAGCGCATCCTTGATGTGTTGCTTCACATCGATCGCTCTTTCCCCCAGCGAGGGAGCGACTGCGATCTGATTGGTGACTCCTTTGACCCCGACGAGGTAGCGCACTGCCCCATCCGCGGCCGCACGTTGATACTGCCAATCCACTGTGCCCTCGAGCGTGACCCATCCGTCGCGCACCGAGGTCTTGATCTTGTCATGGGGCACCTCGACGTCCCAGCGCAGCCCGTCGGCCACCGCCTTCGCGAGGTCTGCGTCGCTGCGGGCGTGCATGTCGGGGAGGGACACATCCATGTGTTCGACGACGACATTGACGCCACTCACGCGCTCCGCATCACGGGAGGCCGCCATCTTCGCCGCATACGTCGGCGCGGATCCACTCAGCGTGACCACCCCGCCTTTCGCCGAGACGGTGATTGCCTTCACGTCCACTCTCGGATCGAACGCCAATTCCTCCTTGACGTCCCGCTCAAGGTCCTTGTCGCTCTTTTTCTGCCACATACGCCAGCTCCTTTCGGCAGGCCTGCACGCCGAGATCCTCCTGAACCGGAACACTCGCGTGCCTTGAAGAAGGAAAGCTCAGTGGGGATGAAGAGCCCTTTAACCCGAGATGAGAAGTCCGCCGTCGCATGGGATGCAGGTGTCCTGAGGCGCTGTGGAGAGTCGTCCTCGGGGAAGCTGCCGAGCTGCCGACGCTTCAAGACGTGGTCGAAAGAGGCGTCCGACGGTTTCGTGACTCGTCGGGGCGTTCCCCCTACGGGCGAATCCGGAACACGACCGGCACCTCCTGCGTGCCGGTTCCCGACGCGGCGGCGACGATGACTGTGTCCCGATAGACGCCGAGGGCGAGGCCCGTCGGATCGGCGTGCACCTGAAGCGGTGCGCTCTGTCCGGCAGTGCCGGTCTCCGGCTGGAGCGACAGCCACGGGCTCGCGTGCTTCACGTGCGCGGCCCAACTGAGTAGGCCGCCGCCGTAGTTCATGATCCGGATCGTGTCGAGCCGTGGGGCGGTGCTGCCGACAGTCGCGGAGTCCACGAGGGAATCGGGCGCGGCAGGCGCAACGAATAGGAGTGCGCCGGTACCCAGCGCCCCTTCTCGACAGGTCGCGGCACCGACGCACAGCGCGGCGATGACGAGGAACCGGAGGTAGTCCAAATGCGCCGACCAGGAATCGAACCTGAAGCCTACTGATTAAGAGGCGGCGCCAGAAGGAGCAGCATTCCGACGCCAGCCCGTAGTTTCCCCGACGGCACCCGTGATCTGCCGGGATTCCCGACCCCGACTCCGGTGCCATTCCGCACGCAATGGACACCGCCAATCGACACCAATCGGGTCGTTTCGTGGCTCCCTGAGCCGGCCGGTGCGGCTGCGGCCCTATGCGACCTGGTCTTGGACGTCTACGTGGTCGGCGCGGTCCGCTCTGCGCGCTCCTTGATGGATCGCTCGAGCTGTGATTCCCGCACGCCGCTCGTCGCGCACTGGGGAGATGTCTTGCCTGGTTGCGGATTCATCGACCAACTGGCCGCCACCATGACTATGGACGTCGACGAGTCTCCGTGGACAGTGATGTTGTACACCGCGTACTCCGATGACAGGCGTCGACCCGCTGCATCCCGGCCGCAGTCAGCCCAGGTCGTGTCGGGATTCGTCAGCGCCATCCGGTCCGTGGCCAGTGAGCCGGTGGGACGGTCGGCCCAGAGAATTGGGATGTTGTTCGCGGCCAGCACGTCGATCACAGCATCCCACGTCCGACCGGAGGAGGCATTGACAGATAAAGGTCTCCTACTCGCCGCAACCTCAGCACGAGGAACACCGCTGAAGATCCTGCCACCGACAAGGGGAAGGAGGCAGCCGAGTATCGACAGAACCAGAAGCGCGGTAAGAAGGTGAAGAAGCCCTCTGCCATCACGATCGCGATCGCGCTGAAGAGCGAGCGTCGTCATAACCCCATCCCGCCGATTGCTCTGGCTCGGCTGTGTGCCGCCGATCATAGGTGGAATGTTGGGACCGCTGGGCCCGACACCCGTGAGAATGGGGTGAGACTGTCTTCAAGCGGTTTCCGGAGAGCCGGCTTCGGGAGCCGCCCTGATCGCACCGGCGTCATCGCGCAAAGACGACGCCCGCCGTGCGAACTGGCGCGCGACGGGCGGAACGTTGTGGCGATGCGCCGACCAGGAATCGAACCTGGAACCTACTGATTAAGAGTCAGTTGCTCTGCCAATTGAGCTATCGGCGCGCGGGGCGGAAACATCGTCAGGCCACTCACGTTCCGCAAGGGAACCGCGCCGGATGCGACGGCCGTGACCCGTTCGGGGCGCACGACCGCCGCCAGGCAGGCTGTTACGACGAGGATTTCTGCGTGGGATTCACGATGCTGCCATCCATGGCGTTCACGTACACCTCGGTGTTGGCCGACTTCGCCGGCTCCCGAATCGCGAACGACCACACCAGCTTGCCGCGCCGGCGCTCCAGCACGATCGCCTGCAAGGTGCCGTTCGGCACCCGCGCGAACGCCAGCGCCCGCGCCGAATCCTCACTCACCTTCACCTGCGCCAGGAGAGAATCCGGAACGGTCCGCCGCACCGACGCCTGCTTGTGCGTCGTGTCGGACGGATAGGACTGCTGCGCGACAGCCGCGCCTGCGACCCCGACCAACAGCAACGCGGCCAGAGTGAAGGGGGCGACGGATTTCATGGGAAAACTCCTTCCAAGTATGCCCGTCACGAGCGCCCGGAAACTGTGGGGAACCGGACGGGCGCTGCGATTGATGCTGCAACGAGTGACTGTCCGGCGGCCTCGGCCGACGAACTGTTCGTTGAACCCACCCCGCATCGAAAGGGTCCGCCACGTCGTGCCCCACCGTCCGCGCTCACCGCGCCGCGCGTGACGCTGGTCACTCGATAGAGGTGCGATCCCCGCTCGGCACTGCGGCGACGCGATACCGATCGAAATGCGGCTTCTCGACCAGCACGTGGAACGCGAGAATGGCCGCCTGGGAGAACAGCGCCGCGATGAGCCCCGGCAACGACCCCGCCAGGAGCGCGGCCCCATACGCATGGAGGTAGCCCACGGTGTACATCGGGTTTCGGATGAATCGATACGGGCCCGCGCGCACCCGGGTGACCGCTGGCGTGTCCACGAAGAAGTTGGCCCAGTAGTAGGCGTCGCCGCCGAGCGTCGCCCTGGCCCACAGCTTCGTCGCGATGCCCACGATCACGAGAAAGATCCCGGAGACGATCATCACGCTCCGCGGCCGACCACCAGGCAGGGTATCCCAGCCCGCGAGACAGGCGACGAGGAAGCCCACCGCATCGTTGGTCATCAGCGTGGACGCCCTGCGCCGGAAACGACTGAAGCCCTCGTCCTGGCCGGCGTCTCGAGTGAAGTGCTGGCTCCGCTCCTGCCGCCGCAGCGCGATCCCGACATATAGCACATAGGCGAGCCGGCTCGCCGCGGCGTATCCCAAGGCCAGCCACCCCCACACAGGCGCGATCACGATCGGGTCACCTCTGGCATGCGGCGTTCCACCCCGGTACCGTGAAACATGCTGCTCGGCGAGACGGTCGGCGTCGCCCTGGACGCCTTGCGGGTCAACAAGCTACGCTCGCTGCTCACCATGCTCGGCATCGTGATCGGCGTCGGCGCGGTGATCACGATGGTCGCGCTCGGCTCCGGCGCCCAGCGGGCGGTGCAGGACCGCATCGAGCGGCTCGGGCCCACCCTCCTGAACGTGTTCTCGGGGCAGGACTTCCGCGGCGGCGTCGCGGTCAGCGGCGCCGTGCGCCTCACCTATGCCGACGCCCTCGCCCTCATGCGCGACGCGCGCTACATCGACGGCGTCGCCCCCGAGCTGGAACGCGGCATGCAGATCGAGTACGGCAACCAGAACATCAACCAGGACATCATCGGGACGACGCCGAACTTCGTCACCGTCAGGAGCTATCCGCTCACCGCCGGCCGCATGTTCACCGAGGGCGAGAACGCCGCCCGCCGCCGCTACGCGGTGCTGGGTGCGCAGATTCCCGACCAGCTCCACGCCGACGGTCGCGCCATGCTTGGCCAGGAAGTCCAGATCGGCGGACTCCCCTTCACTGTGCTGGGCATTTTGACCGAGAAGGGCTCCGGCCCCGGTAGTTCCGACGACGATGTCCTCGTCCCGTTCGAGACAGCGCGCTATCGCCTGATGGGGACCGACCGGCTCCGCACCATCACGGTGAAGGCCGTCGACGTCAACTCGATGACCCTCGCGATGATCGAAATCGAGCGGGTGCTGCGCCGTCAGCACAAGCTCCGCCCTGGAACCGACAACGACTTTCGCATCCGCAACCAACGCGACGTGCTGGCGACGCTCGAGCAGACGACCCAGACCTTCAAGTACCTGCTCGCCGGCGTCGCGGCCGTGAGCCTGCTCGTGGGCGGCATCGGGATCATGAACATCATGCTGGTCTCGGTCACCGAGCGCACGCGCGAGATCGGCGTGCGCAAGGCCATGGGCGCCACGAAGCTCAATATCCTGTTTCAATTCGTGGTGGAGGCGGTGGTGCTGTGCCTCGTGGGCGGCGCGATCGGCATCGTGCTGGGGACGCTCGGCGCCGTCCTCCTGTCCCTGCTTGCCCACTGGAATACGCTCATCTCGCCCATCGCCATCCTCATGGCCTTCTGCTTCAGCGCCGCGGTTGGTCTGTTCTTCGGGATCTGGCCCGCGCGGCGAGCCGCCCGGCTCGATCCTATCGAGGCGCTGCGGTACGAGTAGCCGCGATCGGCCCCGCCGCGTTGCGATACACGTCCGCACCGAAGCTCGCCAACCCCGGTCGGCCGGCGTAGCCCAGGTACGGCAGGCCGAACACGTCCTCGAGACTGCGCAGCAGGGCGTAGTGGTTGTAGGGCACGTCCGACACGGTCCTCGGCTCGATGAAGGGCGACAGCAGCACCGCCCCGGTGCGCCCGCCACCCGGACCGGCGATGCCAGGATGCTCGACGTTCGGCCCCGAGGGCTCGTCGCAACACGCCGACGCATCCACGCCGCCCGCCTCGTCGAACACCACGATGAGCAGCCCGTCGCGGAACGCCGGGGCGCGCGTGATGAGCGGCACCCAGTGCGCCAGGAATCGGCCCGCCGAAACGAGGCCGCCCGGCTCGCCATTGGCGCACGGCCGGTCGTGCCCGTCGTGACACAGGTTGGGTACGATGAACGCAAAATTCGGCGTGCTGTCGGCGAACTGAAGGTCGGACGCCAGCCGGCCCAGCTCCACCACGTGCGTCCGGCAGCTACTCGAGTCGATGATCGCATGGAAGTACACGAAGGGATCGTGCTTGGTCGCATACTGATCCCGAGCCGTCGCATGCTGGGTCTTGTCGCGCGCGCCGATCGGGGGATGCCCGCAGGTGGGCGACTCGCGCCGGGGGTCCTTCCCCATGTCCTCCATGTAGCCCTTCCAGGTCCGGTGGCTCGCCGAGAGCTGGTTGGCGATCGTGGACACGTGGGCCGGGTAGATGCAGCCGTGCCCGATGGGCTGTCCGTCCGGCGCGATGCCGGTCTCGGTGAACTGCCGGTACGTCCCGCAGTCCCCTTGCGTCTCGCGATCGGGCGCGATGCCACTGACCATTGCGATGTAGTTGTCCAGGCTGTAGTGCCCGATCCCGTAGTACTGGCGCAGCAGCGCGCCCGCCGCGACCAGCGTATCGGCGAGGTTGGGCGCGGGACTCCCGGCGCCGAAGGTGGTCTCGTAGCCCTCGTTCTCGAGCACGATCACGAACACGTGCGTGATCGGCGGGGGTGTCGGGCTGGCGGGCCGAGCCGGCTCGCGCGGCTTGGAACACGCCGCCAGGGCGAGCGCGGCGAGCGCCGTCCCGAGTGCTCTCGCGTTCCTAGTGCGCTTCATGCTCGATTCCAACGATGCTACCATCGAGCGCGTTGACGTTCACCTCGGTGATACCGGGCTTTCCGGCGACCTTGATGTCGAACGACCAGATCAGCTTGCCGTCCTCGCGCTCCAGCTCGAGCGCCTGCACGACGCCGCCCGCCGCCCGCGCCAACGCCAGCCCCCGCGCCGAATCCTCGCTGACCTTTGCCTGCGCGCGCAGACTGTCGGGCACTTC
>Ga0326730_1000214_pt1 | contig 17291 bp, 15 predicted proteins | sample MHFSIPfraction_3_FD_207740 | JGI IMG/M metagenome (GOLD analysis project Ga0326730, IMG submission 207740) | Lab enriched peat soil microbial communities from Michigan Hollow, Ithaca, NY, United States - MHF7AN SIP fraction | ecosystem: Environmental > Terrestrial > Soil > Wetlands > Peat...
ATCCTCTCGCCGATCGCCGAGCAGGTGTTCCAGCTCGCCGCGAAGACAGCGGTGCTCTCGTTCATCGTCGTCTTCGGAGTGACCAAGGCACTCACGAACTACCTCGCCGGGCGCCTCGCGGACCGCTTCGGGCGCAAGCACGTGCTCGTCGCGGGATGGCTCGTCGCCGTGCCGGTGCCGTTCCTGCTGATGTGGGCCCCGAGCTGGGGTTGGGTGCTGGCGGCCAATGCGCTCCTCGGAGTGAGTCAGGGACTCACTTGGTCGACGACCGTGATCATGAAGATCGACCTCGCCGGTCCGCTGAACCGCGGTCTGGCCATGGGTCTGAACGAGTTCGCGGGCTACTTCGCCGTCGCCGGGAGCGCGCTCGCGACGGGCTACGTCGCGGCGCACTTCGGCCTGCGCCCCCAGCCCTTCTACCTCGGTGTGGTCTTCGTCGCGCTCGGCCTCGCGCTCTCCGCGCTCGCGGTGCGCGAGACACGCGGGCACGCGGCTGCGGAAGGGAAGCTGGCAGGCGACCTTCCGCCCGGTGCGTTGCCGACGCAGCGCGAGGTCTTCTGGCGAACCACGCTTCTCGACCGAGATCTCTCGAGCGTCAGTCAGGCCGGGCTCGTCAACAACCTGAACGACGGCATGGCTTGGGGTCTCTTCCCGCTCGTATTCACCGCTGCGCGGATGAGTCTGGAGCAGGTGGGCTTGCTCGCCGCCATCTACCCTGCGACCTGGGGCGTCGCGCAGCTCTTCACCGGCGCGTGCTCCGATCGGCTGGGTCGCAAGTGGCTGATCGCGAGCGGGATGTGGGTCCAGGCGGCCGGGATCGCCATCGTCGCCGTCGCCACCGGCTTCTCAGGGTTCGCACTCGGCGCGACACTCCTCGGTGTCGGAACGGCGATGGTGTACCCGACGCTGCTCGCAGCAATTGGTGACGTGGCGCATCCGTCGTGGCGGGCGTCCTCCGTCGGTGTATATCGACTCTGGAGAGACTCGGGCTACGCGGCCGGCGCCTTGCTCGCCGGCATCACCGCCGACATGCTCGGAATCCCGGCTGCAATGTGGCTCGTCGCGGGGCTGACTCTAGTCTCCGGCCTCGTGGTTGCTGCGCGCATGACGGAGACGCTGAGACGCGCCCGCGGGTCGATGGCCGAGCCCGCTGCGGGGACGGTATCTCTGATTCGGTGACTCGAGGAGAATGACTGTGGCCGAGACACTTCCTCCGATCTACCTCGATTACAACGCCTCCACGCCGCTCTTGCCCGAAGTCCTCGACGCGATGCTTCCGTATCTGCGCGAGCGCTTCGGCAACCCATCGAGCGCTCACGTGTACGGTCAGCGCCTCCGAGAGGCAGTGACTCGGGCACGGCGGCAAGTCGCCGCTCTCATCGGCGCCGACGGGGAGGAGATCGTCTTCACGTCCGGCGGAACCGAGTCGAACAACCTCGCGATCCGCGGGGTCGCAGAGGCCCGCTCGGACCGGCGCTTCATCGTGACCAGCGCGATCGAGCACCCGGCGACCGCGCGGCCCTGCGAGTGGCTCGAGGCGCACGGATGGCGAGTCACTCGGCTTCCCGTCGACGCGGGCGGGCGCGTGCGCGTGGCGGAGGCGCGAGCCGCGCTCGCACCCGGTGCCGCCCTGCTCACCGTGATGCACGCGAACAACGAGACGGGCGTGCTGCAGCCGGTCGCCGAGCTCGCGGCGCTCGCGCACGACTCCGGCGCACTCGTTCACACGGACGCAGCGCAGTCCGTCGGGAAGGTGACCGTGCGCGTGCGGGAGCTCGACGTCGACTTGCTCTCGATCGCGGGTCACAAGCTCTACGCCCCGAAGGGGGTCGGAGCGCTCTACGTGCGGCGCGGGACCCCGCTTGCACCCTTCCTGCTCGGCTCGGCTGCGGAGCACGGGCTGCGGCCGGGGACCGAGAACGTGGCTTCGATCGTCGGTCTCGGCGCTGCATGCGAGGCGGCGACGCGCGATCTCGCCGAAGTCTCGAAACGAGTCAGCGCGCTCCGCGACGAGCTCTGGCAGCGACTCACTGCCGAGATCCCGGGGCTCGCGTTGAACGGCCAGCCGGAGCCCCGCCTGCCCAACACCTTGAACGCGCGCTTTCCGGGAGTGTCGGGCGCCGAGCTCCTCGGCGGCGCGCCGGAGGTCGCGGCATCGACCGGCTCTGCCTGTCACGCCGGCAGTGGGTCCGCGTCCGGCGCGATCCTCGCGATGGGCGTCCCCCCGGCCGAAGCCATCGGCTCGGTCCGGCTCAGTCTCGGCCGCGACACGACCGCGCAAGAGATCGCGACCGCGGCGGCTGCACTGACAAGGTCATGGCGCCGGCTCGTCCGGCGCGAGGAGAAGCGATGAACGAGAACGAAGGAACTTCCGGCGGGTGTCTCTGCGGCGCGGTCCGCTTCACGGTGAAGTTTCCGACCGCATTCTGCGCCCACTGTCACTGCTCGATGTGCCGGCGAAATCACGGCGCGGCCTACGTGACTTGGGTCGCTGTCCCACGCAAGCAGCTCACCGTCGAGCGCGGCCGCGAACAGCTCGAGCGCTTCCGCTCCTCGGAGCACGGAACTCGCGACTTCTGCCGGCGCTGCGGCACCTCGCTTTTCTGCGAGAACACGCAGCACCCGGACCGCGTCGACATCCCGCTTGCCCAGATGGATGGTCCGATCGATCGCGCGCCGCAGCTGCACGCGTTCTTCGACTCGGGCGCCGCTTGGACCCACGTCGGCGACGAGCTTCCGCGACTGGGAGGAAAGACGGGCCTCGAGCCACTGACGAAGAAGAGCTAGCGGCGGCCGCCCGCCGCGCGCTCGAGCCCATCCCTCACGAACACGTAGCCGAACGTGTAGACGCTGTCCTCGGGTCCGTTCTCGAGATACTTGCAGACCTTGCCGAGCGGGAACGCCATCGACTCGGCGTCCTTCCACAAGATGCCTGCAGTCGCGATCGACTCCGGGACGTCGCGAAGCAGCGGAGAGTGTCTGGCCGCCTCTTCGTAGAGGACCCAGTGGAACAGGCCTGGCCGCTGTCTGCGGATGACCTCACCCAGGTAGGCGCCGGTGCGCAACACGACTTGGAGGACTTCTGGCTCGGGCGGCGGAGTTCGGTGCAGCGCTCCCAGATAGGCGTCGACGTGCTTCAGGCTCTCGAGTGAGTAGTCGAGCGACTCGGCGGGCAGCAGCTCGCAGCGGTGCGTCTTGTTCTCCGCGTCGCCCGTGAGCATGAGTGACAGCCCGGCGAACGCATCGTCCGCGAATGCCGGTCCACGGCGGAACCACGAGGCCATGGTGGACTCATCGGCACGCGCGCCGCCGGGCTCTAGAGAATCAGCGCCCGAGCAGCTCGCGAACGACGCCGAGGACTTCCTGAGCGATGCTGAAGTGGCCGAGCTGACCGAGCCGTTCGCCGTCGATCGTCATCGCGCCTTCCCTCCGGTCGGAGGCCAGAGCTCCCGAGCCACCTCGGCGATGCGCCGCAGCTTCGCCGCTTGATCATCGGCAGTGACTCGGTTCCCCTGCATGGTCGAGGCGAAGCCACACTGCGGCGAGAGCGCGAGGCGTTCGAGCGGGATGAACAGCGCGGCCTCGCGGATGCGGCGAGTCAGTGACTCGGCGCTCTCGAGCGCGGGCTTCTTGGTCGTGACCAGGCCGAGCACGACCGTGCGATCGTCGGGCACGTGGCGGAGCGGCTCGAAGCCGCCGGAGCGCTCGTCGTCGTACTCGAGCAGGAACCGCTGGAAGCGCGCGCCGCGGAAGACGCGCGCCGCGATCGGGTCGTAGCCGCCGCTCGCGTAGAACTTCGAGTCGTTGTTGCCGCGGCACAGGTGCAGGCCGAACATGACTCCCGGATGACTGCCGATCACCGCATTGTCGAGCTCGATGCAGCGCTCGAGCAAGCGGTCCGGGTCACTCCCGCGCCGCTGGTAGCCGGCGCGGATCGCGGGGTCGAGCAGGCCTGCGTACTGGGGCGCGTCGACCTGCACGTAGCTGCAGCCCAGGCGCGCCAGCTCGGCGACCTCGTCGCGCAGGATGTCGACGACGTCGGCGAGATAGGCGTCGATGTTCGGGTAGGCACCGCTGGACTTCTCGGGGTCGAAGTACGCGGCGGCCTGCTGCGCGCTGACCAAGGTCGACTTCGCGACTCGGTCGGTGCGCGCGCGGAGATACGCGAACTCTTCGCCGCACAAGTGTCTGCGTCGGCGCAGGCGCGACACGACGACGGGCCGCTCGAGGCGTGTCTCGTTCCCGGCTTCGTCGCGGAACGCGATCGCCCAGCCGCCGAGCTTCTCGAAGCCCTCGACGCAGTCGATCAGGTGACCGTAGAACGCGTAGCGGCGCATCTCGCCGTCGGTGACTGCATCGAGCCCCGCACCCACCTGCAGCGCGATCGCCTCGTTCACGGCGCGATCCTCGATCTTCTTGTACTCCGCCTGCCCGAGCTCGCCCGACTCGCGCGCGCTCCACGCGCGCTTCAGGTACTCGGGGCGGAGCAGACTGCCGACGACGTCGCTGCGAACCACGCGGCTAGTGTGCACCAACCCGCACTCGGTGGCACACTCGAGAAGAGGAGAGGCAATGCGCCGGCATCTGGGATCTCAACGCTCATCCTGCGACGACGCGCGAGCTGACGGGAGGAGCTGGTTTCCCGGGGCTCGGCAGGGCGACGTCCGCTACGCCAGCGTCGACACGCGCGGACACTATCTCCAGGTCGCCATCCACATGAGCACGCGGGAGCTCCGCATCGAGATCGTGGAGAGCCGGGACCTGATGCAGTCCGACGGCATGATCCACAAGAAGGCCGTCGCCTGGGTGAGCAACCTCGAGAGTCACATCCGGCGCGAGCTCGGGAGGCTGGCGGCCTACGGTACGTCCGGCGCGCCGTAGTCCTACGCCGGAAGCTCGTAGCCGATCGCGGCCTCGATCTCGATCGTCCGCCGCACGGCCGGCCGCGCCATCATGCGGTCGTAGTGACTCTCGAGGTTCGGGAACTCGGCGCGCTCCGGGTGCAGTGAGTTGCGGAAGCGCCAGAACAGGCGGAACAGGTGGATGTCGGCGATCGAGTAACTCCCGATCGCCCACTCCCGATCCCCCAGGCGCGAGTCCGCGAGCCGGTACACGGATCGCGCATGGTCGAGCCCCTGCTTGCGGGCGGGATGCACGGTCGCGGCGCTGAAGGACATCCAGGAGATCGCCTGCGCCTCGGCTTCGATGTCGCCCGCGGGCAAGAGACCCGCCTCCGAGAAGCGACGCGCCAGATAGAACAGGATCGCGGCGACCTCGGTGAGCGGGTTTCCGTCGATCAAGAGGAGCGGCACCTTCCCTTCGGGATTCAGCGCGAGATACTCGGGGGCGCGGGTCTCCTTCTTCGCCATGGACAGCGGCCGGCTCTCGAACGGCGCGCCAATCTCATGCAGCGCGATGTGCGGCGCCATCGAGCTCGAGCCGGGCGAGAAGTAGAGCGTCAGCATCGGCACTTCCGCATCGCGCCTCAGCCTACGTCATGCCGCCACGGGAGTCTCTGGCTGAGGGCCCACGTAGCGCGAGGAGGGTCGGATGAGTCGGCCGCCGCGCGCCTGCTCGTCGACGTGGGCGAGCCAGCCGGCCACGCGCGCGACCGCGAACGTCGGCGAGAACTGCTCCTGCGCGAGTCCGATCGCGTCGAGAATGACCGCGGTGTAGAACTCGACGTTCGCGGCGAGCCTGCGTTCCGGGCGGCGCTCGCCTAGCGACGAGACCGCGACGCCTTCGACGGCGCGCGCGAGGTCGAGTCGATCGCTGCGCAGGCCGGCCGCGCGCAGTCTCTCGACCGCGCGCTCGAGCACCGCGGCGCGCGGGTCGCGGACCCGGTACACGCGGTGACCCATGCCCATGATGCGGCGGCCCGCGGCGAGCTCGGCGGCGATCCACGCCGCCGCGCGCTCGGGCGAGCCGATCGCGTCGAGCATCGCGAGCACGGGGCCGGGCGCGCCGCCGTGTCGCGGACCCTTCAGCGCGCCGAGCGCGGCGACCACCGCCGAGACGGTGTCCGACTCCGTCGAGGCGACCACGCGCGCGGTGAACGTCGATGCGTTCATGCCGTGATCCGCGGCGGTGACGAGATACGCGTCGAGCGCGCGGGCGCGCTCCGGGTCGGTGCCGTGCGCGCTGGCCATGCGCAGATAGTCGGCCGCGTGGCCGAGCGCGGGATCGGGCGCGAGCGGCGCGGCGCCGCGGCGCACCCGGGCCCACGCGGCGGCGAACACGGCGACCGCACCGGTGAGCTCGGCGGGCACGTCGGTCGAATCGATCTCGCTCGCCCGCAGGTGCGCGAGCGCCGCGCGCAGCGCCTCCATGCCGTCGCAGCTCTCGAGCGCGTCGCCGAGCCGCGGCAGGCGCTCGAACGCGCGCACGCGCGCGCGACCGATGCGCGCGCACAGCTCCGCGTGCTCGCGGGCGCTCGGCAACGCGCCCCTCCAGAGCAGCGCGCACAGCGCTTCGAAGTCGTTGGCCAGCGCGAGTGACTCCACGTCGTGTCCCCGGATCACCAAGCGCCCGCGCTCGCCGTCCACGTCGCTGAGCTGCGTCTCCGCGACCACCACGCCTTCCAGTCCGTCCGTCGTCGTCATCTCTGTTCTCCTCTGCCCGGGATATTGACGCTATGATCAAGCTTGATCAACGTTGATTGAAGGATCAATATTTCAGCCGTGAAGCGACCCCACGACGCGATGACGTCCCGCGAGGCGGCGGAGTTCCTGGGCATCAAGCTGCAGACGCTCTACGCGTACGCGAGCCGCGGCCTGGTAAAGGGTGCGCCGGGGGCGAACGGGCGCGGCCGGCGCTACACGCGCGCGGACCTCGACGGCCTGCGCGTGCGCAGCGCGGGACCGGCCGCGGGCGCGCTGCGCTTCGGCGAGCCCGTGCTCGACACGCGCATCACGCGCATGACCCCGAGCGGACCCGAGTACCGCGGGCGGCTCGCAGTCGAGCTCGCGCGCGACGGGGTGCCGTTCACGTCGGTTGCGGAGCTGCTCTGGACCGGGTCGCTGCCGACGTCGGCGCCGCGCTGGCCCGACGACGGACCGAGTCTCCCGTCGCGCGAGCTCGCGCGCCTGCTCCCCGCCGGCAGCTCGCCGCTCACGGCGCTCGCGCTCGCCCTGCCCGCGCTGGCCGCGGCCGACCCGCTGCGCTTCGACGCGAGCCCCGACGCCGTGCGCGCCCGCGCGCGGCGACTCATTCCGCGCCTCGCGGCCGCGTTCGCGCTGGCGCTGGATCCGCGCCGACTCACTCCGGCGCTCGAGACCTGCGATCCGACGCGGGCGCTCGCGACGGCCCTCGGCGTGCCGCTGCGCAAGAAGTCACTCGCGCTCGTCGAGCTCGCGCTCGTGCTGTGCGCCGATCACGAGCTGAACGCGTCCACGTTCGCGGCGCGCGTGGCCGCGTCTACCGGCGCGGATCTGTACGCCTGTCTCAGCGCGGCGCTCGCGACGTTCAGCGGTCCGCTGCACGGCACCGCGAGCGAGCAAGTCGAGGTGTTCGCGCGCGAGGCCGGTGACGCGACGCGCGCCGTCGCCGCGGTCGCGGACCGCATGCGCCGCGGCGAGTTACTGCCCGGCTTCGGCCACCCGCTCTACCCCGACGGCGATCCGCGCGCCGGGCCGCTGCTCGACGCCGCGCTGTCGCTCGCCCCGCGCGCGCCGCGCGTGCGCACGATCGCGGCGATCGTCGCGGCGATGGAGGAAGCGGGCCGGGCCAAGCCCAACGTCGATGCGGCGCTCGCCGCCGCGTGCGCGGCGCTCGACCTCCCGCAGGGCATGGGCGCCGCGATCTTCGCGATCGGCCGCACCGCCGGCTGGGTCGCGCACGTGCTCGAGCAGGCCGAGACCAAGTTCGTGCTGCGCCCGCGCGCGCGCTTCGTGGGCGACTAACTCGCCTCGAGCTTGAACACCACCAGCGCCAGCGGCGGCAGGGTGATCTGAATCGAGTCACTCCGGCCGTGGTGCGCGACCGGCTCGGTGTGCACGCCGCCGAGGTTCCCGACGCCGCTGCCACCGTACAGCGTCGCGTCGCCGTTCAGGATCTCGCGCCAGAAGCCCGGGGCCGGGGCGCCGACGCGGAACCGCGACCGCGGCAGCGGCGTGAAGTTGCATACCACCAGCACGACCTGCTCCGGATCGCCGCCGCGGCGCACGTACGCCAGCGTGCTGTGCGCAGCGTCGTTGCAGTCGATCCACTCGAAGCCCGACGACTCACAGTCGCGCGCGTGCAGGGCGGGCTCCGCGCGGTACACGGTGTTCAGGTCGCGCAGCCAGCGCTGCACGCCGCGGTGCGCCGGTGAGTCGAGGAGCTCCCAGTCGAGCTGGCCGTCGTGGTTCCACTCGCCCCACTGGCCCAGCTCGCCGCCCATGAACACGAGCTTCTTCCCGGGCTGCGTGTACTGGTAGCCGAGCAGGAGCCGCAGGTTCGCGAGCTTGCCCCACACGTCGCCGGGCATCTTGTCGAGCAGGGATTTCTTCAGGTGCACGACCTCGTCGTGCGAGAGCGGCAGCACGAAGTTCTCGGTCCACGCGTACAGCATGCGGAACGTGAGGTTGGCGTGGTGGAACTTCCGGTACAACGGGTCGTGCGCGAAATACTGGAGTGAGTCGTGCATCCAGCCCATGTCCCACTTGAAGCCGAAGCCGAGTCCGCCCACGTCCGTGGGCCGCGAGACCATCGGCCAGGACGTCGACTCCTCCGCGTAGGTCTGCACGCCGGGCGCGTGCTCGTACACGTCGGCGTTGAGCCGCCGCAGAAAGCCGATCGCGTCGAGGTTCTCCCGGCCCCCGTAGGCGTTCGGGACCCACTCACCGGGCTTGCGCGAGTAGTCGAGATACAGCATCGAGGCGACCGCATCCACGCGCAGACCGTCGGCGTGATACTTCTCGAGCCAGTAGAGCGCGCTCGACGCGAGAAAGCTGCGCACCTCGTGGCGCCCGTAGTTGAACACGTAGCTCTTCCAGTCGGGATGAAAGCCCTGGCGCGGATCGACGTGCTCGAACAAGTGCGTGCCGTCGAAGTAGCCCAGCCCGTGCTCGTCGTTCGGAAAGTGCGACGGCACCCAATCGAGGATCACGCCGATGCCCGCACGGTGGAGTGAGTCGACCAGAGACATGAAGTCCTGCGGCGTGCCGTAGCGGCTGCTCGGCGCGAAGTAACCCGTCGTCTGATAGCCCCACGAGCCGAAGAACGGGTGCTCCATCAGGGGCAGGAGCTCGACGTGCGTGAAGCCCTGCGCGGCGACGTACTCGGGCAGCTGCTCGGCGAGCTCGCGGTACGAGAGACTCCGGAAGCCCTCGTGCGGCACGCGCCGCCACGAGCCGACGTGCAGCTCGTAGATCGAGATCGGCGCCGAGTGCGCGTTGCGGCCGCGGCGCGTCGCCATCCACTCGGCGTCGCCCCACGCGTGCTCGAGCGGCCAGACGATCGACGCGGTGTCCGGCGACACTTCGCAGTGGAACGCGAACGGGTCGGCCTTGTCGACGCGGAACGCGCCGCCGCGCGCCTCGATGCGGTACTTGTAGCGCGCGCCGCGCGGCACTCCGGGAACGAAGCCGGCCCAGATTCCCGAGCCGCCCTGTACGCGCAGCGGATGCGCGGCTCCGTTCCAGCCGTTCCAGTCGCCGATCGCGCTCACGCGCTCCGCATTCGGCGCCCAGACGGCGAAGAAGACCCCGTCGACTCCGTTCACTCGCACGAGATGCGAGCCGAGCCTCTCCCACAGGCGCAGGTGAGTGCCCTCGTTGAACAGATACAGATCCTGCGCATCGAGCAGGCTGAAGCCGCTTTCGCCCATCCCCGACCTTTATACTTGGCCCATGAGCTGGAAGCCCGAGGTCGAGGAGCTGCAGCGGCGCGCGGAGCTCGCGCGCCGCATGGGCGGCGAAGAGCGCGTGAAGCGCCAGCACGACGCGGGTCGGCTCACCGTGCGCGAACGCATCGAGCGCATGGCCGATGCGCAGAGCTTCCACGAGATCGGCGCTCTGACCGGCGTGCCCGTGTACGAGGGCGAGCGGCTGGTCGACATCCGGCCGTCGAACTTCGTCACCGGCACCGCGCGCATCGCGGGCCGGCGGGTGGTGCTCGGCGGCGACGACTTCACCGTGCGCGGCGGCGCGGCGGACGGAACCGTCGGCTACAAGGCGGGCTACGCGGAGCGCATGGCGCTGGAGCTGCGACTGCCGATCGTGCGCCTGGTCGACGGCACCGGTGGCGGCGGGAGCGTGAAGTCGCTCGAGACCACGCGCCGCACCTACGTGCCCGCGAATCCCGCGATGGAGATCATGACCGAGCTCATGTCGACGGTGCCGGTCGTGGCGGCGGCGCTCGGCCCGGTCGCGGGGCTCGGCGCGGCGCGCGTCGTGTTCTCGCACTTCTCGGTCATGCCGCGCGCGACCGCGCAGCTGTTCGTCGCGGGCCCCCCGGTCGTGCGCCGCGGCGTCGGCCAGGACGTCGACAAGGAGACGCTCGGCGGGTCGTCGATCCACACCCGCGAGAGCGGCGCGGTCGACAACGAGGTCGAGAGCGAGGACGAGGCGTTCGCGCAGATCCGCCGCTTCCTGTCGTATCTGCCCAGCTCGGTGTACGATCTGCCACCCGTCGAGGCGTGCAGCGACCCAGTGACTCGCCGCGAGGAGGAGCTGCTGCAGATCGTGCCGCGCAGCCGGCGTCAGCCGCACGACGTGCGGCGCATCATCGCGCTGGTGTGTGACCGCGAGAGCTTCTTCGAGATCTCGCCGCGCTTCGGGCGCTCGGTCGTGACCGGCCTGGCGCGGCTGGCGGGCCGGCCCGTCGGCGTGATCGGCAACGACCCCAAGAGACTCGGCGGCGCGGTCGACGGCGACGCCGCCGACAAGCTCACGCGCTTCACCGATCTGTGTGACACGTTCCATCTGCCGGTCGTGAACTTCGTCGACAACCCGGGCTTCCTGATCGGCGTCGCGGGCGAGAAGGCGGGCACGATCCGGCGAGGCGCGCGCGCGATCAGCGCGGTGTATCAGGCGAGCGTGCCCTGGTGCTCGATCCTGGTGCGGCGCGTATTCGGCGTCGCGGGGGCGGCGCACGGGAATCACTCGAAGCTGAACCTGCGCTACGCCTGGCCGTCGGGTGAGTGGGGCTCGCTGCCGATCGAGGGCGGCGTCGAGGCGGCGTACAAGCGCGACCTCGAGGCCGCCGCCGATCCCGACGCGCTGCGCCGCGAGCTCGAAGAGAAGCTCGGCGCCATGCGCTCGCCGTTCCGCACCGCCGAGATCTTCGGCGTGGAAGAGATCATCGACCCGCGAGACACTCGCCCGCTCCTGTGTGAGTGGATCGAGACGGCCTACCGCCTGCTCCCCGCCGAGGTCGGCGTGAAGCGGCGCGGCATGCGCCCCTGACTCGAATGGAGGTTCCCGTGTACGAGCAGATCCTGTACGAGGTCGCCGATCCGGTCGCGACCATTCGCCTGAATCGACCGGACCGACTGAACGCCTGGACCGATCGCATGGGCGAGGAAGTGCGCCACGCGTTCGCCGCCGCGGAAGCGGACCAGAGCGTCGTGGGCATCGTGCTCACCGGCGCGGGTCGCGGTTTCTGCGCGGGCGCGGACCTGAAGAACCTGCAGGCGATCAGCGCGGGCGAGCGCGGCGTGCGCGCGGCGTCGGCGCTCGAAGCGGATCCCGGCGACCCCGAGATGGGTGACTCGTTCCGCAAGACCTACTCGTATCTCATGTCGATTCGCAAGCCGATCATCGCCGCGATCAACGGCCCGTGCGCGGGCATGGCGATGCCGATCGCGCTGTTCTGCGATCTGCGCTTCGCGAGTGAGTCGGCCACGTTCACCACCGCGTTCGTGCGCCGCGGGCTGATCGCGGAGTGGGGTCTCGCATGGACCCTGCCGCGGCTGGTCGGGACCGCGCACGCGCTCGACCTCTTGCTCTCGGGCCGGAAGATCGACGCGCGCGAGGCGGAGCGCATCGGGCTCGTGAACCGCGTGCTCCCCGACGAGACACTCGTCCGTCACTGTCAGGACTACGTGCGCGAGCTGGCCGCGAACTCGTCGCCCGCGTCGATGCGCGTGATGAAGCGCCAGGTCTATCAGCAGCTCACGCGCGAGCTCGGGCCGTCGCTCGACGAGGCGGTGAAGCTGATGGTCGAGAGCTTCGGCCGGCCGGACTTCAAGGAAGGCGTGCAGTCCTTCCTGGAGCGCCGGCCGCCGAAGTTCCCGCGGATCTGAGGCGAAGCCCCACGATGCTGCGCCGCTGGCTCTGGCTCGCTCCGTTTGCGCTCGCGTTCGCGCCGACGATGGAGTGGCTCGTCGGCCGCTGGACGATCGGGATCTACCGGAACGGTCACGGAATCTTCGTGCCGTTCCTCATGCTGTATCTCGCGCTGGATCACCTGAAGCAGGATCCCGACCCGGCACCGCGCGCCTCGGCCTTCGGCTTCGTGTTCCTCGGCGCGGCGGCCCTGCTGCTCGTGCTCGACAGCGCGATCAAGACCGAGCTGCTGGCGGCGTTCGCGCTCGTGCTCGCGCTGCCGGGGCTCGCGCTCGTCTTCCTCGGCGCGCAGCGCACGCGCGGCATCGCGCTGCCGCTCGCGCTCGGCGTCTTCATGCTGCCGATTCCCGCCGGCGCGATCTCGAAGCTGCTGATGGCCCTGCGCTTGCTCACGGCCAACGCGGTGACCTGGCTCGTGCCACTTTTCGGTGTACCCATCGCGCGCGACGCCACGCACCTCTCGATCCCGGGACAGGTGATCGAGGTCGCCGACAACTGCAGCGGCTTCGCGACGCTCTACGCGGCGATCCTGACCGCGATCATCCTGGCGCATCTCGGCCGCTCGCCGGCGCGCCGCATCGCGGTGCTCGCGGGTGCGATTCCGCTCGCGCTGATCTGCAACTTCGCGCGCGTGACTGCGCTCGTGCTGCTGGTGCGCTACCGCGGCGCCGGGATTCTCGACACGTGGGTCCATCCCGCGTCGGGCATGGTGCTGTTCGTGTTCGTGATCGGCGCGCTCGTGTGGCTCGCCGGTCGCGACGCCTTGCGCGCGACCCCGGGCAGCGCGCGGCCGCCGCTCTCCGACCGCTATGGGCTCGCGGTGTTCGTCCTCTTCGCGCTCGCGCTCGCGCCAGTCACCGTGCACTCGTACCTGCGGCTGCGCAGTGACGACTGCGCGAACCCTCAGGCGCTCGTGCCCGAGATGCCGCCGGGCAGCGTGAGCGCCGAGCGCGAGGCCGAGATCCGCCGCGACCTCGACCCGTACCAGTGGCGCGAGGGGCGGCTGCCCGCCACCGACGGCGCACCCGAGCTGCGCTTCACCGTGATTCGCTCGTACGATCCCAAGCAGCTGTACTACCGCGGCACGCGCCGCATCTGGCGCGATGTCGAGCCAGGCGGAGATACAGCGGACTGGCTCGAGACCGAGGACGCGAAGCTGCCGGTCGTGCGCTCGCGCATCGAGAGCGACGGGCGGCGCGAGAACACCGCGGTCGTGGCTGCGCTGCTCGTGTACGAGGGCAAGCCCGTCGAGAGCGGCTGGAAGACTCAGCTGCGCGCGGCGCCGCGCCAGGCGCTCACCGGGAGTCGGCCGATGACTCTGTTCGCGATCCGCGCGGATGCGTCGCCCGAGCAGCGCGCGGCCGCGGAGAAGCGCGTGAATCAGTGGCTCGTCGATTCCTGGCGCAGCTACGGGGCGATCTGCGGCAAGTGACTCGCGCGCGCGGCGCGCAGACCGGGCAACACGTCGCGCGCGAGCGCCTCGGCGACGAGGCGCCCGTAGATGCGCGCACCCGCGTCGTTCACGTGCATGCCGTCGTAGTAGATCTTCTCGGGCGTGTGAAAGTCCGGCTCGGCTTCGACGAGCGCCGCCAGATCGACGACGGCGACGCGCTCCTCGCGGCCGATCGCGCGCACGCGCGCGTTGAAGACCGCGAGCGCCGCGGCGTCGGTCCACGGCGGCGTGAGCTCGTTGCGCAGGCTCGAGAGCGGCTCGGTGATCAGCACCGGCTCGATCCCGAAGGCGCGCGCGGTGCGCGCCCACGCGCGCAGCCGCTCCTGGTACGGCTCGGGGTCGGGCACGGGTGGAGCCTGCGCGGGAGCGGGCCCGGGCACCTCGCGCCCGAAGCCGCTGAGACGGCGCACGAGCCCGGCCAGGGACGAGTGAGCGGACGCAGTCTCGAACAGCCAGCGCCCGCCCGCGCGCCAACCGTCGGGCTGCGGCGCGCGCCGCGCGTAGCCGCCCTCGGCGAGCAGCCCGGCGTCGTTGATCGCGTGCATCAGCAGCACGACGTCCGGGCGGTCGCGGGAGACGATCTCGACCAGATTCACCAGCGCGTCGTGGGCGGTGTTGCCGGCGCGGCCGGCGTTCAGCGCGTTGGCGCGGAAGCCGAGTGACTCGAGCTGCACCGCGACCTGATTCGGCCAGCGGAGCTCCTCTTGCACGACGAGACACTCCGTCGTCGAGCCGCCCTGGAACGCGAGCGTGAACTCGGGGTCGGGGATTCGCTGCGCCGGCTCGATGTAGCCGCGCGCGTCGGTGCGGAAGCGGACCTGCGGCGGATCGAGGTGCAGCGCGCCGCGATCCAGCGTCCGGTCCGCGCGCGCGGGCTGCGTGCGCAGCACGAGCACGAGATCGGGGGACTCGTGCGCGAACGGGTTGATCCAGAACGCGCGGAGCACCCCCTCGTAGAGCCCGAGCGGCAGCGCGATCGCCAGCAGCACGAGCGCGAGCTTACGCACGCGCGCGACTCACGATACGGGAGACGAGCCCTCGATCGGCTCGTCGAGGAGATAGCTGCGGTTCGAATACACGCGCCGGAAGCCGAGGCGCTCGTACACGCGCCGCGCGGCGGCGTTCGCTTCGTCGCAGTAGAGAGTCACGAGGTCGTGGCGCTCGAGCATGCGCGCCGCGATCGCCTGCATGCCGCGGGTCGCGTGACCCCGACCGCGCGCCCAGGTCGGCACGAAGACACCGCCAAGCTGCACCGCGGTCGCGCTGGCCGCGCCGACGTGCACCTGAAACACGAGCTGTCCACGCACGCGCGACACCCACCAGCGGCCGTCGCGGACGTCGCGGTGGTGGCGCTCGCGGAAGCCCTGCTCGTCCGCCGCATAGCGATCGTCGCCGAGATCTTCGCGGTGTTGCTGCGCGCTGTTCTCGGTGATCTCGTCGACCTCGGCTTCGCGCGCCGGATCGACGCGCGCCAGGCGCGTGAGATCCGCGCTGCGCTCGAGATCCTCGGCGCGCATCGCGAACACGGGTTCGCGCCGCGACCAGCGAAGCGGAGGCGCGTGCCGGGCGTACTCACGCCAGAACGGCTCGGTCACGTCCTCGCTGCCGACGATGTGACGCGGGCGCATTCGCGCGCACGCGGCGGCGTCCGCGAGCGGCGCGTGCGCGGCGGAGTCCTGCACCTCGAGGGCGGTGCCGCCGGCCGGGCCGATCAAGAGAATGCCGAGCAAGCGCCCGCCCGATTCGAAGCCGAAGAAGCCCGGCGCTCGGCCGAGCGCGCCCGCGGAGACGACGTAGTCGAGAAACACGTTCCGCAGCGGTCGGGCGCGCAGCAAGCTGCGCGCGTCCGCGGTGTCGGCGAGAGTCAGCGGTCGAACCATCCCCTGCAGGGTAACATCGCGCGCCGATGAGCTGGAACGGACCCACGCTCGCGCCCGCGCGCGACGCAGACCTCGACCTGTTCGGGCTCGCGCGCTTGGTGCGGCGCACGTTGCCGTTCGTGCTCGGGCTCCGGCGACACCTCGCGGTGTTGGCGCTCGGGTCGGTGCTGCTGCTGCTCGTCGCGCTCGGGAGCTTCTTGATTCTCGCGCCCGCGCTCTGGAACGGCGTGCTCCAGGGCAAGGAGTTCTCGCCGCTCGCGGTGCGCGTGCTCCACCTCGACCCGGCGCAGATCGCCGCGGGCGGTGCGCTCTCGGCCGAGCTGCGCCGCGCTGCGGCGGCGCGCCTCACTTGGATGATGGGCGGGCTCGCGATCGCGATCGCCGCGGGCTCGATGGCCGTGACTTACTACGGCGTCTGGATCCTGCAGCGACTCAACCAGTCACTGCGCATGCAGATCGTCGATCGCCTGCAGGCGCTCTCGCTGCGCTTCCACGACCAGAGCCGCGTCGGCGACGCGATCTATCGCACGTACCAGGACAGCGCGATGGTGACTCAGGTGGTGCAGTCGTTCCTGCTCGTTCCGGCCTTCGCGCTGCTGCGCTTCAGCGTCGTGGCGATCGCGCTCGCGGCCTTCGCGCCGCGGCTCGCGCTGGTGCTGGTCGTGCTGTGGATTCCGCTCGGGCTCGTGGGGCGAGCGCTCGGCACGCGACTGCGCGGCCGCTTCCGCGTCGCGCGCGCCTCGAACAGCGACCTGACTTCGCAGATTCAGGAGAGCCTCTCCGCGATGCGCGTGATCAAGGCGTTCGGCCTCGAGGACTTCGAGCAGGCGCGCTTCGAGTCCGCGTCGCGCACGGCGTTCGCGGGCGCGCGCGCCGCGCGCGCTTGGGTCGCGCGCTTCGGCGTCGGTGTGTTCTGGCTGGTCGGCGCGACCATCATCGGCGCGACCTTGTTCGCGACGCTCGCGACGCGCGCGGGAACGCCGCTGTGGCTCCCGACCTTGGTCGAGAGACTCGATCTCACTCACGCGCGCGCCTGGCTCGCCAGCGCGGGCTTCGCGGTCTGGACGCTCGGCATGTACAACGCGTGGAAGGGCCTGTACTCGAACGGCGCCGACGGAATCACCGTGCTGTTTCGCGTGTGGGTGAACGCGCAGGACATCGCGGTCGGACTCGACCGCGCCTTCGAGTTACTCGAGCAGGAGCCGGAGGTCGCCGATGCGCCCGACGCGCAGCCGCTCGCGCCGCTCGGGAAGAGCGTCGCGTTCCGCGACGTCTCGTTCGCATACACCCCGGATCGACCGGCGCTCGTGGGTGTGGACTTCGAGGCGCCGGTCGGCGGCATCACGGCGCTCGTCGGCCCGACCGGCGCGGGCAAGAGCACGGTGATGGCGCTGTTGCTGCGTCTGTTCGACCCGGACGGCGGCGCGATCGAGCTCGACGGCGTCGACCTGCGCAAGCTGCGCGTCGCCGATCTGCGCCGCGCGATCGCGATCGCGCTGCAGGAGAACGTGCTCTTCGCGACCTCGGTGCGCGAGAACATCCGCTACGCGCGGCCCGCGGCGAGCGACGCGGAAGTGCGCGCGGCGGCGCGCGTGGCGTGCGCGGACGAGTTCATCGCGCGGCTCCCGGACGGCTACGACACGGAGCTCGGCGAGCGCGGCACCCGCTTGTCGACCGGACAGCGCCAGC
>Ga0326730_1000215_pt1 | contig 17240 bp, 16 predicted proteins | sample MHFSIPfraction_3_FD_207740 | JGI IMG/M metagenome (GOLD analysis project Ga0326730, IMG submission 207740) | Lab enriched peat soil microbial communities from Michigan Hollow, Ithaca, NY, United States - MHF7AN SIP fraction | ecosystem: Environmental > Terrestrial > Soil > Wetlands > Peat...
GCTTTTCGTCGGCGGTGAACTCGACCCGCTCGACCTCCGGCCGGCCCGTGGTCCGGGCGTAGATGCGGTGCTCGTCGCCGATCTCGACCGGCATCCAGCCGTCGCCCAGCCGGCGGACGGTGACCGCCATATTCCAGCGCCCGTCGGGGAGGCGGCGGCGCTCGACTTTCTGCAGCTGGTAGTCGATCAGCGGCGTGCCGTGCAGCCACTGCCCGAACAGCCAGCCCAGGTCCTGGCCCGAGACCTCCTCGCACACCGCGCGGAACTTGTCCTCGTCCACGTGCTGCAGCCGCCAGCGGGCGTACCAGGTGCGGAGAATGCGCCGCATCACGTCGTCGCCCACCACGTAGCGCAGCTCCTCGTAGAACAGCTGCGCCTTGTTGTAGATCATCTCGTTGTAGACGAAGAAATCGCGGTAGTCCTCGCTCACCATCGAGACCGGCTGGCTCCAGCGGTCGATATCGTCGAACAGGATCCCGGCCTCGAGCTGCGGATACTCGTCCTCGCCGCCGTGGGTCGCGGTGTACCACGCCGTCTGGAAGCTGGTGAACCCTTCGTCGAGCCAGCCCTCGCGCCACTCGTTGTTGGCGAGGATGCCCATCGTGTAGTTGTGCCCGACCTCGTGCAGGATCAACCCCTGCGACGCGCCGCCGTTCATCACCATCATGGGGAACTCGGTGCCGCCGCCCTCGATGCGGTGCGCGTTGGTGAGCTGCGGCCAGGCGAAGGGGCCGTACAGCGAGTCGAGCCAGGCGAGCGCCGTTTCGGTGCGCTGTACCGCGATGCCGTGGCCCCAGGTCGCCGTGTCCTGCGGTTGATACAGCACCCGCACCACCACGTTGCCGTAGCGCCCCTGCTCGTACACGTACTGGGGGTTGAGCGAGAACGCGAAGTGGTGCACCTGCTCGGCCCGGAAGCGGACCGTCTTGCGGCCTGCTGCCGCAGCCGGGCAGTCGGCGGGCACGGCGCCGTAGTAGTCCCGCTGGTAGTCGACCGCGATATCGGGCATCGCGCGGGCGCGCTCCCACCCCGGGTCACCGCACACCGGCACGCCGGTGGCGCCGATGACCTCGTCTTCCGGAAGATCGAGCGTCACGTCGAACGTACCGAATTCGCCGTAGAACTCCCCCGCCGGGTAGAGCGGATGGGCTTCCCAGCCGTAGCGGTCGAACACCACGACCTTGGGATACCACTGGGCGAAATCGAAGCGCCGGCCGTTGCGGCCCTGGCGGCGCGGCAGGGTCGAGGGGCGGGCGCGCCAGTCGATCTCCACGACCAGCGAATCGCCGGGCGCGAGCGCCCGCGGCAGCCGCCAGTGCGCGACGGTCGAATCGGGCGCGAACGGATAGTCCGGCGGCGACGCGACGCCCATCACCGTGGACGCCGTGATCCGCTCGAACGCGTAGTCGGGATCCCGCAGGTGCTGGAAGCGCACCCGTCCCTCGGCCGAATCCGCTGCGCTCCAACGGGAGCCCGGCCGGAAGGCGTTGAGATACTGGTGCACGTAGAAGTCGGACAGCGTGGTGGGCGAGCGGTTCACGTAGCTGATGCGCACGTGCCCGGTGAGCACCCCGGTGGGCTCGTCCAGCGCGGCGGTGATGCGGTAGGCGACCTGCTGCTGCCAGTAGGGAGCGGCAACAGAGTCGGTGAGCGCGAGAACCGCGAGCAGCGCGAGCATGGAGCGAGGAAACTACCACGGCCCGGGCGCAGCGGGGAGCCTGGACGCGGAATTCGGACGTGCACCGCGTGTTTCGGACGACAGCTCCGGCGGTGATTCGTCTCAGGTTGTGGCCCGGCGCCGATCGTGGCGCCGGTCCACCCTTTGACGAAGGAGCGACCGATGTCTACTCCGCGCAACATTCTCGCCGTGGGACTCGCGCTGGTCGTGGCGAGCGCCTGCGCCGAGCGGCCCACGACCACCGCGATGGGGCCGGACAGCAGCGCCGGACCCGCCGGGTCGGCGTCTCCGGTGGCGCGGCGGCCCGAGCGGCTCGCCCGCCTGTTCGCCCGCGCGCTCGCCAACCCTGGGTTTCGGGCGTACGTGAAAGCGCAGCTCGACTCGTCGCCGTTTCCGGAGCACAAGATCCAGCTGCAGACGTTTCTGGGCGCGAGGGGCCGCCGGGCGCTGCGCGACCTGGCGGAGCAGAACGGCACCACCGAAGCCGACGTGCAGCAGGAGGCGGGCGCAGCGATCCCGCTCGAGGTGTATCTCCCCGTCCCCGCCCAGCGGGCCGCGTGGAGCGGGGATGCGAACGTGCTCGTGGCCACGGCCCTCGCCGACCGGGAGGCCCCGGTGGCATTCTCCCCCGACGGCCGCCGCGCGGTGCTCAGCCCGGATGCACCCCCGGCCACGCCGGTGATCGCCGTGGTACCGGTCGAGACCGACTTCACCACACCGGCGCGGGCCCAGTGCCTCGACTGCCCGTCCGACGGCAGTGGCGGGACCGGTGGGGGGACCTCCCCGGTTGGCCTGTTCATGACGAAGGCGCATTTTGACGGAGATTATGAGGGTTGGTTGAAAGGCAACCCCGAATATGAGATCCATGTCCTCGGCCAGTCGGGGCAGAAAGACTCGTTGGCGGACTACCAATGCGCCGGAGAGCACGCAGGCGGGCCCTATGCATTCGATCAGAACACCAACGATTGGACGGGGAGCGTGCTGTTGTTCAGCCAGACGCAGCTCGACGGCTACAAGGCGGCTCACCCCGGACAGAGCCTGCGGGTCCTCGCGTTGGAGGACGACGACACGGCGTGCAAGATCATCACCGACAAGCACGACCTGAGCCGGCTCTTTCAGGTGGTCGACAGCATCTACTCGAAGCGGACCGGAGGCCGCGACACCACGATCGCGAGCACGAAGTACTACAAGGCTGCGAGAGTCTTGCGGGACCTGTTCGCGTTGCTCGCTTCCTTCATCAAGACGAGCGATGACCTGATCGGAACCGCGGTTGAGGACCAGGTCGTCGGCACGCTGTACCCCGGCTTCAACTGGATCGTGAAGGGCAACAACAACATCACCCACGGGTGGCTGAACCTGGAGATGCACTGAGAATGAACCTCCTGCGGAAGACCCGCGTTGCGGTCGTGCTGATCACCCTCTGCGCCGGCATTCGGACCTCCGTGGCCGCACAGTGGGGGATCGGGCTCGATGTGCAGCGGTCCGCCTACGGCGGCAGCTCGAAGGACACGACCACCAACGGACCCGGGGGGTCGCTTCGACCGGCAAAGACGCAGGCCATCGCCGTGCGGCTGGACCGGCGCTGGACGCGGTTCACTGCCGGTCTGGCTGTGCGCGCAGCCCGCTCCGCGGCGGTGTTGGATGCGCCGGACATCTACGTCGGCATCGGCGGGGAGTTCACGTCAATCGAGGTCCTGCCGGAAGTGAGATGGCAGGCGGCACGATCGAGGCGGGGCGCGGCGCTGGAGCTGTACGGAGGACCGGTGATCGGCGTATGGACGTTCGAGGATTTCGGTGAACGACTGGTCCCCGGGGCGACCGCCGGAGTCCACGGAGTGTTTCCGATCTTCGATCGCCTGGCACTGTCGCTGCGCATCGGCGGCAGCCTGATGCGATCCGTGTTTCGCGACGGGGAGTTGCCTCCGCAGGCTGTCCCCAAGCCGACGCGCCGCAGCGAGATCGCCCTCGGCCTGCGATACGGCCGCTGACAAAGAACGGCGGCCCGGGATCTTCCCGGGCCGCCGCCCTCGTCCCACCTCCCGCCTCCCCGCCCCTTCTACTCCCCCGTCAGCATCCGCCGTCGTAGGAGATTGAGCCGCCGCTTGAGCGAGCCGTCGTACACCCGGTCGCCGACGCGGACCACCACCCCGCCCAGGATGCGCGGATCGGGTCGGAAATGGGCCCGCACTTCCTTGCCCAGGACTTTCCCCAGCCGCTCGACGATGCGCTGCTGCAGGCTCGCGTCGGCGGGCGCCGACAGCGTCACCCCGGCATGCACCCGGTTCTCCTTCACATCCACCAGCGCCTGGTAGGCCAGCGCGATGTCCTGCATCAGCCCCTGCCGCCCGCGCCGCACCACCGCCCCGAGGAAACGGATGAGCTCCGGCGGCGCCGTGCCCTCGAGCGCCTCGGCGAGCAGCCGGATCTTCACCGTCTTGGTCACGCGCGGCGAATCGAGCACGACCGCGATCGTCTCGTCCGACTGGATCGCGCCCGCCAGCGCGTCCATCAGCCGGCCGATCGGCTCGACCTGGCCGAGCCCTTCGGCGGCCGCCAGCAACGCCTCGGCGTAGTTCTTGGCGATAGTGGCGTTCTTCAATGGCGCTCGAGCGTCCCCAGGTAGTCCAGCACCAGGCGGCGGTTGGCGTCACTGTCGAGATTCGCCTCCACCAGCCTCGACGCCGCGGCGATCGAGAGATCCACCGCTTCCCGCCGCAGCGCCTGAATCGCCTTCTCCTTCTCGGCCTCGATCTCGCGCCGCGCCCGCTCGAGCAGCTGCTCCTGCTCTTCGCGGGTCTTCGCCAGGAGCTGCTCCCGCTCCTTCTGGGCCACGCTCTTGGCACTCGTCATGATCTCCTGCGCCTCGGCGCGGGCCTTGTCGAGCGCCTGCTTGTGCTGCTCGAGCAGCCGCGCCGCCTCGGCGTTGGCCTTCTCCGCGTCCGCCAGCTGCTTGGCGATGCGCGCCTCGCGCTCCTCGACCGTCTTGAGCAGCGCGGGCCATCCCAGCCGCCACAGGACGACGCACAGCAGCCCGAAGATGAGGAGCGTCCAGAACATGATGCCCGTGTTGATGCTGAACGGGCTGAACTGCTCCGCCGCGGCGGGGGGGGGCTCCTGCAGCAGCAGCAACAGGAGCGGCATCACTTCAGCAGCTTGAAGAGCAGCGCGAACACCAGCGCCGCGAGGCCCACGCCTTCGACGAGGGCCGCGGTCAGGATCATGGCGCCGCGGATGTCGCCCGACGCCTGCGGCTGACGCGCGATCGCCTCGACGGCCCGGCCGCCGATCTGGCCGATGCCGATACCGACCCCGACGACGGCGAGGCCGAGTCCGATGCCCGCGCCGAGCAGCGCGTTGGTGTTGAGGGCCGTCACCGCGTCGGGCGCGGCCTGGAGCAGCAGCAGCATGTTCACCATGACCATCCTCGAGGAGTGTGGGACCGGTTGCCGTCAATGCGCATGCTGCATCATCCCGATGAAGACGGACGTGAGCAGCGCGAAGATATACGCCTGCAGGAAGGCCACCAGCAGCTCGAGCAGCATCATGAACAGCACGAACGCCACCGAGCCGGCGGCCACCGCCCAGTTGGCGAAGATGAAAATCAGGCCGAGCAGCGCCAGGATCACGAAGTGCCCCGCCGTCATGTTGGCGAACAACCGCAGGCAGAGCGCGAACGGCTTCACCACCTTGCTGATGAGCTCGATCGGGGTCATGAGCATCGCCATCGCCACGGCGCCGCCCCCCCGCATGCCCGGCGGGACAAAGACGACGGTCTTCAGGTAGCCCTTCGGCCCCAGGGCGAAGAAGCCCGAGATCTCGGTGATCAGGAACGTCAGGATCGCGAGCGTGCCGGTGACGACCAGGTTGCCCGTGGGGGCGGCGCCCCAGGGGAGCAGGCCAAGCAGGTTGCAGTACAGGACGAAGAAGAAGAGCGACAGGATGTAGGGAGCGAACTTCGCCCCGTTGTGCCCGATGTTGGCGATGGCGATGTCGTTGCGGACGAAGAGGACGATCGCCTCGATCGCGGCGCCGAACCCCGAGGGCGCCTTCCCCTCGCGCTGCCGCCGCTGCACCTGCCGGCCGGCGTACCACACAGTGGCGACGATGAGCACTGCCGCGAGCAGCATGAACGCCACGTGCCGGGTCGGCGACACGTCCACCCCGAACAGGGTCCACCCGGTCGGCAGGTGCACCTCGCCGACGAACGGCAGCTCCAGCACATGGCTGTCCGCCGTGTGGTGGAAGATCATCCCGCCGATATCGGGTGCTTGCATCATTTCAGGAACCTGATCTCCAGGAACAGGAGCGGTAAGAGCACGCCCAGAAATCCGAGTGTCGTCGCCAACAAGGGCAGCGCGGCCCGATGCGTGGCCGCCACCGCCAGCAACCCGCCGAGCGTCAGGGCGCGGATCCCCATGCCGCCGAACCAGCGCGCCAGAAACACCTGCTGCGATGCGTCCATCGCCGGCTTGAGCAGCGCCACCGCGGCGAGCTGCGCCGCGAGCGCCACGCCGCCGCCGATCATGGCGCCACGGCCCCCGACCCACGCCGCCACCGCCACCAGGACGAGTCCGACGCCCAGCAGGGCCCCGTACCCCCTCACCCGCCGCCCGTCCCCTGTCCCTTCCGCTTCTTCTCCGCGGCCGACTCGGCGGTGACCCGGTAGTAGATGCTCATGAACCCACCGAAGCCGCCGAGGAACCCGCCCGCGATGGCGAACAGCGGCCGCGTGTGCAGCCAGCCGTCCACCAGCCACCCCAGCGCACCGAACCCCAGGATCGCGAAGGCGAAGACAAAGCCCATCGCGAAGTATTCGTAGCCCTGACCGTAACTGCGCGATTCGTTGTTCGGGTCGTCGGGTGTCATGCGACGCGCGAAAGCTACGCCCTTGTGAAATTTTTCGCAAGCAAACGGTCAGGGGTGCAACTTTATGTGGCACTTGGGAGTACGATGTAGTATCCTACGCACCCTATGACCACTACGCCACGACCCACTGCCTCGTCCCAGGGCGACGTCGAGCTGCTGGAGCGGCTCGCCGCGGCGCGCCAGGCGCTCGTCGCGCAGGTGGGGCAGCGCATCGTGGGACAGCGCGACGTGGTGGACGGCATCCTCACCGCCGTCTTCTCGGGCGGGCACGCCCTGCTGGTGGGCGTTCCGGGGCTCGCCAAGACGTTGATGGTGCAGACGGTGGCCGAGGCGCTCGAGCTGAAGTTCTCGCGCATCCAGTTCACGCCGGATCTCATGCCCTCGGACATCACGGGGACGGAGATCATCGAGGAAGACACGACCACCGGCAAGCGCGGCTTCCGGTTCGTGCGCGGCCCCGTGTTCGCGAACATTGTGCTGGCGGACGAGGTGAACCGCACGCCGCCCAAGACGCAGGCGGCGCTGCTGCAGGCGATGCAGGAGCACCAGGTGACGGCGGCGGGCCAGACGCATGCGCTGCCGGCGCCGTTCTTCGTGCTCGCCACGCAGAACCCGATCGAGCAGGAGGGCACTTATCCCCTGCCCGAGGCGCAGCTGGACCGGTTCATGTTCGAGCTGCGGGTGGGGTATCCGTCGCGCGAGGAAGAAGAGACGATCGTGGACGCGACCACGGCCGATCACTCGACGCGGATCACGCCGGTGTTGACCGCCGACGACGTGCTGGGACTGCAGCACCTGGTGCGGCGCATTCCGGCCACCAAGGCGCTGGTGGGAGCCGCGGTGTCCTTGGTGCGGATGACGCGGCCGGACGACGCGACCGCGCCGGACTTCGTGCGCGAGTACATCTCGTGGGGGGCGGGGCCGCGGGCGTCGCAGTATCTGGTGCTGGGCGCGAAGGCGCTGGCGGCGCTGGACGGGCGACCGGCGCCCGACTACGAGGATGTGAAGCGGGTGGCGCCGCTGGTGCTGACGCACCGGCTGGTGATCAATTTTGCGGCCGAGGCGGCGGGGAAAGCGGCGCCCGATCTCGTGGCCGAGCTCGTCGCGGCGGGGCGCTGGCTCCCTAGGTAAGCGGCTGGGTGACGGGTACGGCCCGGTCGATCCAGCAGCGGAAGTCCGCGCCGAGCGACACGCCGTAGCGGGCACTCTCCACCACAATCCGATCGAGGTACCAGTCGGGGGCGTTGCCCTGGTCGTCGCGTTGCACCGTGATCGTGCGCAGCGGACCCAGGTCGGGGCTCTCGAGCGTGATGTAATTCCACGCGTTGCGCTCCATTCGTGCGCGCCAGTGGGTGTCCACGGTGACGCCGGCCGCGCTCGTCGCCCCGGTGAGGGTGAATGTCACCCGGGCGTCGGTCCCTGCCATCGATTTGTCTCCGGTGTGAACGATGAGCCCGTAGGCGGCGCGCGGGCCCACGAACGGGTCCTCGGCGCGGGTGGCGAGGCGGATGGTGGACTGGAACTCGGGCTCGGCGCTGATGCTGCGCAGCCGCGCCACGTTGTTCGTGATGATCCCGTCCACGCCGATGCGGATGTACTCGCGCATCAGGCGTGCGTCGTCCACGGTCCAGGCGTAGGTGAAGCGCGGGGCGCCGGCGGCGGCGCGCAGCTCGCAGGCGCGCTCCAGCGAGGGGCGGACGTTGGGGCCGAGGATCGAGTTGAGGAACGAGATCCCGTTGCCGTAGCAGTGGCGTTCGACCCCGGCATTGGTGAAGAAGCCGGCGATGCGGACCGGGTCGTTCTCCTGGTCGATCATCAGGGCTTCGCGGGGGCGGAGGTCGTGCTTGATGGCCTCGAAGATCGCGGTGTGCGAGAGGCTCGCGACCGAGATGATGACGTTGAGATCGGTGTCGAACGTCAGGAGCGACCGGATCGTCTGGACCAGCGTGGCGCCCAACTCCAGCGTGGCGGCCCTGGGTTTGCAATCGAACACGACGAGCGCCAGCTCGGGTCGCTCCAGGGCGATCTGGTGCAGCGCGGTCAGGTACTCGGTGAGCGATGGGGCGCCGGGGCCGGAGCCACCGCCAAGCAGTCCGGCCTCGCCGATGCACAGCTGATCGGGCCGAGCGGCGTAGACGTTGACGTCCGGCTCGATGGCGTTGGCGCCGGCGTCGAGGGCAGCCCGGACGGCCTCGAGAGTATTGGGGTTATGCGCCAGAGCGTAGAACGGTCTGATCACCGTGGCTTTCGCTCCTTTTGTTGATTCTTCTCAATTCGGACGCCCCGGACGGGCTTCAATCCTTTGTCAATCAATATGTTGACAATGGTTTGAAGATGGGCCCTTATTCTCTAGACCGGCCGTCGTGCAGAGGTAGCGTCGTGGTCCTTCACATGGTCCCCCATTTCCGGTTGCTGACGCTGGGGGCACCCTTGCTCGTCCCCGCCACCAATGAGGCGGTGCGCTACCGCACGCGCAAGCACTTCGCCTTGCTCATCCGCCTGGCCCTCGAGCCGGGCCGAAAATTTGCCCGCGATTACCTCATCGACTTGCTGTGGCCTGACGTGCCGAGCGAGCGCGGCCGACACTCGTTGTCGCAAGCGATCACGGTTTTGCGGCAGACCCTGGGGCGCACCGCGGTGGCGGCGCATCGCACGACCGTCGCCTTGAACGAAGGTGTGGTCGAAGTCGACGCGTTGCAGCTGGAGACGTGCGGGGCAGAGATCCGCGGCCCATTCCTGGAGGGATTCGAGCTCCGGGGGGCGCGGGGGTTCGACGAATGGCGCGAGGCGTTGGCCGCCCGACTCTACCCCCGAATCCGCGACTGCCTCGTGAAGCGGATGGACGCGGGGCGCCGCATCGGCGATTTCGACACAGTGGAGCGGAACGCTCGGCTGCTCGAGGAGCTCGATCCGCTGTCCGAAGACGCCGTGCGCGGCATCATGGAGGCGCGTGCCTGGGTGGGAGATCGCAGTAACGCGCTCAAGGCGTTCGGGCGCTTCGCCGGGCGCCTCACGGAGGAGCTCAACGCGAAGCCCAGTCCGGAGCTGGTTCGCATCGCCGACCTGTTGCGCGAGGGGCGGCGGGCGGCTCCCCGGCCCACGCCCGACGGGGTGCCGCCGCGTGAGGAGCGGCGGTTCGAGGCGGAGACGATCATTGGGCGGGAGAAAGAGTTTTCCACCCTCTACGACGCGTGGCTCGATGTGCGGCGCCGGCACCCCCGAGTCATCGTCCTTCTGGGCGATCCAGGGATCGGTAAGACGACGCTGACCAATGCGTTTGTCTCGTCATGCCAAATGGAGGGTGGGATCATCGCCCGCGCCCAGGCATACGATGCCGAGCGCGAGCTCCCCTACGCCGTGCTGGCCGAGCTTGTCCGACAGCTCATCCTGCAGCGCTCGATCGGCGCGGCGGAGCCCGAAGCGTTGGCGGAGCTGTCACGTCTGACACCGGAAATCGTCACCGTCTTCCCCGGCGTTCCCCGCCCCGCGGAGTGGCCGCCCGAGGTCGTTCCGCTGCGGCTGGCGGATGCATTCTTCAAGGCCGTGACCGCGTCCGCCGACGACTTCCCCGTCGTGCTGGTGGTGGACGACATCCATGCCGCCGACAATGCGAGTGTGGCCATCCTCCACATGCTGGCGAGGAAGCTCGCCGGGCTGCGCGTGTTGCTGATTCTGACCGGACGTCACGGAAGTCTGCGGCTGCCCTCGAGCGCGCACGCCCTGGTCACCGACACGGTGATCGACGGAATGGGGACGATCGAGCTCGAGCCGTTGCCCAACGAGTCGGCGGCGCTGCTCGTCACGCGGGCCTGCATGAAGGGGTGTGAGCGGTGGGGGCAGCCGCCCGTCGAGAAGATCGTGCGATCCGGGGGAGGCAACCCGCTGGCGATCGAGTTGCTGTCCCGTGAATGGGTGGAAACCGGCGATTGCCTGGGTGGCCAGTTAGACACGCTGAACACAGCCCCTGCCCGCTTGTTGAGCATTCCCAGAGCCATTCGAGCCATGGTCGAGCGGCAGACAGATCAGCTCGACGAGCGAACGCGCGCGGTACTCGACCTGGCCGCTGTGCTCGGGCGTCGTATGGGAGACCTCTGGCTGTATCAGGTCATTGGGTGCACGGAGGCAGAGGCGCTGTATCAGTTGGCGCAGCTGCTTGAGGTCCACTTGCTGCGTGATGTCGCCGGTGCACTCGAGTTCCGCAACGAGCTCATTAGAGTCCATTCCTACTACGAAATCCCAAGTACGGTACGGCTCGAGCTGCATCGGCGAATCGGGAGTGTGCTGGAAGGCGAGAGCAACACCGATCGCCAGAATGACCTTGAGATTGCCTGGCACTATATCCTTGGCCGAGCCCCAGATCGTGCAGTTCCTTTTGCAATATCGGGCGCAGATCAGAGTCTCCAAGCCGGGGCTCCACGCGAGGCAGAGATGATCCTGCGTCAACTTTCGCACGAGGAGGTGCCGTTCGATTCGACCGCCATCCAATTGCTTCTTGGTTCGGCGCTCATAGGTCAATCGAAGGCCGAGGAGGCGCTGCCGTACCTGGAGAGTTCCCTGTCCAATGAGAGGGCGAACAAGACACAGATTGCCCAAGCTGCGCGCCTATACGCATCGGCAATGTACCTGCTGAATAGGAACTCGACAGCGAAGCACAGTGAGATGGCCAACCGCGCCGTTCGCATCGCACGAGAATGCGGGGACAAGGCGCTACTGGCTCACGCCTTGTTGGAAAGCGCCCGAGCGGGTGTTGAGAGCGGGGATGAAGGGATGATACGAGGCTCAAGAGACGAACTTCGCCGAGCGGTCATCCTCCCAGACTCGGACGCGCCATCGATTGCGTTTCACGCCGAGGCGTTTTGCAGCTACTACCTCCTGGATGTCAACGACGCCGCGGATGCCGCGGCGAAGGCAGTGATGGGCCTTTCAAAGGAAGGCAACATTTCGGAGTTGGCACTTGCGTACACGGGGCTCGGCAATTGCATGACCGCGATGTGTCGCCTTCGAGAAGGCGAAGTTGCTTTCCAAGCAGCTCTCGGATTGTCCCAGAAGATTGGTGATGACAGTAGGGTTTCGATTCTGTGTTCGAACATTGCCGCCTCCAAATTGATTTCCGGACAGATGGCCGACGCCATTGAGTACGGAGAGAGAAGCCTTGCCGTCGCATCTCGAGCTCCATCCCAACCTGTCTTACCAAAAACGCTCTCAAACCTGGCATTCGCGTACTTGTTGGCTGGGGACCCGGGGAGAGCACGAGATTGCTATGCGTCGTCTCAACAGTGGATCCGGGACGGAAGAAGTTGGGCCATCACAGTCACCTACTGGTGCGAGAGTGCATCCTTCGAACTTGCGCTCGGTAGTCCCGAAGAGGCTCTCAAGTTGATCGCCAATGCAGTGCGTGAATCGGTTGGGCGATCGCGATGGTTCGTCAGTCCCGGAACTCTAGAACGACTGAGAGTCTGCTTGACGTATCACACGGAAGGGGCGGACGTGGCTCGATCGCTAGCCGATTCGCACTTGGCTCGGTTCCGGCATCGCCATCGGATGGCTTATCTCGATGCGGTCGCTGCGTCAGCGTGGATTGAGAGGGTAACAATGGGGTGCTACTCGGATTCTACTCAGAGGGAGTTGCTTCTCTTCGAGACGCTAGGATGCGAGGGGAAGCGCGCTACCTTGGCTGCCCAAGGATTCCTTGACCAGACCATTCAACCGAGCCTCTCTCTCGGCCTGAGTTCCTCTACTAGCCGACCTTGACCGGCATCGGCCCCTTGGTCGTCCTCCAAGGCCCGCTTGTGCGATTTACCCAAGCACCCAAGGCATGTACGGGGGAACCTCCCTGCTCCGCGGTTGCACCGAGAAGACGCCTGAGATTCGCAGAGGCCGCGACCAATTCGACCAATTTCGGGTCAAACTGCTTGCCAGCGAATTTGCGAAGCTCCTCCATAGTCCGCTCAAAGCTGAGCGCCTTGCGGTATGGTCGGTCTGTGGTCATGGCATCCAATGTGTCCGCGATCATGATGATCCGCGCGGCCAAAGGAATCTGCTCACCTGAAAGACCGTCGGGATAACCGGTACCGTCGTAATTCTCGTGATGGTGACGAATCGCCAATTCTACAGGGCCTCTGAATTCGGCGATCGTCGCAGCCAGTTCAGCGCTCCGGCCCGGATGGCGCTGCATCAACATTCTCTCATCAGGCGTGAGCTTGCCTTCTTTGCGAAGCAAAGGCGCAAACTCTTCGTAGATCTTGCCCACATCGTGCATCAGAGATGCGCTGGCTATCTGATCGACCTGTTTGGTCGACAAACCGAGATCTCTCGCAATCGAGCGGGCGTACTCACAGACCCGCAACGAGTGCCCGGATGTATAAGGGTCCCGGGCTTCGATTGCCTTCACCATCAATTCCAAGAGTTCCTTATTGACTTTGGTACATGTGGCGAACGAAGAACAACGGTATCACGAGCAGCGCCAAACCCAAGAGTTGCAGTTTGATGTACAGAAACGCAAGCAGAATAGCTAACGAACTTGCGAAGAAATCGTATAACAACTCTCCGCCAATAATCCTATACCAAGCCTCTCTTACTGAGACGCCGCTGCTAATAGCAGAAGCTAGGGCTACGGTCCCGGAGTTAGTCAGGAAGTACGTTGCAACGAGACCGATGAAGGCTGGGATTTGTACAGAGAATTGTTCGCCCAGCATTCGCCCACCGAGCGAAGTGTAGACCAATGTGCTGAGGCCTACAGCGAGCATGTATTGGGCAGTATTGAACCAGATGCGGATTGGCTGCTTCTTGCGAACGAATGTGTCTACGGTGAAGGCTGTAGCACCGCTGACAAGCATTGGCCATGGGTGCTCAAAGAGCATTATAGACGTCATCAACGGTACGAATGCCACTGAGCTGTTTATGTTCGCAAACGATATCCGCAAGAAGGATGTGTCACACAAGACCGCAAGCGCAGTGAAAGCCACCAACGCATTCCAGGAGACTCGAGAGTCCCCTCCAGGCATGACCCAGGTCCGGCTGAGCAGGAACCACCCTGCCGCCGCAGTTACCGCGGCGACCCAAGCATGGATCCGATAACGCTCAAGCGACCTCAGGAAAGCCACCTGCAGAACCTCGCTGTGGAAAAAAGTCCCATAAACCAAAGTGGGTGGGCCCCGAGAACAACATTACCAGCCTACTTGCCCTTGTGCGAAAAACAGCTTCGCAATCGACGTGAACAGAACCGCGAGCAGTTGGGTCAACATCGAGCGTCACCTCCTAACAGGACCTACATGAGTAGATCGAGATTTCAGGGAGTGGCACGCCTCGCTACGGCGCACCCGACGCTTCGCTCGTTTTTTCTGTCCGCTCGTCTCCGCTATCTGGTAACGATGACCGGGGCCCCCTTGTCCTTGAGACGGCTAACTGTCTTCTATCACCAAGGCCGGCGCCGAGCGCCGACCGGATTCACGAATGGACTGACTCAGCTCTTGTGTGCCCGATGCCGCTTCAACGCGGTCTCCAACGCCCCCATCACCGCGTCGATCCCCTTCCCCTTCTCCACGATCTCCTTCACCCCCAGCCGGTGCAGCCACGCTACATCCTCGGCCGCCACCCCGGCGGTGACGATCAACACCTCCGCATCGAGCGCCCGCTTGGGCGCCATCAGCCGCTCCACCAGCTGCGCCGCGTTCAGATCCGGCAGCGTGTAGTCCAGCACGATCACCGCCGGTTGCACCCGGCCGATCTCCATCAGGCCGTCCATCCCGGTCGGCGCCACCGTCAGATCCACCTTCAGGTCCGACGCCTGCACCGCCCGCTGCAACATCTTCCGATAGCTCGGATCGTCCTCCACCACAACCACGGCGTCGAGCGGCTCCGGCGACTCCCGGTCCAGCTCCGGCGGCACCGGCATCCCATGCTCGCGCAGGAACGCCGCCAGATCATCCGCCTCCACTCGGCGGTGCCCCGTCGGAGTACGGTGACCCTTCAGGTAGCCCTGGTCGATCCAATGCGCGACCGTCGCGGGCGTTACCTGGCAGAGCCTGGCAATCCTCAGGGTACCCAGAAACCTGGAACTCTTCACAGAATCCATGATAACAGTAATATCGATAAAAAACCCTATAGTCAAGGGCCCCTCTCACCATAGAAGAGGGACCCGCATCACCAATTCAGCACTGCATTTATGAAGAATCTACCAGCTAATTTGCGAAGAGGACTGTTAGCGACGCGCGTCCACCCAGCGATTCGTCGCGTCCAGCACCGCCAGCACTGCCCCCCGCTCCGCGCTCTCCCGGATCTCGGCCGTCCCGGTGAGCAGCTGCGCCTCCCGGCCCCCCAGCCCGTGCACCGCGACCAGGATAAAGCGCCGGTCGAAGGCGTCCACCACCGTCGCCCCCTCGAGCGCGATCGAGTTGTCCGGCAGCAGCTCGTCGAGGCACAGCGACGCCGCCCGCGCCGCGGTCTCCACGCGGTTGCGGTAGGTGTCGGTCCCCTCCACCTCGTGCTCGGACTCCCGGTCGCCGTACCCCAGCTTCACCTTGATCATGATGCGCTGCAGCTTCTCCGACGGCCGCACGGTGAGGTCGCGGAAAATGACGCCGCGCCGCTTCACCCGCGAGGAGATGGCCTCCTCCTGCAGCGCCTCGATCGGCCGCACGTCGGCGGTCTGTGCCACGCTGATCTTGCGGTGATCCACCCGCACACCCAGCTGCGCCATGAGGGCCGATTCGATGTTGCGCACCACCTGCTTGGGCGGCACATCGGGCTGCGCCAGGACATGGATCTCGCTGATCTCCCCCTGCGGCGTCACCACGATGCTCGCCGAGAGCACCCCGGTGAGGCCGGCGATCAGGTTCTCCGCCCGCTTCACGCCCCAGGGATCGGGGACGGGCGGCGTGGAGGGACGGGCGACCGGGTCGCGGTCGGCCGGATCGTTCATGTCCCGAATCGGTCTCGGTGTCGTCACTTAGCGTTCTCCGGTTGCTACCCGGTTGCGGCCGGCCGCCTTGGCGCGATACAACGCGCGGTCCGCCGCTACCAGGACGTCTTCATGATTGCTGTCGCGCGGCGCGAACGCCGCGACGCCGATGCTCGTGGTCACCCCCAGCCGTTCCACGCGGGCGCGGAGCTTTTCCGCCACCACCCGCGCACCTTCCCGGCCGGTGCGCACCAATAGTACTACGAATTCATCCCCGCCGTAACGAGCGGCAAGATCGGTGGTCCGGAGCAGTCCCGCAAGCTCGCCCGCGGCCCCCCGCAGCAGGGCATCCCCCGCCTCAACCCCGAGATGGTCGTTCACCTGCTGAAAATTGTCCAGATCCATGAAGAGCAGGGCGAACGGCTCGCCGCTGCGCTTGGAGCGGGCCACTTCGCTCACCAGCCGCTCGCGCAACAGATCCACCGTGGCGAGCCCCGTCAGGTGGTCTTGAGGCACCTGGACCTGGCCCTGGACCGCCGCCGCCAGGCGCTCGAGGTGAGGCGGGCACGACTTGAGGCTGGCGTGGCCCTTCACGACGGCAGCCGCGAACCCACGACACGTGTCGTAACCGCAAGCGCCACAATCCCATGGACGACCGTTCGGAGCCAGCCCCACCTGGGCCAGCACGGCATCCACCTGGCCGGGCGCCGGCAACGGACTCCCCCGCTCCAGCGCGAACGTCGCCGCGAGCTGCACCCGCTCGGCCACGTGCGGGTCCACCACGGGCGCCGCCGCTCGGGCCGGCTCGGTCGCCTCGACGATCTGACGTCGCCGGAACAGCCCCGGCTCCGATCCCATGAGGGGATGGTCGAGACACACATCCCACGGCAGGATGTCCACAAACCCGAGATCGACCCGGTCCGCGCTCACCGCCTGGGCGATCGACTCCAGACCCTCGAGCCCCCGCACGGTGCGCGACCGGCGGCCGGCGCGCCGCTCCTCGACGAGCAGATCGAGCGGCATGCCGCCGGCGGTGCTGAAGTGGCGGCGGCGCTCTTCGGGAATGCGGGTGAAGTATGCGGCCTGGTCGGTGAGGCGCACGCCGCGGCGGTCGAGCAGGGTTGCCAGGTCCTGGAGAGTGATCGCGGCGTTCACTTCCGGCGCCCCGTCGCCGAGACAGACCCCCGCCGCGACGATCGGGAGCTCGGCGCCGTACAGCGCGCGCAGGTAGCGTGCTTCCGCGACGAGCGGCGTGGTGACCGGCGCCAGGTAGGGGACCAGCTCGGGATAGTGCTGCTCCACCTGTCGCACGACGACCGGGCAGCTGCTCCGGATCAGCGTTCCCCAGCCGGCGTCTTCCCACAGGCGCAGGTATTCCCGGGCGACGAGCTCGTCACCCACCACCCCGCGCTGCACCACCCAGAACCCCGCCGCGTAGCAGGCGTTGACCACCTGCTCCGCCGCCGCTGGATGGAAGAACGCCGCCGACTCGATCCCCAGCATCAGGGCCGCGCGGCCGCCCAGCGCCAGCTCGAGCGCGCGCTCCAGGTCGCCCGAGGCCCGGACGGCCTCGTGCGGGCACGCCGGTACGCAGGCGCCGCAGCGGGTGCACGCCGCATCCTCGATGCGCACCGCGTCCCCTGCGACGGCTACGGCGCCGGACGGGCACACGCGCGCGCACGCCATGCAGGCGACGCACCGTTCGGCCTCGATGCGATAGTCGATCGTCATGGCGTCACGCCAGGGCGTATGCCTTGAGCTTGCGGTACAGGGTGCGCTCGCCGATGCCCAGGACCT
>Ga0326730_1000216_pt1 | contig 17225 bp, 11 predicted proteins | sample MHFSIPfraction_3_FD_207740 | JGI IMG/M metagenome (GOLD analysis project Ga0326730, IMG submission 207740) | Lab enriched peat soil microbial communities from Michigan Hollow, Ithaca, NY, United States - MHF7AN SIP fraction | ecosystem: Environmental > Terrestrial > Soil > Wetlands > Peat...
CCTGCTCGAGCGCGAGGAAGCGATCATGGTCTTCCCCGAGGGGTCACGCGGCTTCATCAAGCCGTTCCGCGAGCGCTACAAGCTGCAGCGCTTCGGCACCGGCTTCGTGCGACTCGCCCTGCAGACTCACACGCCGATCGCGCCCGTGGGGATCGTCGGCTCCGAAGAGCAGAGCCCGGGACTCATCGACTCGAAGGGACTCGCGCGCTTGATCGGCGCGCCGTCCTTCCCAGTCACTTGGTTCTTCCCGTGGCTCGGGCTCGCCGGCTTCCTGCCGCTGCCCGTGAAGTACCGCCTGCACTTCGGCGATCCGATTCGCCTCGAGGGCGACCCGAATGACGACGACGAGACGATCTCGCGCCACGTCGCGCGCGTGAAGGACGAGATTGCGCTCCTGCTGGAAGAGGGACTCGCTCAGCGCGAGGGCTGGTTTCGGTGACGAGCCTCGAGCCCTTCGTGTGGCTGATCGTGTTCGTCCTGTCCGTGACCGCGCACGAGGCGGCGCACGCGTGGGTGGCGTATCTCGGCGGCGACGAGACCGCGTATCTCGGCGGACAAGTCACTCTGAACCCGATTCCGCACATGCGGCGCGAACCGTTCGGCATGGTGGTGCTGCCGCTGATCGGCGTGCTCACGAGCGGCTTCCCGCTCGGCTGGGCGAGCACGCCCTTCGACCCGGCGTGGGAGGCGCGCTATCCGCGCCGCGCGGCCTGGATGGCCGCCGCGGGGCCCGCGGCGAACTTCGCGATCGCGCTCGCATCGCTCCTGTTCCTGCGCGCGGGCTTGGCGCTCGGCTTCTTCTTCGAGCCCGAGATCCAGAAATACACGCATCTCGTCGCAGGGGGGGTCGACTGGATCGACGGCATGGGTCGCTTCATGTCGATGATGCTGGTGCTCAACACCATGCTGTGTCTGCTCAACCTGATCCCGTTCCCGCCGCTCGACGGCGCGAGCGCGATCACGCTGCTACTGCCCGAGCAGGCAGGGCTGCGCCTGCGCCAGGCGCTGCGCCAGCCGGGCCTCTCGCTGATCGGCTTGATCTTGGTCTGGTACGGCTTCGGCGTGGTGATGCGACCGGTGCTGCGCGCCGTCGTCCGTCTCGTGCACGCCTAGTCAGTGCGCGCGCGCGAGCGCGAGACTGCTGGCGCGCTCGTCCCAGCTTCCCTGCATGCGGCCGAGTGGGCCGTGCGCGAAGCCGGGCGAGAGCGCGCCCAGGCCTTGCACGACGACCTCACCGAGCACCGGCGCGCGCGCGAGCCGCTCGGCGACGAGTGAGTCGTGCGGCGAGCCCTCGTGAATCACACTCGAGCGCACGCGCTCGGGCTCGATGCGCGCGAGCTCGATCGCGATCGGCGCGCTCGACTCCGCGGCCACGATCTGCACGTCGCGCAGGTCGAGAATCTCGACGAGCACCGAGAGATCCTGCGCGTGCGCGCGCACCGCGTCGGGCTCGAGCATGCTCGGCTTCTCGGACAGGCCGAAGCCGACGAGGTCGGGCGCGAGCACGCGCGCGTCCGCGGAGCGCGCGCGAATCAGCGCGGCGCACTCGAGCGACCAGCCGCCGTTCCCGTGCAGACACAAGACGACCGGCCCCTTGCCTTCGTCCGCGAAGTGCATCCGCCCGTGTGGAGTCAGCAGGAAGCGGTGCCCGAACGGATAGTCGTCGGCGAGCTCCAGACGCTCCAGCAACGCCTGCGCTTCCGCCGGCGTGCGCGGCTGAGTCGAGAGCGCGGGCTTCGTCGAAGCCACCGCGTAGATCCCCAGCCCCACCGCGTACGCGATCAGGGCTACACCCAAGAGTGCCGCGGCCGCGATTCCGAGTGCGCGCATGCTGTCTCAGCTTAGCCCAGAGTCGACGGCCGTGTATCGGAGAGCTCGGCCAGGTAAAGCGCCCCGTAGCGGCGGCCGATCGTGAGTCGAGAGGTGAGTCATGACTCCAATGGAGCTCGGCATGGTCGTCGGCGGGGTCTTGGGCGTGATCGCCGCACTGTTCCGCTCGCGCGCCGCGCTGGTCGCGGTCGCGGTCATCGGCGTGATCGTCGTCGGGCTCGGCATCGTCGCCGCGTCTCGGCCCGAGCCGACGCCCGCCGAGATCGAGGCGGCCTTCGTCTCCGGCTGCCACAAGGGCTGCGCCCGCGCCGGCGCGCCCGCCGATCTCTGCTCGATCCGCTGTGACTGCATGGTCAGGAAGCTCCAAGAGCGGCGCTCGCCCGAGGAGTTCGCGCAGTTCATTCACGCGGTGGGCAGCGACGCCGCTCCGGCGCTTCGCTCGGAGATCGAGCGAACCGCTCAGGCCTGCCAGACCGCGCGCTGAGTCACTGAGTCTTCAGAGACGCCGGTCGCAGCACGTCGAGGTCGTCGCGCTGACACGTCCCCGCACCGCCGCGTGAGCAGTTAGGCGCCGATCTCCACGTCGAGCGCCTCGTTCTTGGCCCGGACGCGCGCGACCGAGCCTTCGGCGGCCGTGCCAGAGATCAGCGCCCGCGCAAGTCGTGTCTCGACCTCGCGCTGGATGAAGCGGCGCAGCGGGCGCGCGCCGAAGACCGGGTCGAAGCCCTCCTTGGCGATCAGCTCGACCGCGGAGTCCTCGAGCTCGAGAGTCACTTTGCGCTCCGCGAGGCGCGCGCGCAGGTTCGCGATCAAGAGACCCACGATCTGCTTGATCTCGTCGAGCCGCAGCGGCTTGAAGAGGATCACGTCGTCCACGCGGTTCAGGAACTCGGGGCGGAAGTGCGCGCGCAGCTCCTTGAACACCCCGTCGCGAGCCGCGGGCTCGATCTCGCCGCGCGCGTTCAGGCCCTCGAGCAACAGCGGCGAGCCGATGTTGCTGGTCATGATGATGGCCGTGTTGCGGAAGTTCACCGTGCGCCCGTGTGAGTCGGTGAGTCGCCCGTCGTCGAGTATCTGCAGCAGCACGTTGAACACGTCGTGGTGCGCCTTCTCGATCTCGTCGAACAGCACGACCGAGTACGGCCGGCGGCGCACGGCCTCGGTGAGCTGGCCGCCCTCGTCGTAGCCGACGTAGCCCGGCGGCGCGCCGATCAGGCGCGAGACGGCGTGCTTCTCCATGTACTCGGACATGTCGATGCGCACCATGTTCTCTTCGGAGTCGAAGAGCGCCGCGGCCAGCGCCTTCGCGAGCTCGGTCTTTCCGACGCCGGTGGGCCCGAGGAAGATGAACGAGCCGATCGGGCGGCGCGGATCCTGGACGCCCGCACGCGAGCGAAGAATGGCGTCGGCCACGCTCTGCACGGCCTCGTCCTGGCCAATGACTCGCTGGTGCAGGACCTCGTCGAGATGCAGCAGCTTCTCGCGCTCGGTCTCGACCAGCTTCGAGACGGGGATGCGCGTCCAGCGCGAGACGATCTCGGCGATCTCCGCCTCGGTCACTTCCTCGCGCAGGAGTCTCTTGCCGCCACCCGTCTTCTCGAGCTTGGCGATCTCCTCGGCGAGCCTCGCCTGCAGCTTCGGGACTGACCCGTGCTTGAGCTCGGCGACGCGGTTCAAGTCATAGGCGCGCTCTGCGGCCTCGATCTCGTGATTCGCCTTCTCGATCTGAGCGCGCAGGTCTTGGAGCTTCACGAGCTCCGCCTTCTCGGTCTCCCACTGCGCCCTCAGCGCATCCCGGCGCTCGCGCAGCTCCGCGAGATCGCGGCGCAGCTCCTCGAGCCGTGAGCGCGACGCAGCGTCGGTCTCCTTCTGCAGCGCCTTCTCCTCGATCTCGAGCTGCAGGGTGCGGCGATTCACTTGGTCGAGCTCGCTCGGCATCGAGTCGATCTCGGTGCGGATCGTCGCGCACGCCTCGTCGACCAGGTCGATCGCCTTGTCGGGCAGGAAGCGGTCGCTGATGTAGCGGTCGGAGAGCTGGGCCGCGGCGACCAGCGCGCCGTCCTGGATGCGCACGCCGTGGTGCACCTCGAAGCGCTCGCGCAGGCCGCGCAGGATCGAGACCGTGTCTTCGACCGAGGGCGGCTCGACCAGCACCGCTTGGAAGCGGCGCTCGAGCGCGGCGTCCTTCTCGATGTGCTTGCGGTACTCGTCGAGCGTAGTCGCGCCGATGCAGTGCAGCTCGCCGCGCGCGAGCATCGGCTTCAGCATGTTGCCGGCGTCCATCGCGCCTTCGGCCGCGCCCGCGCCGACGATCGTGTGCAGCTCGTCGATGAACAGGAGGATCCGGCCCTCGCTGTCCTTCACTTCCTTGAGGACCGCCTTCAAGCGCTCCTCGAACTCTCCGCGGTACTTCGCGCCCGCAATGAGTGAGCCCATATCGAGCGCGATGACGAGCTTGTCCTTCAGCCCCTCCGGCACGTCGCCCCGCACGATGCGCTGCGCGAGTCCCTCGACGATGGCGGTCTTGCCGACGCCGGGCTCGCCGATCAGCACCGGGTTGTTCTTGGTCTTGCGCGAGAGGATGCGGATCGCGCGCAGTATCTCGTCGTCGCGGCCGATCACCGGGTCGAGCTTTCCGTCGCGCGCCATCTTCACGAGATCGCGGCCGTACTTCTCGAGCGCCTCGTACGTGCCCTCGGGATCGGCGCTGGTGACTCGCTGTCCGCCGCGCACTTCCTGGAGCGCCTTCAGCACGCGGTCCGTGCTGACGCTGAACTCTTGGAACACGCGGCCGACGCCGGTCAGTGCCGGCTCCCCCGCGAGCGCGAGCAAGAGGTGCTCGACGGAGACGTACTCGTCCTTGAACTGCTTCGCGGATTCGCCGGCGCGCACGAAGACCTGCTCGAGGCGCTGCGTGATGTAGACCTTCCCGGGCTCGCGGCCCGGACCCGAGACGCGCGGGCGCCGCTCGAGCTCGCGGTTCACGCGCTGCCCGAGCGAGTCCACCGGCACGCCCATCTTCTCGAACAGGCGCGGCGCGAGACCGCCTTCCTGTCGGAGCAGCGCACTGAGGAGGTGCTCGGCGTCCACCTCGACGTGGCCATACTCGGAGGCGATTGCCTGAGCGGAAGCCACCGCCTCGCGACTCTTCACCGTGAGCTTCTCGGCATCCATAGGTGGCCGGAAAGAAAGCACATTGGACGGGGTGTCAATCCCGTTTCGGGGCCGTGGCGAGGGCAACTGGATCGTCTAAGATGGCGCCGCGTCCGGGCCGGCGACGCACGCTTCTGGTCTGGTGGATGTAGCTCAGCTGGTTAGAGCATCGGATTGTGGTTCCGAGGGTCGGGGGTTCGAATCCCCTCATCCACCCCAGGTCAGACCGGCACCCTCCGCCCCGCCGGCACGAACCTCGCAGTGATCCGCTCGTCTCCTTCTCGAGGGCGGGCTGCGCTGGATGCTTCGGGTCATGTTGGTCGACGAGAAACCGGAGCGCTCGAGTCAGCTCGAGCGCGCCCTCGCGGACGCGGGCTACGAGGTCGTCGCCACGCTCACGGGCCGAGACGATCTGCGCGCGCGCATCGCCGCGCTCTCGCCGGACGTGATCATCGTGGACATGCAGTCGCCCTCGCGCGACGTGCTCGAGGACATGCGCCGCATTCACGAAGAGCGGCCGCGCCCCGTCGTGATGTTCGTCGACGAGACGGACGCGGACTCGATTCGCGCCGCGGTCCGCGCCGGAGTGAGTGCGTACGTCGTCGACGGCCTGAAGGGCCGCAGCGTGCGCCCCGTCGTCGAGGTCGCGATCGCGCGCTTCGAAGAGTTCCAAGCGCTGCGCAATGAGCTCGAGTCTGCGCGCACCACGTTGGCCGACCGCAAGCTCGTCGAGCGTGCGAAGGGGATCATCATGCGGCGCAAGAGTCTCTCTGAGGAGGACGCCTACCAGCTGTTGCGCAAGAGCGCGATGGACCAGAAGCGCAAGATCGTCGAGGTCGCGCGCGAGGTGATCGCCATGGCGGAGCTTCTGTGACTCGCGAGCTCGTCGTCGGAATCACGCCGCTCGCCGACTGCGCGCCCATCGCGGTCGCCCTGGAGCACGGTCACTTCGCGCGCGAGGGACTGCGCGTGCGCCTGTCGCGCGAGCCTTCCTGGGCCAACATCCGCGACAAGCTCGCGACCGGCGCGCTCGACGCAGCGCACATGCTGGCGCCGATGACGCTCGCCGCGAGCCTGGGCCTCGAGCCGATCGCGGAGCCGGCAGTCACTGCGTTTTCGCTCGGCCTGGGCGGGAACGCGATCACCGTGTCCGAGAGGCTGCGCGAGAGACTCACTCGCGCGGGCCTCCCCTCCGCCGCGCCTCCCGAAGCGTGTGCACGCGCGCTCGCCCGCTTGCTGGACGAGGATCGCGCCGCGGGGCGCGCGCCGCTGCGCATCGCCACGGTGTTCCCGTTCTCGATGCACGGCTACGAGCTGCGCTTCTGGCTCGCGTCGGCGGGGATCGTCCCGAATCGCGACGTCCGCTTGCCGGTCGTGCCGCCGCCGCGCATGGTGGCCGAGCTCGAGGCGGGCGCGATCGACGGCTTCTGCGTCGGCGAGCCGTGGAACTCACTCGCCGAGCTGCGCGGCGCCGGCTCGCTGCTCGTCGCCGTCGAGGATCTGTGGAGTCGCGCGCCCGAGAAAGTCCTCGGCGTGAACGCCCGCTGGCTCGAGCGCAACGGCGAGATACACCGGGCGCTCTTGCGCGCGCTGCTGGCCGCTGCGCACTGGTGTGACGAGGCCGAGAATCGACCCGAGCTCGCGCGGCTCCTGTCCACGAGTCACTACGTCGACGCCCCGCTCGAGACGCTGTACCGATCGCTGGCGGGAGCGAGTCACTTCCACACCTTTTGTGCAGGCGACGCGAACTTCCCCTGGCGCTCGCACGCGATGTGGATCGCGACGCAGATGCTGCGCTGGGGACAGATCGAGAAGCCGCTCGATCTGCGCGCGGCGGCGGCGCGCGTGTATCGGGCGGACCTGTACCGCGACGCGGCAGCCGACCTCGGAGTCCCCGCGCCGCGCGAGGACGAGAAGTGCGAGTCATTCGGCGGCGCGCGCTTCGATCCCGCGCGCGCCGCCGAGTTCGCCACGAGCTTCGCGATCGCCGACCTGCGCGTCGCTAGTGACGAGCTCGCGGCGGCGCAGCACGCGCAGGTGACCGACGCGCGCTGAACACTTGCTGGGCAACATGTGCCGCGGCTTCGGGCAGCGCTCGCGTCGACCGAGGCTCGCGGACGCGCACTCGCCCTCGCCGGCGCGGGCACGCGCTTTGCTCTCCGTTCGCTCGGCGCCCCAACGATGCGGCGCGCCGAGACCGAGATAGGACGGCGGGTCGAGGGCGAGCCGCCGGGGACAACGGGGTCCGATGGAGCGCAGGTGTGTCGCTCCGTCGGGCCCCGTGTCGTTTGGGTGGAGCGGAGCGAAGTGAATCGACGCGGCAGCGAGCGAATTCTCCTTCTGGCCGTCGCAGCGGCACTCGTCGCCGCGGCTCCGCCGGAGAAGTCACAGCTCAAGCTCGGCTTCATCAAGCTGACGGACTGCGCGCCCCTGGTCATCGCAAAGGAGCTCGGCTTCTTCGAGGCCGAGGAGCTCGACGTCGTCCTCGAGGCGCAGGCGAACTGGAAGATCCTGCTCGACCGAGTCATTGGCGGTGAGCTCGACGGCGCGCACATGCTCGCGGGTCAGCCGATCGGCGCGACGATCGGCATCGGCACCAAGGCGGAGCTCGTCACCGCTCTGAGCCTCGACTTGAACGGCAACGCCTGCACGGTCTCGAACGAGATCTGGAAGCAGATGCAGAAGGCGAGCCCCGGGCTCGCGAAGCCCTCGCCGCCCCACCCGATCGCCGCGACGGCGCTCCGCCCGGTCGCGGAAGAGTGGAGCGCGCGCGGCCAGCCGCTGCGCATGGGCATGGTGTTTCCCGTCTCGAGTCACAACTACGAGCTGCGCTACTGGCTGGCCGCAGGGGGCATCAAGCCGGGCTACTACACGAACGGCGACACGACCGGCACACAGGACGCGGACGTTCTCATCGCCGTCACTCCGCCGCCGCAGATGCCGGCCACGCTCGAGCAGGGGACGATCCAGGGCTACTGCGTCGGCGAGCCGTGGAATCAGCAGGCGGTCACTCGCGGCATCGGGGTCCCGGTCGTCACGAACTACGAGATCCGCAAGAACCAGGGCGAGAAGGTCTTCGGAGTCACCGCCCGCTGGGCCGAGCAGAACCCCGAGACACACGTCCGCGTCGTGAAAGCGCTGATCCGCGCGGGCCAATGGCTCGACGCCAGCGCCGAGAACCGGAAGCGCGCGGTCGAGCTCTTGTCGAAGCCCGAGTACGTGGGCGCCGACCCCGCCGTGTTGGCGAACAGCATGACCGGCTCGTTCGAGTTCGAGAAGGGCGATCGCCGCCCGATGCCGGACTTCAACGTCTTCTTCCGGCACTACGCCACGTATCCCTACTACAGCGACGGCGTCTGGTTCCTGACTCAGATGCGGCGCTGGGGGCAGATCGCCGAGCCGAAGCCCGACGCCTGGTACGACGCGACCATCCGCTCCGTCTACAAGCCCGACGTCTGGCGCCTCGCGGCCCAGCGCCTGGTCGCCGAAGGGCGACTCACTGCGGCGGACATCCCCGAGACCGACGGCTATCGCGCGCCGGACTCTGGCTTCATCGACGGCGTGACTTACGACGGCCGCAGGCCGAGCGCATATCTGCGCTCGCTCGCGATCGGACTCAAGGACGGAGGAGACCCATGACCGGCAGCGCTCGCACCATCCACCTGCTCGAGAGCTTCGGCCTCGAGCTGTTCGTCCCCGTCGTCCGCCTCTGCGCTCGCGACGATCCGCCCGAGCAAGTCCGCGCATTGGCTCGTTCGGTCGGCGCGCCGTGCCTCGCGCTCGCGCTGTTTCTCGGGGCGTGGTCGCTCGCCGCGCCGCGGCTCCAGACCAGCATCGGCACGATGCCCGGGCCGGCGCAGGTGGTCGCGGCGGCGCGGGGCTTGCTCGCCGAGCACCGCGCCGAGCGCGCAAGAGAGCGCGACTTCGTGACTCGCATGGCCGAGAAACGCGCCGCGGCGCTCGCGGCGGGCGAGCCGTTCGTCGAGCGCCAGTACGCGGGCAAGCCCACGTATCTCGACCAGATCGCGACGAGTCTCGCGACGGTGTTCACCGGATTCCTGATCGCGTCGCTGGTCGCCGTGCCGATCGGCGTCCTGTGCGGCACGAGCCCGGCGATCTACGCGGCGCTCGACCCGCTGGTGCAGCTCTTCCGTCCCGTCTCTCCGCTCGCCTGGCTGCCGATCGTGATGATCCTGGTGAGCGCGCTGTACACGAGCCCCGATCCGCTGTTCCAGAGGTCGTTCGTGAGCTCCGCGATCACCGTCGCGCTCTGCTCGCTCTGGCCGACCTTGGTGAACACGGCCCTCGGCGTCGCGTCGGTCGAGCGCGATCACTTGAACGTCGCGCGCGCGCTGCGGCTCTCGTGGGGCGTGCGCGTGCGCAAGATCGTGATTCCGTCGGCGCTACCGTGGATCTTCACCGGCCTGCGGCTGTCACTCGGCGTCGGCTGGATGGTGTTGATCGCGGCCGAGATGCTCGCGCAGAACCCGGGTCTAGGGAAATTCGTCTGGGACATGTTCCAGAACGGCAGCAGCGAAACACTCGCGCTGATCATGGTGGCGGTGTTCACCATCGGCGGGATCGGCTTCTCGCTCGACCGCATCATGATCACCCTGCAGCGCGCAGTGAGTCATGACGCCCGGGCGCACTGACTCGACCCCGGTTCTGGCGCTGCGCGGCGTCGCCAAGGGCTACGGCTCTTCGGCCCACCGCCACGAAGTGCTGGCCGACGTCGAGTTCGCGCTCGCAGAGGGCGAGTTCGTGGCGATCGTCGGCTTCTCCGGCAGCGGCAAGACCACGCTGCTCTCGCTCATGGCCGGCCTCTTGGCGCCGGACCGCGGCGTGGTCGAGGTCGACGGCGCGCTGGCGAATGGTCCAGGCCTCGAGCGCGGCGTGGTGTTCCAGAGCTACGCGCTGCTGCCATGGCTCACTGCGCTGGCGAACGTGCAGCTCGCGGTGGACGCGGCGCACGGTGACTGGCCGCGCGCCGAGCGCCGCGCGCACGCGGAGCGCTTCGTGCGCTTGGTCGGCCTGGAAGGCGCGCGCGGCAAGCGGCCGCGCGAGCTCTCGGGCGGCATGCGCCAGCGCGTCGCCGTCGCGCGCGCGCTGGCGATGGACCCGCGCATCCTCCTGCTCGACGAGCCGCTGGGCGCTCTGGACGCACTCACTCGCGCGACCCTGCAAGGCGAGATCGCGCGCATCTTCCAAGCCGACAAGAAGAGCGTCGTGCTGGTCACCAACGACGTGGACGAGGCGCTGCTGCTCGCCGACCGCGTCGTGCCGCTCGGCCTCGGACCCGGCGCGCGCCTGGGCCCGTCGTTCGACGTCTCTCTGTCGCGTCCGCGCAAGCGCGCCGCGCTGAACCGCGATCCCGCGTTCGTGAAGCTGCGGAACGAAGTGACCGCCCACCTTCTGGCGCTGCGCGACGCGCGGCGGAGGGACCGCCAGTGACTCCGCACCTCGAGCTGTTCCACTTGTCGAAGTCCTTCGACACGCCGGCCGGTCCGGTCCCGGTCGTCGAGGGCTTCGATCTGCGCATCGCGCGGGGCGAGTTCGTGTGTCTCATCGGTCACTCGGGCTGCGGCAAGTCGACCGTGCTGTCGATGGTCGCGGGGCTCGCCGAGTCGAGCAGCGGCGGCATCGTCCTCGACGGCCGGGAGATCGGCGGCCCCGGTCCCGACCGCGGCGTGGTGTTCCAGGCGCCGAGTCTCTTGCCGTGGATGACGGCGCTCGAGAACGTGCAGCTCGGCGTCGACCGCGTATTTCCCCGGCGCTCGCGCCACGAACGGCGCGAGCTGGCCGAGCGCGCGCTGCGCCGCGTGGGCCTCGAGGACGCCGTCTACCGGCGCCCGGGCGAGCTGTCTCTCGGCATGTGCCAGCGGGTCGGCATCGCGCGCGCCTTCGCGCTCGAGCCCAAGCTGCTCTTGCTCGACGAGCCGTTCGGCATGCTCGACTCACTGACTCGCATGGAGCTGCAGGAGACCTTGCTCGAGCTCTGGAGCGTCGACCGCAAGACCGCGCTCATGGTCACTCACGACGTCGACGAGGCGCTGTTCCTCTCGGACCGCATCGCGCTGATGACCAAAGGGCCGCGCGCGCGCGTCGGCGCGATCGTATCCGTCGATTTGCCGCGGCCGCGCGAGCGCGCGGCGGTGCTCGAGCATCCCGACTACTACCGGCTGCGCGAGCGCCTGCTCGAGTTTCTCGCCGAGCAGGACGCGCGCAGCGACGCAGAGCTCCTCGCGGACGCCGACCTGGCGCAGCGGAGCGCGGCGTGAGCCCGGCGCGCGAGACGCACTCGGTGTGCGGCTTCTGCGGCGTCGGCTGCGGCGTGATCGTGACCTCCGACGGCGATCGAGTGGTCGGCGTGCGCGGCGACCCGGAGCACCCGGCGAACCGCGGCGCGCTGTGCTCGAAGGGCGCGGCGCTGCACGAGACCGTGCACCTGCCCGATCGCCTGACTCACCCCGAGATGCGCCTCGCGAAGTCCTCAGCGCGCGCTCGAGTGACTTGGACCGAGGCGCTGGAGCGTGTGGCTGGCGCCCTGGAACACACCTTGGCGTCTCGGGGGCCGGACGCGCTCGGCTTCTATCTCTCCGGGCAGCTCCTGACCGAGGACTACTACGCGTTCAACAAGCTCGCGAAGGGCTTCCTCGGCACGAATCACGTGGACTCGAACTCGCGCCTGTGCATGTCGAGCGCGGTCTCCGGCTACCAGCGCGCGTTCGGGGTCGACGGCCCGCCCGCCTGCTACGAGGACCTCGAGCGCGCCGACCTGGTGCTCGTGATCGGGGCCAACATGGCGTGGTGTCACCCCGTGCTCTACCGGCGCATGGCCGCCGCCCGCGAGCGCCGCCGCGGCCGGCCGCGCGTGATCGCGCTCGACCCGCGCCGCACGGTGACCGCGGAGCTCGCCGACCTCCACGTCCCGCTGCGCCCGGGCAGTGACTCGGTGTTCCTCACCGGGCTCCTCGCCGAGCTCGCGCGCCGCGGGCGCATCGACCGCACGTGGATCGAGGCGCACACCGACGGCTTCGCGCCGCTCGCGGAGACCCTCGCCGAGTACCCGCCCGAGCGGATCGCGCGCGAGTGCGGAGTCACGGCCGACCTGCTGCGGCGCGTCGCCGACGAGTTCGCGAGCGCCGCCAACGCGCTCACGGTCTGGGCGATGGGCGTGAATCAGAGCGCCCACGGCACCGAGACGGTGGGCGCGATCGCGAACCTCCACCTCGCGACCCGCCAGCTCGGCCGGCCGGGGGCCGGACCGTTCTCGCTCACGGGCCAGCCGAACGCGATGGGCGGGCGCGAGGTCGGCGCCATGGCGACGATGCTCTCGGCGCACCGCTCGCTCGAGAACCCCGGGCACCGGCGCGAGATCGAGTCACTCTGGCGCTCGCCGCCCCTCTCGCCCACTCCGGGGCGCACGGCGGTCGAGATGTTCGAGCACGCGGCCGAAGGCGGGCTCGACGTGCTCTGGATCGTCGCCACGAACCCGGCCGTCACCCTGCCCGATCAGCCGCGCGTGCGGCGCGCGCTCGAGCGCACGCCGCTGGTGATCGTGCAGGACGTCGTGTCGAGCGGAGACACGGCGCGCTTCGCAGACGTGCTGCTCCCCGCCGCGGGCTGGGCGGAGAAGTCCGGCACGATGACCAACACCGAGCGCTGTGTCTCGCGCGTGCGCCCCTCCGTGCCCGGACCCGGCGAGTCACTGCCCGACTGGGCGATCGCGGCCGCGGTCGCCCAGCGCATGGGCTTCGGCGCCGCCTTCGCCTGGGGCTCGGACGCCGAGATCTGGGAGGAGCACATCGCGACCACCCGCGGCCGCGACTGCGACATGAGCGGCATGACTCGCACTCGCCTGGACGAGTCACCGCTGCAGTGGCCCTGCCCCGACGCCTCGCACCCGGGCACGGCGCGACTGTACGCCGACGGCCGCTTCCCGACCGCGAACGAGCGCGCGCGCTTCCAGGTGCCCAGCGGCGCGCGGCCGATCGAGTCGACCTCCGCCGCCGCTCCGTTCGCGCTCACGACCGCGCGCGAGCGCGACCAGTGGCACACGATGACCAAGACCGGCGCGGTGCCGCGCCTGATGCTCGCCGCGCCCGAGCCCCGCCTCGAGATCTCGCCCGAGGACGCCGAGTCACTCGGCCTGGCGAGCGGCGACGTCGCCCGAGTCACCTCGGCGCGGGCGGGCTTCGAGATGGCAGTCGAGGTGACCGACGCCGTCCCCCAGGGGCTCGTGTCCGCGCCGATGCACTGGAGCGACGCGACCGCGCCGGACGCGGCGGTGAACTTCGCGACTCACGCGGCGCTCGACCCGCACTCGAAGCAGCCCGAGCTGAAGCACGCGGCCGTGCGCGTCGTGCCGGTGTCCGCGGAGCGCGTGGTGTGCGCGTGTCACGCGGTGAGCTCCTCGACGCTGAACGCCGCGATCGCCGCGGGCGCGAGCAGCGTGGCCGCCGTGCTGCGCGAGACCCGCGCGGGGGGGAGCTGCGGCACCTGCGTCCCCGAGATCGCCGCGCGCCTGCGCCGCATGCGGCGCTCCGAGCTCGAGACGGTCGCGGTGATCGGCAACGGCATGGTCGGTCATCGCCTGATCGAGAGACTCGTCGAGCACGATCCCGAGCGGCGCCTCCGGATCGTGGTCCTCGGCGAGGAGGCGCGTCCCGCGTACGACCGCGTGCACCTCTCGGAGCTGTTCTCGGGCAAGAGCGCCGCGGACCTGCAGATCGCCGAGCCCGACGACTACAGTGACTGGGGAGTCGAGCTGCGCCTGGGCGCGCGCGCGACCGCGATCGAGCGCGAGTCGCGGGTCGTGGTCACGAGCGACGGCGAGCGCATCGCCTACGACCGACTCGTGCTCGCAACCGGCTCCGCCCCCTTTGTTCCGCCGATCCCGGGTGCGACGCGCGCCGGTGTCTTCGTCTACCGAACTCCAGAGGACTGCGACGCGATCCGCGCCGCCGCGGCCGGCGCGCGGATCGGCGCGGTGATCGGCGGCGGCCTGCTCGGTCTCGAGGCCGCGAAGGCGCTCCTCGATCTCGGGCTCGAGACCCACGTGGTCGAGGCCGCGCCGCGGCTCATGCCCCGCCAGCTCGACGACGTCGGCGCCGGCGCGCTGCGCTCGCGCATCGAGGCCCTCGGCGTACGCGTCCACGTCGGCCGGCAGCTCCAGGAGGTTCGCGCGAGCGAGTCGACGACTCACGCGCTGGCCTTCGCCGACGGCGGCGAGGTCCGGGCCGACGTCGTGGTGATCTCCGCCGGCATCCGACCGCGCGACGAGCTCGCGCGCGGCTGCGGCCTCGAGTGCGGCGAGCGCGGCGGGGTGCGGGTGGACGACGACCTGCGCACGAGTGACTCGCGCATCTTCGCGCTCGGCGAGGTCGCACTGCACGGCGGCACGGTGTACGGGCTGGTCGGCCCCGGCTACGCGATGGCGGACGCGCTCGCCTGGAACCTCGCGAGCCGCGAGCTGAACGACCGGCGGCGCTTCGGCGGCGCGGACCTGTCGACTCAGCTGAAGCTCCTCGGAGTCGACGTCGCGAGCCTCGGCGATCCGTTCGCGCAGGGGGACAACGTGCGCGCGACCAGCTTCCACGACCGCGAGCGCGAGGTCTACGCGCGGATCGTGTTCGACGCGCGCGAGCGCCGCCTGCTCGGCGCGGTTCTGGTCGGCGACGTGAAGCCCTACGCGCGCCTGCTCGAGTGTCTGCGCGAGCGGAAGCCGGTCCCCGAGCGCGCGGAAGAGCTGCTGTTCGGGACGACCGCGGCCGCGGTCCCCGCGCTCGCCGGCGACTCGGCGCAGGTCTGCTCCTGCAACAACGTGACTCGCGGCGCGCTGTGCAGGGCGATCCGCGCGGATGGACTCACCGAGCTCGCCGCGCTGAAGAAGTCGACCAAGGCCGGCACCGGCTGCGGCGGCTGTCTGCCGCTGGTGAGCTCGATCCTGTCCGAGGAGCTGGCCGCGCTGGGCAAGACCACGTCGAACGCCCTCTGCGAGCACTTCGCCCACACCCGGCAGGAGCTGTTCCAGATCGCCAAGATCACGGGCGCGCGGACCTTCGAGTCACTCCGCGACTCGCACGGCCGCGGCGCCGGCTGCGAGATCTGCAAGCCCGCGGTCGCCTCGATCCTCGCGAGCCTGTGGAACGAGCCGATCGAAGCGCAGGCCACGATCCAGGACACGAACGACCGCTTCTTGGCCAACATCCAGCGCGGCGGGACTTACTCGGTGGTGCCGCGCGTGCCCGGCGGCGAGATCACCCCCGAGAAGCTCGTCGTGCTGGGCCAGGTCGCGCGCAAGTACGGCCTGTACTGCAAGATCACCGGCGGGCAGCGCATCGACTTACTCGGCGCGCGCGTCGACCAGCTGCCCGACATCTGGCGCGAGCTCGTCGAGGCCGGCTTCGAGAGCGGTCACGCGTACGGAAAGGCGATGCGCACCGTGAAGAGCTGCGTCGGAAGCACGTGGTGCCGCTACGGCGTCCGGGACTCCACGGGTCTCGCGATCCGCATCGAGGAGCGGTACCGAGGGCTGCGCGCGCCGCACAAGCTGAAGTCCGCGGTCTCCGGCTGCATCCGCGAGTGCGCCGAGGCGCAGAGCAAGGACTTCGGGATCATCGCCACCGAGAAGGGCTGGAACCTGTACGTGTGCGGGAACGGCGGCTCGAAGCCGCGTCACGCCGACCTGCTCGCCGCGGACCTCGACGAGGCGACCCTGGTCCGGTACGTGGATCGCTTCTTGATGTACTACATCGCGACTGCGGATAGACTCGCGCGCACCGCACGCTGGCTCGAGGGTCTGCCGGGTGGGATCGAGTATCTGCGCAAGGTGGTGGTGGACGATCACTTGGGCATCGCCGCCGAGCTCGAGGGCCAGATGCAGGCGCTGGTGGACAGCTACGAGTGCGAGTGGGCGCGGGTCGTGCGCGACCCCGAGGAGCAGCGCCGCTTCCGCCACTTCGCCGAGTCGCGCGAGCCGGACCAGTCACTCGCTTTCGTCGAGGAGCGCGGCCAGCGCCGGCCCGCGGATTGGGCGAAGAGCCCGCCGCCCTCCCCGGCCGATCTGCGCACGCTCTCCGCGCTCGCGGAGTGGATTCCGGTTGCCTCGGTCGACGAGGTGCCGCGCGACGGCGGCATCGCGGTGCGCTACGGAGAAACCCAGCTCGCGCTCTTCCACGTCGCCGCGAGTGACTCGTGGTACGCGACCGAGAACCGCTGCCCGCACAAGCGCGACCAGGTGCTGGCGCGCGGGATCGTCGGCGACCAGGGAGGCCGCCCGAAGGTCGCGTGTCCGCAGCACAAGAAGACGTTCGACCTCGCCAGCGGCGAGAGCCTCTCCGACCCGGGGCTGTGCGTGGCCGCGTTTCCAGCGAAGGTGGCGGAGGGCAAGGTGTTCGTGAAGCTGCCCCCGGAGCTGCTGTTGGCGCGGGCGCTGAAGGAGGCGATTCGTGCGAGTTAGTCGATTTGCCGCGGCGCTCGTGCTGTGCGCCGCGGTGGCGCGCGCTGACGACGGCGACGCCTTCCACACGACTCCCTCGCTCTTCTGGCAAGACGGCGAGCACCGCATCGACCTCAACATCGCCGTGCGCTCGCGCCTCGAGTCTTGGGACGCGTTCGCGATGGATACCGACAGCTTCATCGGCACGCGCACGCGTTTGAAGGTCCAGTACAAGTGGCGCGAGCAGCTCGTGCTGGTGGGCGAAGTCCAGGACGTGCGCGTGGCCAGCTTGGACTCTGACGGCACGGGCGGGCTCGCGAACTACCGCAACGCCGCCGACGGCGACCACAACGCGCACGGCACCGACGTGCACCTGCTCTGGGCCGAGTTCCGCCCCACTCCGGCGACGTTCTTCCGCGTCGGGCGGCAGGACCTGAAGGTCGGCCCCGAAGTGACTTACCCCGAGCTGGACTGGCGCTATCTCAAGACGCAGCGTCTGGGCGAGCGGCTGATCGGGAGCGTGGGCTTCAGTCACGAAGAGCGCGCGGCCGACGGAATCACGCTCGGCTGGGACTTCGGCGGTCACCAGCTGCTGGCGTTCGCCGCGCAGCCCACGAGCGGCGTGTTCGAGGTCGACAACGCCTACCGCGCGCTGCACGACGTGACTTATGAAGGCGCCGAGTGGACCGTGAAGCGCGGCACGTGGCTCGCGAACACGGACTTCACGGGATTCGCGATCGCCTACCAGGACACGCGCCCGCCGGTCGACGGCGGTCTGACTCACGGCCTCTCACTCGTGACC
>Ga0326730_1000219_pt1 | contig 17147 bp, 17 predicted proteins | sample MHFSIPfraction_3_FD_207740 | JGI IMG/M metagenome (GOLD analysis project Ga0326730, IMG submission 207740) | Lab enriched peat soil microbial communities from Michigan Hollow, Ithaca, NY, United States - MHF7AN SIP fraction | ecosystem: Environmental > Terrestrial > Soil > Wetlands > Peat...
TCGTCGGCCATCTGGAGCGTCGCCGCCATTCCCTGTCCGGCCTCGAGGTACCAGCCGCTGCCGCCCGCGGGAGGCGCGATCGCCGCCAGCCTCCAGAGCTTCAGCTCGAGCAGGTTCGTACCGGACTGGTCGCCGCGGGAAACGAACAATGCGCCTGCCGCGGCGATACGGCGCATCGCGGCCAAGGCGCCGGTCAGACCGCGCACGCCCGCTGGATCGGCCGCCGGACCGACGATCAGAAAGTCGTTGTGCATCACCAGCCGGCGCCGCAGCATGAAGCCCGAGTCCGCCAGGATCCGCTCCGCGTCCGGGGCGTGGGCCAGCACGATGTCGGCATCGCCCCGGCGGCCCAGCGCGAGCGCCTGGCCGCTGCCGACGGCGATCACTTTGACCTGGTAGCCCGTCTCCCGCTCGAACACCGGGAGCAGGGAGTCGAGCAGCCCCGCGTCCCGCGTCGAGGTGGTCGTGGCGAGGATGATCTCGTTCGACTGGGCGGTGGAGGGCGGTGGAGGACGGTGGAAGACGGTGGAGGCAATGAAGGAAAGAACCGCGACTGCCTTCCACGTCCCGTGCAATGCGTTCATAATTCAGGCAACCTAACTCGATCCGGCAGGCGCATGAGCGAGCTCCTCGACGCCATTGCAGGCATCCCCAATGCGAGCGAACCGGTCCCCGGCCTCGTGACGGGTGGCCAGCCACTTCCGCGGCACCTCGCCGCGTTGAAACAGGCGGGGTGCGCGCTGGTGCTGGACTCGCGCGATCCGATGGAGCCGCGTCCGCTCGACGAGCCGGAGGCCGTCGCGGCGGCGGGGTTGGAGTACGTCAACGTGCCGATGGGGCATACCCGGGGCGACGATGCGACGCTGGCGAAGATCCGGGAGGTCCTGCGGGACAACGTCGGGAAGCGGAAGGTTTTCTACCACTGCGCCAGCGGCAACCGCGTCGGCGCGTCGGTGATCCCCTTCCTGATGCTCGATCAGGGCTTCGAGGAGGGGGATGCCGTGACGGCGGCGATGAGAATCGGGATGCGAAACCCGGAGTTGCTGGAGTGGGCGCTTGACTACGTAAGAAGCCAACAGGCTTGAGGCGGCAGGACAAGCAATAGGCTAGACGTTTAGACGTATGGCGGTAACTAGGCGTGAGGACTGAGGATTATCCCAAGTACGGTTGTCTGTTCGCCACCGTACGTCTGTGCGTCTAGTCTCGGGCTTGTCCTCAGTTACGGTTTTGGCTCTTCCCTTCCTCCTGCCTGTCTATGCCAGTACATCCTCATCTCGCTGATCTTCCCGTCCTTGGTCTCGCAGAAGATGGCCCCTCTGGCGTCCACCCATTCCCCGGTGCGGCGCCGGCGGAAGGTGCAGCGGAACTCGGTGGCGAACCAGGGACCCACCTCGAAGATCTCGCCCGAACGGAATGACACCTCCGCCTGGGTCTGCGGCAAGTCCTGCCAGTAGGCCCGGATGGCCACCGAGCCGATGTCTTTGGTGCTGAACGGGGTCTCGAGGAACACGGCGTCGGGGGTGAAGACCGAGGAGATCCGATCCACGTCGGCCTTTTCCCACGCCTCCCCGAAGGTGTCGATCAGGTGCCGGTAGGCCGGAGTCGGTGACATGGGCGCCAAATATACAGGAATCCGGAACCAAGGGCGGCGGCGTACGTACAACGGAGTGTCCCGCACGGGATATTCCGCTGCTCACTCCATTCATCAGGAGAAACCACTCATGCTGAAGCGCATCCTGGCCTCGGCCGCCGCGCTCGCCCTGTTCGCCCTGCCGCTGTCGGCGCAGGCCCAGGCGAACGCCGGGGACAAGGTCACCCTCACCGGACAGGTGATCGACGTGAACTGCTTCACGGCGCACCAGCTCCAAGGCGCGCAGCACAAAGCGTGCGCCACGGCCTGCGCCAACAAGGGCGTGGCGCTGGCGATTCTGTCGAGCGACGGCACGATCTACATGCCCGTCAGCTCGAAGCCGGCCGATCCGCAGAACCCGCGGCTCGTGCAGTTCGCCGAGGGCAAGGTCAAGGTCACGGGCACCCACCGTATGGTGAATGGCCTGCACACGATCGAGATCGAGACGGTCGAAGCGGCGAGCTGATCCATGCGTCGTGCGCTGGGCGCCGCGCTGTGTCTCTGGGCGGCGTCCGCATGCCGCCCCACGGCGCCCAGCGGCCTCACCCTCCTGTTCTACCAGCGCTCACCCGCGGCCGCCCTGGGCGGCCGCTCGTGGGCTCCTGATCCCGACCACGCGCGCCTCCTCGGGTTCGACGGCCGGCTGCGTCTCGTCAAGACGCTGGCCGGGCCCGGTCTCGCGATGCCGATGGCGGTGGCGCCGCTCGGAGACCGGCTGCTCGTCAGCGAGGAAACGGGCGACGGCGTCGTGTTGGACACCGCGGGCGCGCTGGTGCGCGAGTGGTCGAGCCCGTTCGCCGTCGCGCTGTACAGCGCCGCCGGAACCCGCGTCGTCGCCGTACGCTCGCCCTATCGCGTGCCGCCGCTCACGCCGGAGCCCGCCGATGCTCCGCTGTTCCGGGTGCTGGACACCCTGGGCCGGCCGCTCGAGGGGCTCGCCGCGATCCATGTCCCGGCGACGCCGTTTCTCACGCAGATCACCAATGCCGGCGCCCTCGCCGCGGACCCCGGGGGTGCGGTGTACTTCGCACCCCTGGTGCGCGACGAGATCGTGAAATACGACGCGAGCGGGACACGGCGCTGGACCGCCACGCGCGGTCTCTATGCGACCGAGACCGACCCCGTCTATCTCCCCGCCAAGGGCCGGGAGCTGGGGCTGGACGAGGCACTCGTCAACGTGGCGCTGGCGCTCGGTCCCGATGGACGGCTGTACGCGCTCGGCGCCGAGGACTCCGCGGCGACCCGGTTGCGCGTGGACGTGCTCGATACGGCGACCGGCGCCATCCTGGAAACCCGACGGCTCGGCCCGGCGGAAACCGCCGTCGCCGTAAACGCGCGCGGAGGCCTGGTGACGTTCGACGCGGCGGTCCTCGCCCGCTGTGCCGACTCCGGCGGGCGGGAGGCATTCGCGCCCGGGTTCGTCCTCCCCGACACGCTGGGCGACACCGTCACGCTGGCCCGCTTCGCCGGTAAGGTGACCCTGGTGGACTTCTGGGCTTCGTGGTGCGATCCGTGTCGCGAGGAGTTCCCCCACATGATCGCGCTGTACGCCCGGTTCGACCGCAAGGATTTCGAGATCGCGGCGATCTCGGACGACGTGGATCGCAGCAAGATGCTCGGCTTCGTCCGGGAATTTCATCCGCCGTTTCCAGTGCTGATGGGCGGGGGCCGGATGAAGCAACTGTATCACTATCGGGGCCTCCCCTACTCGGTGCTGCTCGACCGGCGCGGCCGCGTCGTCGAGCGGTATTTCGGTTTCGGGGGTCCCGAGGAATTCCAGCGACTCGCGGCCGCTATTGCTAAGGAGATTGGCGGCCCGTAGGCTTGAGCCGTGAACGCGGCGACCGCTGCCCTCCCACGCGCTCCGATTCCCGTCATCATCGATACTGATCCGGGGATCGACGACACGCTCGCGCTGCTGCTGGCCCTCCGCTCGCCCGAGCTGGACGTGCGCGGCATCGCGATCTCCTACGGCAACACGACGGTCGAGAACGCCCATCGCAATTGCGTCGAGATACTGCGTCGCGCAGGGCGGCGGCTCACGCTGGGAGTGAGCGCGCGCCGGCCGCTGAAGCGGGCGCTCGCCGTGGCCCTCGAAACCCACGGGCCGACCGGGCTCGGACTGGCGCCGGTACCCGCGCCCGGGGTGATCCTCGATTTCGTGAAGCCGCTCGATCGTCTGTTGGCCGACCAGGCCGAGCCCGTGACGCTGGTGACGCTGGGCCCGGTCACGGGACTGGCGCTGGCCCTGCGCCGTGAACCGGCCGTGGTGCGCCGGACGGTCAAGCGCCATCTCGCTATGATCGGTAACCTGCGCGCGGCGGGGAACACGACCCGCTACGCGGAGTTCAACGCCTGGTGCGATCCCGAAGCCCTGGCGGAGGTGCTGCGGGCCGAGCTGCCCACCGAGCTGGTGGGGCTCGACGTGACGCGCAAGCTGCTGCTCACCAGCGGCGAGATCGACCGTCTCGCCCGCGCCGACGACGAGCTCGAGCGCTGGCTCCACGCCGCGCTGCGGTTCTACCTCGACTTCCACCGTGAGCACGAGAGGCTCGACGGGTGCGTGATCAACGACGTCCTGCCCATCGCCGAGCTCATCGCGCCCGACACGCTCACCTTCGAGCCGTTGCGGCTGGCGGTCGACGTGGAAGACGGTGAGCCGCGCGGCCGCACCCGGGTCGACCCCAACGGCGCGCGTGTGCGCATGGCGACCGGTGTGCGGGCCGACGTGGCGCACCGGCTGCTCGTGGAACGTGTGCTGACCACCCTGGCACCGGCGGCCGCGGGGAGGGAGCGGTGACCGCGGAGCCCGGCTCGATTCCCGGCAAGGTCGCCGTCATCGGCGCCGGTGCCATCGGCGGCGGCTGGGCGGCGCTGTGCATCTCCGCCGGGTGGCCCGTGAGTATTTTCGATACCAACGCGCGGGCGGTCGAGGATGCGGTGGAGGGCATTCCGCGGCGGGCGCGCGCGTTGATCGCCCTGGGCCGCGCGACGGCGGGCATCGTGGAGCGCGGCCTGCTCGAGTTCCAGCAGGCCAAGAGCCTGCTGCAGGCCGTGCGCGGCGCGGACTGGGTGATCGAGGCGATTCACGAGGACCTGGGCGCCAAGCAGCGGCTGCTCGAATCGATCGAGCAGGTGGCCGGCCCCGAGGCCATCGTCACGAGCTCGTCCAGCGGCCTCGCCCCGAGCGACTTGTTCGGTCGCCTGCTGCAGCGACCCCGCTGTCTCGTCGCGCACCCCCTCAATCCCCCTGAGCTCCTGCCCCTGGTCGAGCTGGTGCCGAACAGCGAGACCGACCCGCAGACGATCGATCGGGCCAAGGCCTATTTGCGCGCGCTGGGCCGCATGCCGATCGTGCTGCACCACGCCGTGCCCGGCTACGTGGTCGGGCGCATCGCGGCCGCCGTCTGGCGCGAGTGCATCGATCTCGTCCTGAGCGGTGCGATCGACGTGTCCGATCTGGACCGCGCCGTATCACTCGGTCCCGCGCTCGGCTGGGCCGCGGCCGGCCCGCACCTCACCTATCACCTCGGCGCCGGCCCTGGCGGCGTGCACATCTTCCTCCAGCACCTGCTCACGAGCTTCGAGCGGTGGTGGGGCGACCTCGCTTCCTGGGACCGGCTGGACCCCGCGCAACAGCGCACCCTGATCGCGGCGATCGAAAAGGCGTACGAGGGGAAGATCGTCATGCTGCGGGATGCGAGAGACCGGAGACTCGGGGCGATCCTGAAAGCACTGGAACAAGCGAGATTAACCTGACGACGTCAAGAGGAACTACGTCGAGAGGAAGTACGTCCAGAGGAGACGTCTAGACGTAGGCGTCGTTACGGTTCCTCTCGACGTTGGTCATCTCGACGTTGTTCATCTCGACGGTTCTTGTTTTTTTGCCCTCACCATCAACACCGGCACCATGGTGATGTGCCGCAGCTCGCTCGCGACGCTGCCGCGGACCACGTCGTTCAGCCCGCGATGCCCGTGGGTCGCCATGGCGATGAGATCGCAGTGCTCGCGACTCGCGGCGTCGGCGATCTCGCGGGCCGGCTCGCCCGCGGCGAACACCGCTTCGCACGTGAAGCCCTCCCCCTGGAGCGTCCCGCACATCCGCTCCAGATAGGCGCGGTCGTCTTTCATCTCCTCGGATTCCCTGAGATCGAGCTGCCGGATGTTGCGGGCCACCCATCCGTCCGCCACGTGGATCAGCACGATGGCGGCGTGGGACTCGCGCGCCAGCGGGCGGACGAAGTCCAGAATCGTGTCATCGGTGGGGGTGTGCTCGAGCGGGACGAGGATCCGCTTGAACATCAGCCGAGCCACCCTTGAACGACCCGGACGAGGAGCCAGGCGTTCAACCCGGCGATCGCGAAGGCCACACCGTACGCGAGCTTCTTCAACCAACCGGGGTTCGTGAACTCGCCCATCTTGGCCCGCTCGGAGGTGAACTGCACCAGGGGAAATACCGCGAACGAGAGCTGGACGCTCAGAATCACCTGGCTCAGGATCAGCAGCCGGGCCGTGCCGTGTTCGCCGAAGAAGATAGCCGTGAGTGCCGCGGGCACAATCGCGATGCCGCGGGTGATCAGGCGGCGCAGCCAGGGGCGGATGCGGATGTTCAGGAACCCCTCCATCACGATCTGCCCCGCGAGCGTCCCGGTCAGCGTCGAGTTCTGGCCCGACGCGAGCAACGCCAAGGCGAACACCGCGCTCGCCCCGGCCACGCCCAGCAAGGGCGTGAGGAGCTGATACGCCTGCTGGATCTCCGCCACCTCGGAGTGGCCGCTGCGGTGGAACGTGGCTGCCGCGATGATCAGGATCGCGGCATTGATGAACAGGGCGAATGTCAGGGCGATGGTCGAGTCGAAGAAAGCAAACCCCACCGCCGTGCGGCGGCCCTCGGGCGTCTCGTCGTAGGCGCGCGTCTGCACGATGGAGGAGTGCAGATAGAGGTTGTGGGGCATCACCGTCGCGCCCAGAATCCCGATCGCGATATAGAGCTGCGATGGGTCGGTGAGGATCGACGGCCGGGGCACGAACCCCAGGAACAGCGGCCCGGCATCGGGCCGGGAAATGAAGATCTCGAAGAGGAAACAGCCGGCGATCGTCGCGATCAGGGCGATGACCAAGGCCTCGAGCAGGCGGAACCCCTTGTGCTGCAGGTAGAGCACCAGCAGCACGTCCAGCGAGGTGAGCCCGATCCCCCAGGGAAGCGGGATGCCGAACAACAGTTGCAACGCGATCGCGGAGCCGATCACCTCGGCCAGGTCACAGGCGGCGATGGCGATTTCGCACAATAACCACAGGCCGATGTTCACCGGCCGCGAATAGTGATCCCGGCATGCCTGGGCCAGGTCCCGCCCAGTCACGATCCCCAGTTTCGCGGCGAGCCCCTGGAGCAGGATCGCTATGAGGTTGGACAAGAGGATCACCGACAGCAGCGTGTAGCCGAACTGCGATCCACCCGCGAGATCGGTGGCCCAGTTGCCCGGGTCCATGTACCCGACGGCCACCAGATAGCCGGGGCCCGCGAACGCGAGCGCCTTGCGCCACCAGCTGCCGCCCCGCACCGGGACCGTGCGATAGACCTCGGCCAGGCTGGGCGCGAGCCGCGGCTGGCGCCACCCGGGCTCGTGCACTCGGCGCCGGAACGGATTAACCATGCTCGGCCCCCGCCACGGCCAGGTGACACCATAAGAGCTGGCCCAGCTCGCGACCGACGATCCGCGCGGTGCCCGACGCGTTGAGGTAAACGGTGGTGGGGCCGTTGAACGGCTGGCGGTCGGTGACGGAGACGCGTACGCCGGGGACGAGCCCTTGCTCGGCGAAGTAGCGCAGCCGCGCGGGGTCCTGCGTGCCGACCTGTCGCAGCTCGAGCTCCGCGCCGATCTCGGCGTCCGCCAGGGAGACCAGCTCGGCTTCCTCGATGTCGCCGGTGGCCGTCGGGATCGGGTCTCCGTGCGGATCGTAGCGCGGGTCGCCGAGGGCCGCAGCCATGCGCTCGATCAGATCGTCGGAGACGGCGTGCTCCAGACGCTCCGCTTCGCTGTGCACGTTGTCCCAGTCGTAGCCGAGGTGACGTGTCAGGTACAGTTCCAGCACGCGATGGCGGCGAATCATCTTGAGAGCGGCGCGACGGCCCTGACTCGTGAGCTGCACGCCGCGATACGGCACATGCTCGATGAGGCCCATCTCCGATAGCCGCTTGACCATGCCGCTCACCGACGGGGCGGCCAGCGCCAGGAGCCCGGCGATGTCGCGCGTGGTCGCGAACCCCCCCTGGTGGGAGAGCTGAAAAATGGCCTTCAGGTAGTCCTCGACGGACCGAGTGAGCGAAGGCTCGGGCATCGATCGCTCCTTAGTGCATGTCGGTGTTCATGCCACCCTGCGATTACTGGCTTAACTCACTGCGCACAGCAGACATTAGTCTAGGCTAATATGATCATGTACGCAAGCTAATGTGGGTATTGCTATAACCTATTCATGCTGACGGAGTTCGGACCGAAACGTGCCCGACCCCATCAGGGCCGGACAGTGTGAAGGGGAGAAAACGAATCGAACCTACGGTGTGTAGCCGATCAGCTCGAGAAACGGCGTCAGGATACGTTCGGTCATGCCCCAAATCACGTCCTCACCCAGATCGTACGCCGGGAAGACCCGCTCCTCGCCGCGCAGCAACAACTTCACCTCGCGCCGCACAGCCGGCTCGCTCAGGCCGCTCAGGGGGACCCAGAATGCACGATCCACCTCGTCGCTTGTTGTGAGACGCGCAGGGGGAGCACCGTGCAGCGCGAAGACGTACGGCCTCACGCGCACCGGCGGGAGGGTCGGGGTGCGGGGGTAGAGGTCGTCCAGCACACCAAGCGGCTCGGCGCCGGAGAGGTCGACCCCTGTCTCTTCGCGCGTTTCGCGGATCGCCGTCACACGCAGGTCGGCGTCGGCGGGCTCGTGGCGTCCGCCGGGGAATGCCACCTGCCCGGACCACGGATCGCCGGTTCGGGCCGCCCGCTTGATGAAGAGGGCCTCGAGCCCGGTGCGCTCGATGAGAATCAGCGCGACCGCCGCGGGCCGGGCCTCGGGTGCCGAGATTTCTCGCGGCGCATAACCCGCCAACACCAGGCGCACCCGCTCCAGCGTCATCGGATCAGCCGACCAGATAGCGGGTGAGCCACTCCACGGTCGCGTCGAGGACACGATCGAACGCAGCGGTCGAGCCGGCCCAGGGATGCACGACGCCGAACGTGTGTCCGGCACCCTCGACGATGAGTGTCCGGGCGACCGGCGCGCGAGCGAGAAGATCCTGCGCATCGCTCGCCGGCACGGATTCGTCCGCCGCCCCGTGGACGATCAGCCAGGGCGCCCGCACGTTTCCGGCGGCCGCCGTCACGTCCAGCGCCGCCCGGTTGTGCTCCCAGTCTTCGAGCATGTCGGTATAGAGCGGCAGTATCTGACCGGTGCGCTGGTTGGTGACGTCGATCTTCCCCGTGCGGCGCCACCCTTCGACCTGATCGGACCGCCACAGCCGTCCGAACCGCGCCGTCGCGGCCCACGTGACCAGGACCTTCACCGCGGGATCCGCGGCGGCCCGCAACGCGGCGATTCCTCCTCCCATGCTGTGTCCCAGGAGACCGAGGCTGGTGGGCGAGGGACCGAAGCCGCCGTCTCGCAGCGCGCGGAGCACCACGTCGAGATCCCGTAAGTGATTCGTGTAGGTTCCGTGGCCGAACCGCTCCGGCTCGCTGAACGTCAGCCCGTCCTCGCCGACTCCGGAACCCGAGTAGTTGAAGGACACGACGGCGAAGCCCGCACGGGCCAGGCGATCGGTCACCGTCGGATAGAATCCCCAATCCTTGAACCCCTTGAAGCCGTGGCAGATCACGACGGCGGCCCGGGCGTCCTTGGACCGGCATACGTCCCCGCGCAGCGGACCGCCGTCCGCGCCCGTCAGCTGGAAGCTCGTCTTCGTGGGTGTCGCCACCGGCCTTGACCGCCCCTACATTCGCGAGCCTGAGAATCTAGCGTGGACACTCCTCTGCTGGTGTCGTTGCTGCTCGCCGCACCGTGGATCGCCGTTCTGCTCATCGTCGTGCGGCGATACGCGGGACGCAGCCCGCGGCTGTGGAACTACGTGCCCGCGGCCGAAGGACCGTCCCTCTCCGTCATCATCCCGGCCCGCAACGAGGCGGCGAACATCGAGCGCTGCGTGCGCTCCGTGCTCCGCTCGGCGTATCGGCCGCTCGAGGTGATCGTGGTGGACGACCGCTCGAGCGACGGTACGGCGGGGATCGCCGAGTGGATCGCGGCGGCGCCCGAAGCCCGCGGCCGGTTGCGGGTGCTCCATGGGGCGGACCTGCCCGAGGGATGGTTCGGAAAGCCCTGGGCGCTGGTGCAGGGATTTCGCGCGGCGAGCGGCGATCTGCTGCTCTTCGCCGACGCCGACACGTGGCAGGACCCCGACCTGATCCCACGGGCGGTGACCGCGCTGCGCAACGAGCACGTCGATCTCGTGTCGGTGCTGCCGCGCCAGGAGATGGAGACCTTCTGGGAGCGGCTCGTCCAGCCACACGTATTCTTCGCGCTGCAGGCGCGGGTCGGCGACCTGCGACGCGTCAACCGCACCCGCGTCGTCTGGAACGCGATCGCCAACGGCCAGTTCATTCTCACCAACCGCGTGGCGTACGAGGCGATCGGGACACACGCCACGGTCAAGGACACCGTCGCCGAGGACGTCGCGCTGGCCCAGGCGTACGCCGCCCACGGCCGCGACATCTACCTGCTGCACGCCGAAGAATTCATGCGCACCCGCATGTACCGGTCGCTCGGAGAGATCGTCGAAGGGTGGTCGAAGAACCTGGCGCTCGGCGCGCCCCTCATGATGCCCCCGCTGCTGCTCGTGCGGCGCGTCCTGCCCTACGTCATGTGGCTGCCGGTGCTCGCCTGGATCGGCCCGCCGCTCGGGTGGCTCGTGTTCCGGTGGGATTTCACCCTGCTCGCGATGGCGGCGTCGCTGCTCACGTGGCTGGAGGTGTATCGCCGCGAGCAGGCACCGGTATGGTACGCCCTGCTCTATCCGCTCGGGGCGTGCATGGTCGCCTACATCATGCTGCGGTCCGCGTGGCGGGGACGGCGCCGCGTCGAATGGAAGGGCCGCGTCTATCGACGCGGCTGAGCCGATGCTGTCCTACTGCGCCAGCAGCTGCCCGGCCGTCGTTGCCGCGAGGATAACTCCGGCCACGACACTCGCCCCGGCGGCGCCGAGGTGCAGTACCTGAGCCCAGCGGGCGCCCTGGCGTGACGCCGCGCGCACCAGCCCCGCCAGGGCGAGCGACACGCTCAACATCCCTACGCCCGTGCCGGTGCCGAACGCCAGGAAATAGGCGAGCTGGGTGCCCCGCGTGGGGGCGGCCGCCACGAGCAAGACCAGGATCGCGGCACTCCCGGCGAGTCCGTGCAGCAGCCCGAACGCCAGGGAGCGCCGTACGTCCGCTGGCGGATGCGCGTGACCGTGCGCCGGACTCGCGGCGTGGCTGTGGAGATGCAGGTGACTGCCCTCGCCCGGACCGTGGGCATGCGCGTGCAGGTGCCAGCCGCCGCGGGCGTACCGGTAGATGACCGAGCCCCCGAGGACGACCAGCAGCACGCCGACCAGAATGTCGGCGACGGGCCACAGGGCCGCGGGGAAGTGTACGCCGGTGAGGATGATCGCCAGCACCACGACGCCGACGCTCACTGTATGCCCGGCGGCCCACGCGAGACCGAGACGGGCGGCCGCGAGGGGTGAGGCCTGGCGCGTCGCGAGAGTCGACACCACGGCGAGGTGGTCGGGCTCGAACGCATGCCGGAACCCAAGGGCCAGCCCGATCGCAGCGACGGTAGCGATACCTGGAGCCATACGGGGTTCCAATGTACCGCGGATCTCTAAAGAACGCGTGAAACCGCCTGGCGGCCGGCCAGTTCAGGCTGCAACCTTGGGGCCTTCCATCAGTATCCAAGCACCTGAACGGATGACCAGGCTGGGGGAGTGCGAGCACCGATCACTGATGCGACCACGGCGGCGATGGACGGCGAAGCAGCGGACGTAGCGTTGGCGCAGAGCGGTGACGGTCGCGCCTTCGAGCGACTGTATCGCACGCATGTCCCGCGGGTTCACGGCCTGGTACGGCGCATGCTGGACGCGCCCGACACCGACGACGTGACCCAGGATGTATTCGTGCGGGCCTGGGAGAAGCTGCACACGTTCCGCGGCGAGGCCGCCTTCGGGACGTGGCTGCACCGGCTCGCGGTCAACGTCATCCTGGGCCGGCGCAAGACGGTCGGCGGCGAGCGGAAGCGGTTTCACGAGGATGCCGAGGTCCTGGAGCAGGTACCCGGACGCCATGGATCGCCGGAGCACGGACTCGATTTCGAGGAGGCACTGAGCCGGCTGCCCGAGGGAGCGCGCCAGGTGTTTCTGCTCCACGACGTGGAAGGGTACCGGCACGAGGAGATCGCGAAGCTGCTGGGGATCGTCCCCGGAACCTCGAAGTCTCAGCTGCATCACGCGCGGATGGCACTGCGCAAGCACCTGGATCGATGAGCAGGGAGCAGGAGGAGCCTATGAACGATCACTGGACGGATCGACTTTCCGAATACCTGGACGACGAGCTCGATGGCGCCGAGCGTCTGGAGCTCGAGTCCCATCTCGCGACGTGTGAGGGTTGTGCCGCCACGCTCGCGGAGCTGCGGCGCGTGGTCGGACGGGCGCAGGCCCTGGACGATCGGGGACCGGCGCGGGATCTGTGGCCGGGGATCGCCACCCGCATTGGGAGTTCGACCGACGAGCTGGCGTCACGGCGCGTGCGGCGCCGGATCAGCTTCACCGTACCGCAGCTCGTCGCCGCGAGCATCGCACTGATCGCGGTGTCGGCCGGCATCGCGCGCCTGGCCTCGAAGCAGCCCGCCCGAAGCGCATCGGTGCCGGTTCCCACGAGTGGCTCGATGGGGCAACCCGCCATGTTCGAGAAGGCGGACTCGAGCGCCGATATCGCGGTGGATCAGCTGCGGCTGGCGCTGGCAGAAGGGCAGCGGACCGGACGGCTGAGTCCCACGACCGTGTACAAGCTGGAGCACAGCCTGGCGGTGATCGATTCCGCGATCGCCGAAGGGAGGCGCGCGCTGATGCTCGATCCCCAGAGCGCATATCTGAACCACCATCTCGCCGACACCATGCGGCACAAACTCGAATTCCTGCGGGAAGCGAATCGCATCGCGACCGCACGTTCATAGAGGAGCGATCATGCTGTTGGTACTCGTCGCCGTCGCCCGATTGGCACTCGCCCAGGACACCGATACGACGTTCGCGGTGCGCCAGGGCCAGCGTCTCGACGTCAGCGACTTCGGCGGCTCGGTCGTGATCAAATCGTGGCGGCAGAATGCGGTGCGCGTCCGCGCCACCCATGGCAGCCGCGACTACGTCACGATCGCCACCGACGGCCCCACCGTGCGCATCAGCGCATCGTCCCGCCACGGTCCGGCCATGGTGGACTACGAAATCCTGGCCCCGCCCTGGATACCGCTGTCGGTCTCCGGCACCCCGTCGGCCGAGGTAACGATCGAAGGAACCGAGGCGGAGGTGACGGTTGAAACCGTGGAGGGCTCCATTCGCGTCGTGGGGGGGCGCGGCAACATCTCCCTGAAGTCGGTCGAAGGCGAGGTGACGCTCGAGGGCGCGAACGGCCACATCGAGCTCAACACGGTGGACGGAAGCATTTCAGTAACGGACTGTTCCGGCGACATCGCGGCGGAGACGGTGGACGGCGAGATCACGCTGCTCGGGATCGAATCCGCGGATGTCGACGCGTCCTCGGTGGACGGCAGTATCGAATACGACGGGACGATCAAGGACGCGGGACGCTACCGCTTCGAATCGCATGACGGCAGCGTGTCGGTGTCGATCCCCGAACAGGCGAACGCCACGATCTCGGTCGCCACCTTCAGCGGCGATTTCGACTCGAGTTTCCCGGTGACGATCAAGGACAAGCAGAAGCACCGTTTCACCTTCACGCTGGGCACGGGGACCGCCCGCCTGGAGCTCGAATCGTTCGACGGCAGCATCAACCTGCGCCGTCCCGGACAGGTTCACGATCAGAACGACGAGGAGTGATCATGCACGCAACAGCTCTCCGGATCCCGGCGGTTCTGGCGGCCGCGCTGCTCATGGCGGTGCCGGCCGCTGCGCAGGACTTCCACTGGAACGGCCGGCTCGCGGCCGGCAAACGGCTCGAGATCAAGGGCGTGAACGGCAGCATCCGGGCGATGGCGGCGACGGGCGACCAGATCGACGTGACCGCGCGCAAGACGTCGCGCCGCGACGACCCCGACGAGGTCAAGATCGAAGTCGTCCCCTTCGAAGACGGCGTGGTCATCTGTGCGGTGTATCCCACCCCGCGGCGGGCGCGGCACGAGAACAGCTGCGAGCCTGGCGATGACTGGAACTCGTCCACCGAGAACAACGACGTCACCGTGGACTTCACCATCAAACTGCCGGCCGGGATCCACTTCAGCGGCCAGACCGTCAACGGCGACGTGGACGCCCAGGACCTGGGAGCGGATGCCCTCGTGAGCACGGTGAACGGCAGCGTCGACGTCTCCGCGGCGGGGCACGTGGAAGCCAGCACGGTGAACGGATCGATCCGGGCGGCCATGGGGCGCGCGGACTGGTCGTCCGAGGCGGAGTTCAGCACGGTCAATGGCGGCATCACCCTGACCCTGCCGGACAACCTCAGCGCCGAAGTGACCGCCGAGACGGTGAACGGTGACCTGGAGACCGACTTCCCGCTCACGGTGACCGGCAAGTTCGGACCGCGGCACATGCGCGGCACCATCGGCAACGGTGGGCGCTCTCTAAAGCTGTCCACGGTGAACGGCAGCATTCACCTGAGAAAGGCGTAGGGCAGATCGCGGGGGGCAGGGAGCGCTGCACTCCTGCCCCCGCGCCTTTTCGATCCTCGCCGCAACAGTCCGGTACCTGATTTCCGAACAACACGAGCGATGTTGCGCCCCTTCGAACCGAGGGGCCCGTGGTGCTTCGGGAGCTTCTCACCCGCACCGAGCAGATCTCCGATCTTCGCGACCTGTTTCGCGTGCTCGGCTACCAAGCGGCGTGGGAGACCGTCCCACCCGGGCCCTGGCTCGGCTCCGAGGCGGCCGCCGCCGGCGGCGTGACCGGAGCGGCGCTCGTGGCCCGCCACGAAGCGTTCCGCGTCATCGCGCTGGCGGCGCATGACCCTGAAGCGGCCGCCCGCGCCGGAGCCAGGCGCCTCGCGGCTGCCGCCGACCGCGGCCTCGTGTGCGCCCTGGGCGGGACGCCACGGCGAATCGCGCTGGCCTCGTGGCGGGCGGCGCCGGCCCGTGAGCTCGCTGTCCGTCTCGCGACGGCCGCCCTCGAGCGGCCCACGGCGGTCGCCCTCGCCACGCTGGAGCGCCTCGCGCCCCGCGCCGGAGAGACGGCCCTCGCCCTGGCGCTGCGCGTCGGCGACGCACTCGCCAGCGAGGCGGTCACAGCCCGCTTCTTCCGCTCCTTTCGGCTCCTGGTGCAGCGATTCGCCGATCGGCTGAGCGACCCTCGCAACCGGGCGGAACGTCATGCGCTCGCCCTCACGGCGCTCACACGCGTGCTGTTTCTCTACTTCGTGCAGGAGAAGGGGTGGCTGGACGGCGACCGCCGCTACCTCCCCGCCCTGCTCGAGCACGCCATCACCCGCGGCCGGCATTTTCATCGCACGGCCCTGCATCCGCTGTGCTTCGGCGCCTTGAACCGCGCGGTCGCCGAACGGTCAATGACGGTGCGTGCGCTCGGGCGGATTCCCTTCTTGAACGGTGGGCTGTTCGAGCCGACGCCGCTGGAGCGCCGCCACGGACCGGCATTGTGGCGCAACGCCGACTGGCGCTACGCCTTCGACAATGTCTTCGAGCGCTTCCATTTCTCGGTGCGTGAGAGCGATGCCGATGCCCGTGTCGCCCCCGACATGCTGGGCCGGGTGTTCGAGGGTGTCATGGACCCCGACGAGCGGCGCTCGAGCGGCAGTTACTACACCCCGGCGTCGCTCGTCCAGGAGCTGGTTCGCGCCGCGCTCGCCGCCGCGCTGGTGCACCGCAGGGGCCTTTCCCGTCCGAGCGCCGAGCGCTGGGTCTACCACGGGACTCCGCCGTCCGACCCACCCGATCTCCGACGGTTGACGCTGCTCGACCCGGCTGCGGGCTCGGGCGCGTTTCTGCTCGGTGCTCTGGACGAGCTGGTTCGCCTGCGCACCGCCACCGGCGAGCTCGACACTGCGACGCTGCGGCGCGGCATCATCGCGGAATCGCTCTACGGAGTGGACCTCTCGCCCACCGCCGTTCGGCTCGCGGAGCTTCGTCTGTGGCTCGCGTTGGTGGCCGGCGACACGGCCTCCGACATCGGGGCCGTAGCGCCGCTGCCCAATCTCGACGGCCACCTGCGGACCGGGGACGCTCTGCTCGACCCCTACACCCTGGCCGCTTCTCTCGCCGGCACCCGGCCGTTGGCCGGAGCCTCCCGCACCACGGCCGCTCTCGCCGAGCGCCGCGGCCGATTGTTCTCGCTCTCCGGGCCGGCGAAGCGACAGGCCGGACGGGATCTGGCCCGCGCCGAGGGCGAGCTGGCGGCAGCGCTCTATGACCGGGCACTGGCGTCCCTGGAGCGCGCGATACGGGAGCTGTTCGTCCTGGCCAAGAGCCGCGACCTGTTCGGCCGCCGCGGGAAACTCGACGCCCCCCAGCGGACCCGGCTGCGCCGACTGCGCGCCGCACGGTCGGAGCTGCGCTCCGCGCGCAGGCGGCTGGCGCGCGAAGGCGGCACGCCGTTCTTCAGTGTGGAGTCACATTTCGCCGACTTCCTCGCCCCGGGCGGATTCGATGTCGTGCTCGGTAATCCGCCCTGGATCCGCGGGGAGCGCCTGCCCGCGCGCGTGCGCGAGGTGCTGGCCTTCCGTTACCCGACATGGCGATGCTCCTCGGGTGTGCCCGGCTTCGCCCATGTGCCCGACCTCTCGGTCGCCTTCTGCGAGCGCGCCCTGGAGCTCGTGCCTCCCGGCGGCATCGTCGCGCTGCTCACGCCCGCCAAGCTCGCCACCGCCGGCTACGCCGAACGGCTGCGGCGGCGTCTGGCGGAAGGCACACAGCTCGAGCGGGTCGCGCCGTTGGACGACTCCGTGGCCGCGTCGTTCGGAGCCGCGGTGTATCCGATGGCGTTGGTCACGGTGCGACGTGAGCCGGAGCCCGGGGCCACCTTCGCCCGAACGCTCGGTCCATCCTCACCCGGCGATCGCATTCCCCAACAACAACTCCAGGCGCCGGGTCCATGGGTCCTGGTGCCGGACGCCGCCGCCGTCGCGAGGCGGGTGGCGCGCGAGCACCGGCCTCTCGGTGAGCGGTGGCCACCCCTGCTGGGCGTGAAGACGGGCGCCGACTCCCTGTTCCTCGTCGATCGCCCGATCGAAGGCGCCCGGCCGGCGGTGCGTGGACGGGA
>Ga0326730_1000223_pt1 | contig 16937 bp, 14 predicted proteins | sample MHFSIPfraction_3_FD_207740 | JGI IMG/M metagenome (GOLD analysis project Ga0326730, IMG submission 207740) | Lab enriched peat soil microbial communities from Michigan Hollow, Ithaca, NY, United States - MHF7AN SIP fraction | ecosystem: Environmental > Terrestrial > Soil > Wetlands > Peat...
CTGCCTGACAAAGCCGGTCTCCACCGGTCGGACCGAGCGGCACGACTCCTGCCAATTTCCTCCCGCGTCCACATCGATTCCCCGCGCCCGGCGCCGGTCTACGGCACCGCAAGGCGCAGCGCGCTCGAAGCTGAGAGCGGTTGTTGCCGGCTGGCACGCCATCCGAGAGGAGTGCGCGTCCATGAGACACGAGGCCTCGCGCATACGACCGTGTCGTCGAAACACATTCCTGCTGCCGCTGCTGTTGCTGCTCGCCGCGGGCTCGCTGGTCGAAGCCCAGGTCTCGCTCGGGATCGGAGTGACCGGACAGCACCTGTCGTCGAGCTGGTGGACCCACGACATGCTTGGCCCCTCGATCGATCTGGGAGTACGGCTGTCCCGGCGGCTCGACCTCACGACCCGGGTGCAGCACATGAAGCACCAGAGCGGCGACGCGGAACCCATCGGCTTCACGACCCTGGACCTCGGGCTGCAGGATCATCTCACTGCCTCCAGTCGTCGAGTCGAGGCCCTGCTCGGCTTCGGCGTGGGCCTCTGGGCGCGGGATGAGTACGATGCCGGCGGAGCCGGGTGGACCGTGTACGGCCACTTCCGGCTCAATACCTGGATCTGGAGTCAGGCGGGAGTGTTCGCGGAAACGGTGATTCGCGGCTTCAGCCCCGAGCAGGGGGGAGGTTCCCTCGGCCTGACCCTGGGGATCACCCTGCGAACGGGCTTGTGACGGAATGGCGAGTGCCCAGCGATCCCTGCGGCTGGCGCTGCCGGTCCTGCTCCTGGCTCTCGGCTTCGCTTTCGCCACCGGCCAGACTCCTGCCGGCGTGGCACTGAGCGCGGGATATGCCGAGCATTCCTACGGCAGCGCCCGGTTCAGCTTTGCGGGGCTGAGACTCGGACTGCAGGCGCCGCTCGTGGGCGCGTTGAAGTTCGGCTTGCGGGTGTATCAGATGGAGCCGCGCCATGCGGAGGTCGACCGGGGGATCGCGGGGGACGCCGGCCTGGTGCTCGGAGTGGGCAGCCGGCGCGGTGACCTGGCCCTGCTATTCGGCTTCAGTCAGGTGGGCATTCAGGAGGACGACGCGGCGGGCGGCCTGGGCGCTCACGTCGGCCTGCAGGCGCGGGTCTGGTTCGGACCGGTGGGTCTATTCGGAGAAGTGATCGACCGCGAGTTGTTCTTCGGTACCCGGGGCCACGTGGCCAACCTCGGGATCGGTGCCGCCCTCAGGCTGTGACGCCGCTCAGGAGCAGTACTCGTCCAGCTGATCGATCCCGATGAGAACCTCCCGCGGCTTGCTGGAACCCGGCGGCTGCGGACCCAGGATGCCCGCCAGGTGCAGCTGGTCGATGATCCGGGCCGCCCGGCCGTACCCGACCGACAGGCGCCGCTGCAGCAGCGACGTTGACCCACCCTGATTCTGGACACAGACCTCGGCGGCCTCGCGGAACAGCGGATCCCTCTCCCCCTCGTATCCGCCTGTCCCCGCACCCTCCTCCTCCGCCTCGAGCGCACGCATCAGCGCCAGGATGTCCGGCTCGCTTCCGGGGATCGTCACCTGGGTGGCACGCGCCTGGCGGCGGGCCTCGTACCAGGCCATCACCCGTTCGGTTTCCTCGGTCGCGATGTAGGCTCCCTGGAGCCGCATCGGCTCGCTCTTGCCGGGCGGCAGGAACAGCATGTCGCCGTTGCCCAGCAGGGCCTCGGCGCCGTTCTGGTCGAGGATGGTCCGGCTGTCGACCTTGGACGCCACCCGGAACGCGATCCGGCTCGGGAAGTTCGCCTTGATCAGACCGGTGAGGACGTTCACCGACGGACGCTGGGTCGCGAGGATCAGGTAGATCCCGATGGCGCGCGCCTTCTGCGCCAGGATGGCGAGCGGGGTTTCGACCTCGCCCTGCACCGTCATCATCAGGTCCGCCAGTTCGTCCACGATCATCACGATGAGCGGGAGCGCCCCCTCGCGATACTGATCGTCCTCCGGCGCCTCCGGGGGACCAGGCTCCGCTTCGGCGCTGATGGAGGCGATGGTCGGCTTGGGCCGGGGCGGTTTGCGGAGCGGCTTCCCCTCCTCGGCCTTGCGGTTGAAGTCGGCCAGGTTTCGGGCGCCGTTGGCGTGCAGCAGCTCGTACCGCCGGTTCATCTCCATCACGCCCCACTTGAGCACCGTGGCGGCGTCATTGTTGTTGGTGACGACCTTGTGCCGCATGTGGGGAAGCGCGTTGTACATCGAGAGCTCCACCATCTTGGGATCCACCATAAGCAGGCGGAGCTGTTTCGGGGTATAGCGGTACACCAGACTGGTAATGATGGTGTTGATCGCCACCGACTTGCCCGAGCCGGTGGCGCCGGCAATGAGCAGGTGCGGCATCTTGGCCAGATCGGCGATGACCGGCTTGCCCTCGAGGTCCCGGCCGAGCGCGATCGGCAGCGCGGCGCGGGAGGCCTCCCACTCCGGCGCTTCGAGCAGCTCGCGCAGCGTGACCATGCGCGCCGTCGGGTTGGGGATCTCCACACCGACGGCTCCCCGCCCCGGAATCGGGGCCACCCGGATGGACTGGGCCCGCATTGTGATGGCCATGTCGTCGGCCAGCGCGGCGATCCGCCCTACCTTGACCCCTGGCGCGGGCACCACCTCGAACTGGGTGACTACCGGACCGGTGGTCCGGCCCGCGATGCTCCCCTCCACCTTGAAGGTCTTGAGCGTCTCCAGCAGCACCTGTCCCAGCCGGTCCAGCTCGGCCTCCCCGGCATCCTTGTCCTGCGCCGGCGGGGGCGCGAGCAGCTCGATCGGGGGAAGCTCGGTCTCGTCCGCCGGATCACCGAGCGGGAGGTCACCCTGGGGCTTGGCAGCCTTCTTCGGCTTCTTCTCCCGCTTCGGCGGCGGAGGGAAGACCGGCGGCTCCTCCTCGATGGCGGAAAGGGCGGGATGAGAGGAAGCGGCGGGAACTGCGCTCCCGCCCTTCACGGTTCTTCCGCCGTCCCCCCCTGATCTGGCCAGGCGACCCAGCGGGTGCCACGCGATGGTTGCGATGGTAAGGGCACAGAGCAGCACGAAGCCGAGCAGTGCGCCACCGGCGACGCCCACGGCCTCCACCACGTAGAACGCGAGGAATCCCGGCACGACGCCGGTCAGCTGCGGCGCGAGCTCGGCCGAATCGAATTGTGCTGGGCGCACGCCGGCAATCACCCCGACCAGAAACGGAATCAGCAGGATGAGGCCGGAGACCAGCACGGCGGTTCGCTTCATGTCCAGCCGCGGCAGCCGGTCAAAGCCTGCGAGGCCAAGCCCCAGGCCGAGGAAAGGAAAGCCGAGTGCTCCGAGCCCCAACCCGCGCCACAGGGCCGCACCGAGCCATTCACCGATGGGCCCGGTGAGATGGACCGGCATCAGCGTCAGCCCTAGGAAGCTGCCGAGGACCAGCGCCACGATGGCGCCCAGATGGCGGCGGCCTTCTTCGCTCATGGGCTGGGCGTCGCTGTGACTGGAAGGGGTGCGGGAACCACCCGCCGGTTCTGGAACTGGGCCAGCACGGGATAGGCGTCCACCCGGGCGGCGTCGGCTACGTCGTCCTTCAATCCGAGTTCGGCCAGCTCCCGTCCGCCCCGGCTGGCGGCCAGGGGGCGTTCCCAGCGGCGGCCGTACCGGCGCACCAGGTCGAGGGTGGCGAGCGCGCCGTCGTTGAGCCCCTTGCGGCCCCTTCCGCCTCCGAGCGCGGCCTCCACCAGGCGGCCGGCACAATAGGCGTCATCCAGCGCAAAGCGCTGCTCCCGGCCGGCGCACACCACCAGGATCTCCTCCTGGCGCTCCCAGGCCTCGTGGGCGCGGGCGCTCGCCAGGGTGAAATTGGCGGCACAAGCGAGATAGACGTGGGGGGCGTTGGCCACGGCGAGCAGGGCGCCGGTGCCGTTGCTGGTGGTCATGACCACGGTCTTTCCCCGAACCACCTCGGCGGTCATCTCCCGGGGGGAGTTGCCCAGGGCGAACCCCGGAATCTGCAGCGCGTTCCGTTCTCCGGCGAGCACGGTCTCGGCGGTACCGAGCGTCTGGGCCAGACGGAGCGCCTCCTCCGTGCTGGCCACGGGGACCACGGCCCGGGCGCCGTGGTGCAGCGCAGCGCACATCGTCGTCCCGGCCCGGAGGATGTCGACGACGAAGGCGGTCCGGCCCTGGACCTCAGCGGGGGTGAGGCCGGCGGCGGTGAAGACGACGTCCAGCTTCATGCTTCGGGGCGGAGCAGCTCCGGATGGCGCTCGAGGAACTTCGTGTCCACCTGGCCGGCAACGAACTCCGGATGCCGGATGATCCGGGCGAGGAACGGTATGGTGGTGGTGACCCCCTCGATGATGAAGCTGTCGAGGGCCTGTCCCATGCGGGCGAGCGCTTCGGCCCGCGTGTTGCCATGGACGATCACCTTGGCCAGCAGTGAATCGTAATAGGGCGGGACGGTGTAGCCCGCGTACACGTGGGTATCCAGCCGGACCCCGGGGCCGCCGGGAGGATGGTAGGCGGTGATCAGCCCGGGCGACGGCTGGAAGTTGCGATAGGGATCTTCGGCGTTGATCCGGCACTCGATGGCGTGTCCCCGGAGCCGGCCCCCCTCTCCGCGGAAGCTGATGTGTTCGCCGGCCGCGACCCGGATCTGCTCCTTGACCAGGTCGAAGCTCGTCACCATCTCGGTCACCGGGTGCTCCACCTGAATCCGGGTGTTCATCTCCATGAAATAGAAGCTGCCGTCCTCGTCCAGCAGGAACTCCAGCGTTCCCGCGCCGACGTAGTCGATGGCGGCCGCGAGGCGGACCGCCGCCTCGCCCATGCTGGAGCGGAGTTCCGGGCCCAGCGCCGGGCTCGGGCTCTCCTCGATGAGCTTCTGGTGCCGCCGCTGCACCGAGCAGTCGCGCTCGCCGAAGTGGACCACCTTGCCGTGGGTATCGCCCATGACCTGGATCTCCACGTGGCGCGGCCGCGCGAGGTACTTCTCAACATACACCTCGCCGTTCCCGAACGCCGCCAGCGCCTCGTTCTGCGCCAGCGAGAAGACCTGGGCGAACTGCTCCGGATCGTGCGCGACCCGCATCCCCTTGCCGCCCCCGCCCGCGGTGGCCTTGATGATCACGGGGAACCCGATCCCCTCCACCTGGGCCAGCGCCGCCTCCATGTCCTGCACCGTGCCCTCTGTACCCGGCACGGTGGCGACCCCGGCTGCCTGCGCCAGTCGCTTGGCGGTCGCCTTGTCGCCCATCTGCCGGATCTGCTCCCCGGTCGGCCCGATGAAGGTGATGCCCGAGGCCTTGCAGGTGTCGGCGAACTCGGCGTTCTCGGCCAGGAACCCGTAGCCGGGGTGAATCGCGTCCGCCCCGGTGATCTCGGCGGCGGCGATCATGTTGGGGATACGCAGGTAGGACTGCCGGGCGGGGGGAGGGCCGATGCACACATCGTCGTCGGCAAAGCGCACGTGCAGCGATTCGCGGTCCGCCTCGCTGTAGACGGCGACGGTTCCGATTCCGAGTTCCCGGCAGGCGCGAATGACCCGCAGGGCGATCTCCCCGCGGTTGGCGATCAGGACTTTCTTGAACACACGAGTCTCCGCGATCGCCGGCCGCACCGGCCACCCGGCCGGCGATCAGGACGTTCTTGAACACACGGGGCTCCGCGATCGCCGACCTCGCCTGCGGCCCGGCCGGCGACCAGCACCTTCCCGGCCATCAGGGCGTCAGGTCCTGGGACAGGTCGGTCTTGGCGCCGGTGGTCGCCGCCCCGCTGAACGTCCGGTCGGAGGCGGAGCTGATGCCGGAGGCCCGGAGCGCGAACTCGCTGGGGTTGGTGGAGTAGAACAGCGCGCTCTCGTAGGAGATGACTTCTTCGCGGTACCACCGCATCAGCGACTGATCGAAGCTCTGCATCCCGTAGGCCTCGGTGCCCTCCGAGATGAGATCCGGGATGTTGAGCTGCTTCTCGATGTCGCGGATGTTGTCCGCCACCGCGGCGGTGTTGATCAGGACCTCGGCCGCGGCCACCCGGCCCTTGCCGTCCTTGCGCGGGACCAGTCTCAGGCAGACCACCGCGGCGAGCGCGGTCGAGAGCAGCGAGCGGATCTCCTGGTGCTGGTGCGGCGGGTAGAAGGAGATCACCCGGTTGATGGTCTGGGTGGCGTCGGTGGTGTGCAGCGTGGAGAACACCAGGTGGCCGGTGTCGGCCGCCTTCAGCGCGACGTCCAGCGTCTCCATGTCGCGGATCTCGCCGATCAGGATCACGTCGGGATCCTGCCGCAGCACGTGCCGCAGGGCGGTGCCGAAGGCGAGGGTATCGCTGCCCACCTCGCGCTGCGAGATATTCGCCATCACGTCCCGGTGCAGGAATTCGATCGGGTCCTCGATCGTGATGATGTTGACTCGCCGGTTCTGGTTGACGTGGTTGATCATCGCCGCCAGCGAGGTCGATTTTCCCGAGCCGGTCACGCCGGTCACCAGCACCAGCCCGCGGGGCCGGAGCGCGATTTCCTCGAGCACTTCCGGCAGGCTCAGCTCCCGGATGGTCTTCACCTCGTAGGGAATCGCCCGGAACGCAAAGGCCAGGGTGCCACGCTGCTGGTAGATGTTGGTCCGGAAACGACCCACCCCCGGCACCCCGATGGCGAAGTCCGCCTCCTTCTTCTCGGCGAACTCCTTGACCTGGCGCGGCGTCATGATCTGCTCCGCCAGCAGCTTCAGGTCTTCGGGCTTGAGCGGCTGCATGTCCAGCCCGTTGAGCTCGCCGTTCACCCGGATGGTGGGCGGGCGGCCGACCTTGAGGTGCAGATCGGAGCCATTGCGCTGCACCATCAGCGAGATGGCCTGCTTGAAATTGAACGGAGGCAGCAGGTTGGACGGAGCCGTCGTCTCAGCCATTGGGATCCACCCGGAAGAGAACCGTGCCGAACTCGACCGGCTGCGCGTCCTCGACCAGCATCTCGCGCACCACCCCGGTCACTTCCGCCTCGATCTCGTTCATGATCTTCATGGCCTCGATGATGCACACCGTCTGGCCCTGGGTCACCCGGGTCCCGACCTTGACGTACGGCTCGGCCCCCGGCTCGGGCGACTTGTAGAAGGTGCCCACCATCGGCGACTTGATGTCCTTGAGCGCGGTGGCCGTCGGAGCGGACGCGGCTGCCGCGGCCGCGGCTGCGGCCGGAGAGGGTGCCGCCGCCGGCTGGGGAGCCGCCGGCTGCGCCACGGCCATGGGCGTCGGAGCGGCGGAGTGCGCCGAGTTGCCGGTTCGGGTGATGACAACTCCGGTCTCGAACCACCCCTTCACCTCGATCGAACCGATCTCGGGGAATTCGTGCAGCAACTCCGCCAGCTTGCGCACGTCCTTGAGCTCGACCGGCCGGATGCCAGGCTGCTTGGCCAGCATCTTGGCGAGGTCCTGGGCTTCCTTGGGGTTCATGGCACCCTGGGCTTGAGTTCTCGGTTCCAGGCGTCAGGCGCAAGGCGTCGGCTCACTGGCCTGACCTGTGCCGCCGCACGCCCGACGCCTCTAGAGCAGTTCCACCAGGTCCACCGCGTTGTCGGACAGGAGCTCCGGGCCCTCGGCTGCCAGGTGTACGTCGTCCTCCAGCCGGACGCCGCCCCAGCCGGGAAGATAGATGCCGGGCTCCACGGTGACTACCGCGCCGGCGGGCAGTACCGCTTCGGCGGTGGCGGACAGCCGCGGCGCCTCGTGCACTTCGAGGCCGAGCCCGTGACCCAGCGAGTGGCCGAAGGCTTCTCCGTAGCCACGCTGGGTGATGACCTCGCGCGCCAGCTGATCCGCCTCACGACCGGTCATGCCGGCCCGCACATTCTCCAGTGCCCGCCGCTGGGCGAGCCGCACGGTGTCGTACACCTGGCGCTGGCGCTCATCCGCCCGGGCGCCCACGACCACGGTTCGAGTCAGGTCGGCACAGTATCCGTCCATCTGCGCACCGAAGTCAAGCAGCAGCCACTCGCCCTGCTCCACCGCGCGCGGGCTGGTCCCTGCGTGTGGCAGGGCGGCGCGCGGCCCCGACGCGACAATCGTGGGGAACGGGTGCCATTCGCTTCCCCTCTGGCGCAAGGCAGCCTCGAGCCGGGCGGCGATGGCGAATTCGGTGTCACCGGGACGGACCGACGGGAGGATTTCGGCCAGGGCCTCGGTGGCCAGCGCGGCCGCCCCGCGAATCGCCGCCACCTCGCCCTGGTCCTTGATCACCCGCAGTCGCTCGACCAGGTCGCCGGTGGGCTCCCAACGCGGCACCCCGAACCCCTCCAGCCGTTCGCGGTCCTTCACAGTCGCAACGTGGGCCTCGAACCCGCCGATCCCGACCGGTCGCTCCTGAACCACCCGCTTGAGCCGGTCCCAGACATTCACCTGGTCGATCTCCACCCGGGCCGCGTTGCCCACTTCGCGTGGAGCCTGGGAGGCGTATCGGTAGTCGGTGACCAGGATCGCATCCTGCGGCCGAATCACCAGCAGACCGCTCGAGCCGGTGAAGCCCGTGAGATATCGGATATTGGGGAGCGACTGGACCACCAGCGCGTCGAGACCGAGCGTCGCGAGCCGCTCCCGCAGAGCGGCCTGACGCGAGTCCCGGCGATCAGCGCTCACGGAGTTTGCCGACCAGCGCCTGCAGCCCGAGCAGATACCCGGCCGGCCCGAAGCCGGCCACAATGCCCAGCGCGAGGTCGGCGAGGCGGGAGTGCCGCCGCTCTGGTTCCCGGGCGAAGATGTTGGAGAGATGCACCTCGACGAACGGAATCCGCACTGCCAGGAAGGCGTCCCGAATGGCGAGGCTCGTATGAGTAAAGGCGGCGGCGTTGACCAGGGCCCCATCCGCCTGACCGCGCAGCCCCTGCACCGCGTCGACGAACTCGCCCTCGTGGTTGGTCTGAGTCCAGCTCAGGCTGACCTCCAGCCGGGCCGCCTCGGCACGGACCAGTTGCTCCAGCTCCGCCAGAGTCGTCCGGCCGTAGACTTCGGGCTCACGGGCGCCGAGCAGATTCAGATTCGGCCCGTTGAGAACGGCGACCCGCATCAGCGCTTGAGGCTCTTGAGCCAATTCTGGAACTGGTCGAGGTCCTCTTCGGAGGCGCCGGAGGGCCGGGCAGGCGAGGAACTCTGACCCGAGGAGCCAGGCCCGCCAAAGAACTGGTCGAAGGAGAAGGCGTCGGGTCCGTTGGCGGGCTTGGACGGTGCAGGACCATCCGCGACGGAGGGCGGGGACGATGCCGCCGGCTCCTCTCCAAAGATCGCACTCAGCGACAGGGGGTCCCGTGCCGGGCGAGTCGGTGCGCCGCTGTTATCCTCCGCCGCCGGCGTCCCCTGGTCGAACCCACTCACCGCTCCACCGCTGCCGGGCCGCGCGTCCGCCAGCGAGCGGAAGAACGATTCCACCGATTCCCCTCCGGTGTCCACCGCCACGTAGGTGTGCCGCCGCGGCGCGCCGGCGTTCCTGGCTTCCAGCTCCCGGATCCGATCCCGCAGGTGTGCATCGCCCGGCTGCCGCTCCGCCAACGCCCTATACACCTTGAGCGCTTCGGCGGCGTGACCCTGACGGGCGTACAGCTCCGCCATGGTCTCGGTCATGATCGGCTCGGGCTCGGCGACCGCCGGTTCGGGCGTTTCCTCGGCCGCTGGCGGAGCGATGTCCGCCTGCGTAATGCGACGGACCCGGTGCGGCTCGGGCTGGGCCGCGTCGTCCGGGAAGATCAGCTTGAGCTCGGCGCTGCTCCGAATGTCGGCCTCCGCCACCGGCTCCAGCGCCGCGGCCACCGGCTCGGGCTCGGCTTCCGGCTCGGGGGGGGCGGTCGCCTGGGTGGCGGGCTCAGGCTCCGGTTCCGGGATGATCAGCGGAATGTCGGCCGCGGGGGCAGTCTGTTCGCCGGTGTCGTCGAACAGCCACGAGGGCGCGGATGCGAGCGGCCGGCCCGAGGGCGGTTCCGCCGGCGGCTCGGTGGATAGTTCCTGGGTTGGCATGGCCGCCAAGGCTGCCAGCGTATCCGATGGCTCCGTGTCCCAGGAGCCACGGGCCTCGACGAGCGCCTCCGGCGGGGTCGTGCCGCCGGCCCGGCCCGCGGATTCCAGCAGCTCCTCCGCGCCACTCGGTGTCTGGAACTCCGAGGAGCCCTGGCCGGAAAACCTCAGTTCTTCGGAGGCGTCGGGCGACTGGAACTCCGACTTGGCCCCGGTGGAGAGCTGCAGATCGGAGCTCGCGTCCGGAACCTGGAACTCGGACTTGCCGGGCGACAGGTCGAGCAGGGCGGCACTGTCGTCCGGGGACTGGAACTCGCTCACCCCGGCAGGCCGGATTTCGATTTCCGCGACCGTCTCTTCCACTCCGATTGTGAACGGGCCGCTCGGCCGGGCGGGAGGCTCGGCTGGCGGAGGCACGAACCCCTCGTCCACGTCGAGGCCCGCCAGCGGCGGGTGGACTTCCTTGGCAGTGCCGGAGAGGTCCAGCGCCGCCGGCTCCAGATCGGCGATAGGCTCCGGTTCGGGAGTGAAGAGCGGCGTAACCGGAGCGGCCCTGGCCTCCGCCTCCGGCAGCACCCGGCCCTCCGGCGGGGTCGCCGCGGGCAGATCCAGGAAGGTGTCGAGGGCCTCATCGGCGAACGCGGCCACATCGCTCACATCGTCGATTTCGCCGGTGCTGGCTTCGGTGCGATCCTGGGTCTCCGGTACGGGAGCGGGCTCCCCGCGCGGAGTGAGCATCACCTCCACCGTCGGCGCCACAGACGAGGCCGCGGGAGTTTCCTCCCGGGTCATGATCTCGGACGACATCACCCGGGCCGCTGCCTCGCGGGCCACGCTCACCCGGGTAAACTGGTCGCGCGCCTCGTCGTTGCTGGGGTCGACGGAGATCAGCCGGGAGAGCCAGTTGTTGGCCTCGGCCAGCCGACCCTGGCGCTCGGTGATGTCGCCTAACGCCTTGAGCGCGATGACGTTCTCGGGGTCCAGATCGAGGACATGCGCAAAGGCCGCCTCAGCCGGGCCATCCTCTCCCAGGTCCAGACAGCAGCGTCCCAGCACGATGTTGCCGGGGATATGATCGGGGTGCAGTTCGAGGCCCTGCCGGAGGACGTCGCGGGCGAGGAGGTGGTCGCCGTTCTTGCGCAGGACCTCCGCGTACGGTGCGAAGACCGTTCCCTTGGGATTGTCCCTCCACCGGCGCTCGAGCTTCTCGATTTCGCTGTTTGGTGGCATCCCGGGCTCTGTCCCTAAGTTGTTGTGGGGATTGAACAAAGATTAGCGACGGCCGGAGTGACTGTCAACCGGTGGAGGGCCCCTTTGGCTTGTGATTCGGCCTTACCGGGCTTAGACTTAGCCCGCTTTTTCGACCGGATCCTCTTGCAGCAGGGCAGCGCTCTATGATGCAGGTCTTCCGCAGCATCGCCGGCAAGGTCGCCGCGGTGGTGTTCGCCGTTCTGATGATCGTGTTCCTGCTGACCAGTGTCGACTGGCGCCAGGTGACCGGCGGGTCTCGCACCAGCGTCGGAACCATCGACGGGGTGACCATCCAGCTTCGGGCCTACCAGTCGATGGTCCAGAGCCAGATCGAGAACCAGCAGCGCCAGACCGGGCGGTCGCTCAGCGCCGAGGAGGTCGAGGAGGTCCGCAACGCCGTGTGGGACGAGCTGGTGCAGCAGCAGGCGCTGGAGCGGGAGTACCGGGAGCGCCATCTGAATGTCACCTCGGAGGAGATCGCCGCGGCGATCCAGGAGAGCCCGCCCCCCGAGGTCATGTCGGCACCCACCTTCCAGACCGACGGCAAGTTCGACGAGTCCAAGTATCAGCGCTGGCTCCGCTCGGCCGAGGCGGCCCAGGTGATCCCCATGCTCGAGGCGCAGTACCGGGACCAGCTGCGGCGGAGCAAGCTGTTCCGGGTGGTGACGGCGGATGTTTACGTCTCGGATCCGGGGCTCTGGCAGTCGTGGAAAGACGCACACGACAAGGTCACGATCGACCTCGTGACCATCCAGCCGCGGAGCGCGGTTCCAGACTCCGCGGTCCACCTCACCGAGCAGGAAATCCGGCAGTACTACGACTCCAACACGGACCAGTTCAAGCGGCCCGAGACCGCCTATTTGAGCTACGTGGAGCTGCTCCGGTCGCCGGACCAGAGTGACACCGCTTCGGCCCGGGATCACGCCCTGCAGCTGCGCAAGGAGATCCTGGACGGCTCACCCTTCGAGGAAGTGGCCAAGCGCGAGTCCGCCGATACCGCCTCCGGCGCCAAGGGCGGCGACCTGGGGGAGTTCGGCAAAGGCGTCATGGATCCGGCGTTCGAGCGGGCCGCCTTCTCGCTGCCGATCGGCACGGTGAGCGAACCGGTGCTTTCGGCCTTCGGCTATCACCTCATCAAGGTGGAGTCGCGCAGCGGCGGCAAGGTTAAGGCGCGCCACATCCTGATCCCTATCGAAATCGTCGGGGCCCACCGCGACCAGCTGGACGCCCGGGCCGACAGCCTCGAGGCACTGGGCGCCGACAAGGTGGATCCGACAGCCCTGGACACGGCCGCCCGGGTGCTCGGCATTGGCGTGGGCCAGGCGCTGCCGCTGCAGAAGGGCGGCCGCGTCCAGGTTGGTCTCCAGGTCCTGCCCGATGCCGGGGTGTGGGCCTTCCAGGCCAAGCCCGGCGAGACCGGCCGGATCGTGGAAGTGTCGTACGCCTACTTCCTGTTCCGGCTGGACAGCCTGGAACCCGAAGGGGTCCGGCCATTCGAGAAGATCAAGCAGAGCGTGGCGATCGCCGCGACGAACGACAGGAAGACCAGGCTGGCCAGCGGCATCGCCGACAGTCTCGCCAAACGGCTGGCCGAGGGGAGCACCCTCGATCAGGCTGCGACAGCGCTTGGCCTGCCGCACCAGCAGCTGGGGCCCTTCACCCGGATCAACCCTGCCATCCCCAGTCCCCGGGTCGTGGGTGCGGCGTTTGGGGTGGACCAGGGCAAGACCAGCGGCGCCATCAATGCCGAGGAGGGGATCTACTTCCTCAAGGTGGTCAAGCGGGAGCCGGCGGATTCCGCGGAGTTCATCAAGGGCATCGATGACTTCCGTGCCCGCCAGGTCCGGCTGGCCACCCAGGACCGGGTGCGGAACTACCTCGCGGCACTCAAGACCAGCGCGAAGGTGACCGATCGCCGAGCCGAGATCTACAAGACCGAGGCGCAGTCCAGCAGCCAGGGCAATAAGCGCAGCTGAAGCGGGAAGGCGGACCGGCGGGAAGGCGGACAGTGGTCGCAGCAAAGGGCGGGCTTCCAAAGTGGAGGCCCGCCCTTGGCGTTCCCGCCTGTCCGCCTTCCCGCCGTCCCGCCTTTACTGCGAGAGCCGCTTCGGCTCGCCGCCGCTGGCCGGGGTGGTGGGGGTGGTGTTGCGGCTGTCGAGCTGGCGGGTGGGCGGGGTCGCGGCATCGTTGCCGGTCACCGACTCACTCGCCTCGCTGATGCTGCGCTTGAATTCCCGGATCCCCTTGCCGAAGGAGGAGCCGATCTCCGGCAGCCGCTTGGCGCCGAACACCAGCAGGACAATCACCATGATCAGGAGGATCTCGGGGAGACCCAGATTGCCGAACATAACGCCCCCCAGCTAGAAGAGTGACCGGGCGATCAGATAGGCGATAATGACGCCCAGAATCGCGAGCGGCGAAATATTCACCGCGAATGGCCCCAGCGTGAGACTGAACACCAGTAGATCAAGCGAGACGGGGCCCGCGCTCGCGCTGGCGGTAAAGGTAAACACCTGTTTGGCGACACTGTCCGGCATCACCGCCTTCACCAGCGCATTGAGAAAGCCGCCGAGGATGAATCCGGTGACCAGCACACCGAGGTAGAAGCCGGGACGCCTGGGGCCGCTGGCCATCAGCGCCGCCGATCGAGTACGTACGCGATGCTATCGCGCAGCGTTTCCCGCGCGGGGCTGGGCGGCAGCGCATCCAGCTCCCGCTCGGCCCGTTCCGCCAGCCGGTGGGCACGCTGTCTCGAGTACTCCAGCCCGCCCGCGTCCGCTACGAATCCGATCACCCGTGCGATCTGCTGGTCGCTCGGTTCTGGGGTCGCCATCAGGGTTGCCACCTCCCGGCGGGCGTCGGCCGCCAGCCGTCCCAGGGCAAATATGAGGGGAAGGGTCACTTTGTGCTCGCGAAGGTCGTTTCCGGACGGTTTTCCGGTGACGGTCTCCTCGCCGGTGTAGTCGAGCAGGTCATCCACGATCTGGAACGCCATCCCGAGGGCCTCACCGAAGCCTCGCAGGGCCGCGCGTTCCCGCGGGCTCGCGCGGAGCGCCCCAAGGTCGCAGGCGCCGGAGAGAAGCGACGCGGTCTTGGCCCGGATCAGCAGGTCGTACTCGGCTTCCGAGAAGGCCAGCGGCTCGTGCGCCATGAGCTGGCGCATCTCGCCGACGGTCATCTCGTTGGTCACCCGCGAAAGCACTCTGAGCGGTTCGATGTCGCCAAGCCGGGTCAGTTCCACCACCGCGCGGGAGTACAGGTAGTCTCCCATGATCACGGAGACCTGGTGACTGAACAGCGCATTGATCGTGGGCATGCCCCGGCGCAGCACCGAGTGATCCACCGAGTCGTCGTGCACCAGGGTGGCCAGGTGGATCAGCTCCACCACGGCCGCCAGGATCTCGACCCGGTCGTCCGGGGCGGCGGCAGCCTCGTTGGCCAGGAGCAGTACGGTGGGCCGGAACATCTTGCCCTGCATCTGCAGCAGGTGGCCGTTCACCTCGGCGATGAGTCCGAAGTCGCTTTCGATGATGCGACGGAGCTCACCCTGGACGACTTCGAGCCGGGGCTTGAGCGAGGCCTGCAGCGCGGCGAGGGTGACCCCGGCGGTCGGTGACGTCACTGCACCCGCCCGGTGCCGAGCCGGTTCATCCGTGCGGTCACATCGTGGAATCCGATGTCCACCGCCAGCACCCGCTGGTAATTGCCGATGGACGCCTCTGCCTTGCCCTGAGCCTCCTGCGAGCGACCCAGCCAGTAGATGAGCCCGATCTGCTCGTCGTCCGTCGCGCCGAGACTCTCGACCGCCCGCTTCAGAATGGCTTCGGCGATGGCGTATTGCCCCTTCTCGAAGAAGGCGGTGCCCAGGGCCTCCGAGGTCTTGAGCCTCCCCTCGGGAGAGCGGAGCGCCTTCTGGAATTCGGCGATCGCCTCGTCCAGCAGCCCCATTTCTTTGAAGGCCACGCCCAGGTCGTAGTGCGCCTGGTAGTCCTCGGCGTCGATGTTCTCGTCGATGCCGCGCTTGAACGCCGAGAGCATCTCCTGGAAGTCCTTCTGCTCGTCGCCGGTGGGCTCCTCGTCCTCGACCCGCATCCGGGTGTCCTTCACCCGGTCGTCCTCCTGCACCAGAGCCCCGAGGTCGATGAAGTCGCCGGCCGGCTCCGGGACGCGAGCAGCCGGCACGGATTTCCGCTGCTTGCGATCCGCTGCGGGCGGGGCCGCGGGGGGCTGGGCCGGGCGGCCCGGCGCGGCGGGCGTCGGTGGAGCCTCGAACATGGCCTCCACCGCCTGTTCCGCCCCTTCCGCCACGCCGGTGAGACCCACCGCGCCCCGGGCAGGCGGCGGGGGCGCGGCTGGCGGAATCGGAGGCAGCTCATCCTCGGGCGAAGAGAGCGCATCGAGGGCCGCGAGCGCCCGCTGATTCCCCGGATCGTGTTCGGAGACCCGGCGGTACACCGCCAGCGCCTTGTCCATCGCGCCGACCCGGAGCAGGGCGTCCGCCAGCTCGAGGTAGGAATCGACCAGCCGGGAGCGATCGCCACTGCGGAATCCGATCTCCACCCGTTTCTGATGGTACCGCACCCCGTTGGGGTCGAGCCGGATCAGCTCGTTGATCAGGTCGCTCGCGTGCTGCCAGTCTTCTCGCCCTTCGAACCCCGCCAGGGCCAGCTCCAGCTCCTCCTGCCCGCGCAGCTGCTCGCCCGCCGCCAGCAACGCCTCGCCCAGGGCCCGATGGGCTTCCGGGTCATCCGGATCATCCAGCACCCGGTCTTCGAGCTCGGTGATCGTGGGCAGGACCGCTGGACCGGCGTCGATGAAGGTGACAGTGTCATCGCCACCCTCCAGCACCGTGTCATCCAGATCGGGGAGCGGCTCCGACGGGAAATCCAGCTCGGTGCCGAGGTCGGGCTCGGCTGCCCCGGTCTCGAGCAGCTCGAGCTCCCCGGCGAAGCTGGTAGTATCCAGGCCAGGCTCGAACCCCTCAAGCTCGCCCAGCGCCTCGGCCAACTCGGGGGAGTCCAGCGGTTCGGGAATGATGAGGCTGGTCCGGTCGCCTGGCTCCAACGCATCCGGATCCACGCTGGCGCGTTCGAGATCCAGGCCCTCGGTGGAGATCTGCAGCTCCACGTTGTCGGGCGCGGGCTCGTCCAGCTCGAGGCCCTCCAGCGGCCGTACCTGCGCCCCGTCGAATCCTTCCGTCACCGTCGGCTCGAAACCCAGGGTCTTCGCCACCTCCGCGGAAGCGGCGGCCTCGAGGTGAGCCTCATCGGAAATCGACTGCACCGACTCGAGCTCGAGCGGTGTGTCCACCAGGCTCGAGGTCTCGATCTGCAGCGCGGGAGTCTCTCCGGTCTTGGGAGCGCCAGGCTTGGGACCACCGGTCTTGCCGCCATGAGCTTCATCGCCCACTTCGATCAGCGGCAGCCCGGAGGGCGCCTTGTTTCGCTCGGTCGGCCGCCCCGGAGGCGGCAACGTCACCGCCCGGGTCTTGCGTGACGGCGGCCCCGCAGGGCCCGGCCGTCCGGCAGGCGCGGCCGACCCGGTATCGAGGAAGACCAGGTCTCCCTTGCCCCGCGTCGGAGCGGGTCGCGGTACTTCGGCGGGAGCCGCCCCGCCCTCCTCGGCGTCGAGGGCCTGGAGCCGCATCAGCGTCTTGCGGGCGCCGATGGTGTCACCCCGGGCCTCGAGGTCGTTGGCCAGCTTCTCCAGCTGCTCCCGCGC
>Ga0326730_1000226_pt1 | contig 16882 bp, 10 predicted proteins | sample MHFSIPfraction_3_FD_207740 | JGI IMG/M metagenome (GOLD analysis project Ga0326730, IMG submission 207740) | Lab enriched peat soil microbial communities from Michigan Hollow, Ithaca, NY, United States - MHF7AN SIP fraction | ecosystem: Environmental > Terrestrial > Soil > Wetlands > Peat...
GCTCTGGCAATGCGCCACGACGCCGCTCTCGATCGCTTCCCGGAAGAACGGGTTGAGCCGGTTCTGGACCGTCACGACGGTGACGAGGCGGGATGCTTCTTCGACGTCGGCGACCGAGACGTTCGAGAGGCCGATCCACCGGATCTTCCCCGCACGCTGCAGCTCGGCGAGCGCGCCGATGCTCTCGGCGAACGGGACTTCGGGATCGGGGGTGTGGAGCTGATAGAGGTCGATGCGCTCGACGCCGAGGGCCTTGAGGGAGCGGTCGCAGGCGCGCCGGAGATGCTCGGGGCGTCCGTTGCGCCCCCAGCGACCGCCGGGCCGCGTCATGCCACCCTTGGTCGCGACGATCACCTGTTCGCGGGGACCGGCCCAGCCGCGCAGCGCGGCGGCGACCAGCCGCTCGTTGTGGCCGAGCTCCCCGTCATCGAGGCAGTACACGTCGGCGGTGTCGATCAGCGTCACGCCGTGTTCCAGTGCCGCCCGAATGACGGCGACGCCGGCCGCCTCGTCCGGGCGCCCGGTGATCGAGAGGTGCATCCCGCCGAGCCCGACGGCCGACACCGCCGGAGCACCCGGACCCAAGGGGCGCGCGATCACGTTAGAGGTAATTCTCCTTCAACCCCGCGACGTGATGGCGCTCGTGTCCCGCGATGACGTAGGCGAGCGCTCGCGGGGTGATCGCATGGTCGCTCGCCGTGCCCCGGCGGGCGAGCGCGGCAGGGTCGAGGTGTCGGAAGAGCTCGAGCGTCGCGTGACGCACCGCCGACAGCTCCTCGCTCAAGTCCGCCAGGGTGCGCCGGTCGAATCGGCCCGTGGGGATGTAGTCGTCCTGCTCGAACCCCGGGAGCGGCGTGGCGTCGCCACGGGCGATCCGCAGGGCTCGATAGCTGAAGATGCGCTCGCTGTCGCACACGTGGCCGAGCACTTCCTTGATGCTCCACTTCCCGGGCGCGTAGCGGTGGTTGCCACGGGCCTCGGGGATGGACCGGATCAGGACGAGCGTTTCCGCCAGCTGGTCCGCGAGGATGCGGCACAGATCGCCGTCGGGGACCCGTGCGATGTACTTCCCATAGTACGAGGTGAACTCGTCGGCAGCGGGTCGGGCAATCACGCAGCTGGTCATGTCGCCTGCTCCTTATCGCGAGGGTGCGGCGCTCAGCGCGGAATCGATCTGCCGCCAGGTGACGAGGTGCACGCGCTCGTCGGCGAGCAGCCGGCGGAATCGCGGATTCGCCACGAACGCCCAGTCGCGGGCGCGCCACGCCGCTCCCCAGTTGACCCGCTCGCGCGTGAGCGCCTTCATGGCGGTCGAGTCCGCCGCGGGGTGAAGAATCAGCTCCGACACGCCCGGGGGCAACGTGCGGACCTGCGCGGTATAAAATGAATCCCACGCCGCGGGGGGCACATCGGGGCCGATCGCCACCACGCGGGCGAGCTGCAGCGGGCCCGCCGGCAGCTGCCGCATCGGCGCTCGTCCGGCGATCCACTCCCGCGCGCTCAGGAACGGCACGCCCGCCTGCTGCGCCACCCGGCGCAGAATCTCGAACAGCACCGGGCCGCGGGTGAACAGCACGTACTCGTGCACGTCCAGGTGGGTGGGCCGGATTCCCGCCGCGCGCGCGGCGGCCACCTGCGCCTGCAGCTCCTGCTCCACGTCCTGCCAGCGGACGGCCGTGGTATCGGTCCAGTCGCGCCGCAGCAGCGAGTCATCGTCGAGCAGCGTCGGAACCGCGCTGCGCGTCGCGATCGGGCCCCAACGATAGCCGGGCCATTCGCTGGTGAGCGCCAGATGGATACCGAGATCGAGATCGGGGTGCGCCCGCGCGTAGGCGGCGACTTCCTGGAACCTCGGTCCGGGTACGATGACGCTGGCGGAGATCAGGAGCCCGGAATCGCGGGCCGCCCAGGCGCTGCGGTTTTCCGGACCCGCGACCCCGAGGTCGTCGAAATGGAGGATCAGGAGCCTCGAGCCGGCGGGATAGCCGAGGCGGACTTCCAACGGAACCGATGCGGTCTGCGGCGCCGGAGCGGCGGCGGGCCCTTTCCCCGCGGCGCAGGCCAGGGTCAGGCCGGCGACGAGCGCCGCGGCGCGCGTCACCGCTCTCCGGCCACCTGCGGCGTGCGGTCCACGACTCGCGCCATCACCGGGGCGCCGGGGAACAGCACCTCCAATCCTCCCACCACGACCTGCTCGCCCGCGTCCACGCCGCTCGCGATCTCCACGAACCCGGGCGTACGGACTCCGATCCCGACCTGGCGTCGATTGGCTTTCCCCTCGGTCACCACCCAGACGAAGTTCGCACCCTGCACCGGCACCACGGCGTCTTCGGGAACGACGACCGCTCTGGGCCGCACCGCCGTGACGAGGTGCGCTTCGATGAACATCCCCGCCTGCAGCAGGTGTTGCGGGTTGGGCACGCGTGCCTTGACCAGGATGGTCCGGCCCGGGAGCTGCACCACGGGATCGACGAAATCCACCTCGCCCACGAATTCCCGACCGGAAATGGCGGCGACGTGGAACGTCACCTCCTGCCCGGGCTTGAGCAAGCGGGCGAAGCGCTCCGGCACCTGAAACGACGCCCGCATCGGGTTGTTGGTTTGCAGCGTCACGAGCCTGGTGCTGTTGTTGACATAGTCTCCCAGGCTCACGAACCGCTGGCCCACGGTGCCGCCGAACGGGGCGCGCACAGTGGTGCGGGCCAGGCGAGTGCTCTGCAGCCGGTACTGGGCGTCCGCGCTGCGCGCGGCGGCCTCGGCGTGCTCGAGGTCGGAGGTGGAGGCGGCGTTCTGCGCCACCAGCTCCTTGGTGCGCGCCAGATCCTGCTGCGCCAGATCACGCTGGGCGGCGAGCTGGGCGACCTGGGCGGACAGCTCGGTGGAATCGATCTGGAAGAGCTGCGTCCCGGCCGCCACGCCCTGTCCCTCGCGGAACAGGATCGCGACGATCCGGCCTTCCACCTCCGGCTGCAGCACGATGGACTGCAGCGCCTCGATCTGGCCTGTAGCGGCGATCTCGTCCCGCACCGTGTCGGTCTTGGCGACCGCCACTTCCACCGGGAATCCAGGCGGCCCGCCGCCCGCCCCACCGGCGCCCTGCCCCCCGCCTTTGCCTTTGCACGCCACGGCCGCCAATGCGACCACCGCGCATCCCACTCCGCGCACCACGGACCGATTCGTCACGGTGTTCCCTGATCGAAGGTGATTCGCTCGCCGAGGATGACTTCCAACCCCGCGCGGGCGCGCCGCGTGTTGTACAACGCCTGGACCAGATCCGATTCCGCCGAGACCAGGCGGTTCTGGGCATCCAGGAGATCGAGGATCGTCGTCGCCCCGGCCCGGTACCGCGTCTCCTGCACGCGGTTGTTTTCGCGCGCCACGAGCACCGCGTCCTGCTCCAACGCCACCGTAGCCCGGCTCGTCTCGTATGCATCGTAGGCGGCGGCCACGTCGTGCCAGGCCGAACGCTCCAGGTCGACGCGGATCGCCCGCGCGACATCGCGGTTCACGCGCGCCTGTGACACCTGAATCTCCCGCTGTCCGTTGTTCCACAACGGGAACGTCACGGTCAAGGAGAGCGTCGACCGCTTGATCGCATTCGGATAGAACTTATCTGTGTCGAAGGCGCCGCCGGTGAAGTCGAGGGAGGCATGAGGCAGGTAGTCCCCCCGTCGAGACCAGAGCTGCGCCGACGCCGTGCGCTCGTTGGCGCGCGCGATGCGCCACGCCGGACCCTGCGAGAGCGCGCGCGTCACGGCGTCCGACAGCGGAAACGGCAGGGGGCGCAGGGTCGTCGAATCTTCGAGCACGGGTGCGGCATCCGCCGGACCCGGTAGGCCGATGCGCCGCCCCAGCTGCAGCTGCGCCGTCCGCAGCGCCGATTGCTGCTGCAACAACGCCACCCGCGCCTGGGCCAATTCCAGCAGGAGCTGCAGCGAATCGGTCTGGACCGCGGCCCCCGAGGTCACCCGCGCGCGGGCCACCGTGAACTGCTGCTCGGCGCGATGGACGCGATCATCGGCGACCCGTGTCAGCGCCCGCTGGGCCAGGACCGAATAGAAGTCCGATTCGGTATTCATGGCCGTGGTGAGTCGGGCTTGCAGCTCCCCGGCGTGGGCACTCTCGAGCGCCGCTCCGCTCGACGCGAGCCCCGCGAGCTTCTGCCCCCCGGTGAACACGTCGAGACGAGCATCGATCGTCGCCGCAAACGTGTTGGGAGCGGTCGAGGTGAACGTGACGAAATTGAAGGTCGCCGGCCAATAATGCGTCTGATTGGCCGACAGCGTGATCGCCGGCACGAGGAACACCGCGAACGCCGCACGACGCGCCCACTCGGCGTTGTTCACCTGCCCTGCGGCCGAGACATAGCTGGGATCGAGTCGCGCCGCCTGCTCCAGTGCCTGCGACAGCGTCACCACCGGCATCGAATCCTGGACAGACGCCACCTGCAAAGCCGCCAGCAGCGCCAGCATCACTTCGCCTCCGCGGGCTCGAGCGCGGCCTGCTGCAGGTCGTGCGCCTCGCGGGCGCGCAGCCGGTCGAGCAGAGTGTAGGCGACCGGCACGATGAACAGGGTCAGCGCCGTGGAGAAGAAGATGCCGCCCACGATCGCGTAACCCAGCGGCCGGCGCGACGTGGATCCGGCACCGACGCCGATCATCACGGGAATCGCGCCCATGATCGTGGCCACTGACGTCATGAGAATGGGACGCAGTCGAATGCGCCCCGCTTCGATGACAGCGGCGATGGTGTCCAGTCCACGGGCCTTGAGCTGGTTACTGTACTCGACAAGCAGGATCGAGTTCTTCGTCACGAGCCCGATGAGCAGGATCATGCCGATTTCGCTGTACAGATTGATCGTCCCTCCGGGACGTTTCAGCAGCGCGGCTACGAGCAGCGTCGCCAGGGCTCCGGTCACGGCCAGCGGCACCGCCAGCAGCACGGTGAACGGGTGCACCAGCGATTCGAACTGCGACGCCAGCACCATGAATACGACGAGGAGGGCGACGCCGAACGCGAAGTACAGGGCGCCACCGCTCTCCCGGAACTCGCGGGAATCGCCCGCCAGGGCCGTCGTGCTCCCCGGAGGCAGCACTTGCTTGGCCAGGCGATCGAGCGAATCGAGCGCCTCTCCCTGCGCGAACGGGGGAATCAGGGACGCGGACAACGTGAACGACGGCACCCGGTTGAAGTGGTTGATCTGCCGTGGACCCACCCCTTCCTCGACGTGTGCCAGGGCGGATAGCTGCACCAGCTGCCCGTTGTTGCCGCGGAGGTAGATCCCCGACATGTCGCTCGGCGTGGCCCGGTGCGCCGGATCGAGCTGTACCATGACGTAGTACAGCTTGTCGTTGCGGGTGAAGGTGCTCACCCGGCGGCCGCCAAGGAACGTCTGCAAGGCGGCCGCGACATCGCGCACCGGCACCCCCAGGTCCTCGGCACGGTCCCGGTCGAACGTGACGCGCAACTCGGGCTTGTTGACGCGCAGGTCGGTATCGATGTTCGTGAGCCCCTTGATGGCGCGCGCTCGCGGCACCAGCGTGTCCATCGCCTGGGCGAGCCGCCCGAAATCGGGGTTCTGCACCACGTACTGAATCGGCTGGCTGAACCCGAGGGCCCCGGGCGAGTACGGGAACGCCCGCACCCCGGCGATCCCGAAGAGCTGGGGGAACAGTCCCCCCACCATCTGCTGGACGGTGGTGTGCCGTTCGCCCCAATCCTTGAGGATCACGCCGACGAACGACCGGTTCACGCCCCCGGCGAATCCGCCGATGATCGTGAAGTATCCCTGGACATCGGGGGTCTTGCCGATGATTTGCTCGACCTGGCGCACGTAGCCGTCCATATACTCGAGTGACGCGCCTTCGGGCCCCGAGGCCACCACCAGGAAGAATCCGCGGTCGTCGTCCGGCAGGAGCTCCTGCTTGAGGTTCTTGTACAACACGAACGCCAGGAGCACCGACGCGGCCGTCCCGATGACGACGAGGATGCGGTGCCGCAACGCGGATCGCAGCAATGTGGCGTAGCGCTCCGCGATGGCGTTGAATCCGCGTTCGAACACCTTGAAGACGGCGCCGTGCTCGTGCGACACGCGGAGGATCTTGGCGCACAGCATGGGGGTCAGAGTCAGCGCCACGAAGCCGGAAATGATTACGGCGCCCGCCATCGCGATGCCGAACTCATTGAATAGCCGCCCGGTGGTGCCCTGCAGGAAGGCGAGCGGCGTGAACACCGCGACGAGCGCGATCGTGGTCGCGATCACGGCGAACCCGATCTCGTTCGTCCCGCTGATGGCGGCGCGCTCCGGACTCTCGTGCAGCTCTTCCTGATGACGGTAGGCGTTCTCGAGCACGATGATCGCGTCGTCCACCACGATGCCGATCGCGATCGTCAATGCGAGCAACGTGAAGTTGTTGATCGAGAAGCCAAGGAAGTAGAGGATCGCGAACACCGTGATGATCGACGTCGGAATCGCGAGTCCCGGAATGATCGTGGCGCGGAAGTTCCGCAGGAACACGAAGATGATGAGGACGACGAGGATCGCGGCGATCACCAGCGTCAGGCGCGCGTCGTCGATCGAGTGAGTGACGAACACCGACCCGTCGAACGCGATCATGAGGTTCACGCCCGGGGGCAGCGTCTGTTGAATGGCGGGGAGCGCCTCCCGAATGCGCTGCGCCACCTGGATGAGGTTCGCCTTGGATTGCCGCACCACGCCGATGGCGACCGCGGGGGTCCCATTGAACCGGAAGATCGACCGATCGTCCTCCGGCCCGAGCTCGACGTTCGCCACGTCCTTGAGCTTGACGAGCTGCCCTCCCTGGCTCGCGACCACCATCTCGCCGAACTCCTGCGGCGTCTTCAGCTCACCCAGGGACCGGACCGAGAATTCCCGTCGGGTCGATTCAATGCGACCGGCGGGGATTTCGACGCTGCGCGAGGTGATCGCGTTTTCCACGTCCTGCACCGTGAGGTTGCGCGCCGACAGCTGCTCGGGCTGCACCCATACCCGCATCGCGTAGCGTCGTTCGCCGTACACCCCCGCGCTCCCGACGCCCGGCAGGCTCTGCAGCCGCGCCTTCACCAGGCGGTCGGCGACGTCCGAGAGCTGCAGCAAATCGTAGTTCTGGCTGCTCAAGGCGAGCCAGAAGAACGGCTGCGCGTCGGCCTCCTGCTTGGCGATGACGGGCTCGAGCACGTCCACGGGGAGCCGGCCCCGCACACGCGACACCTTGTCGCGCACGTCCTGCGCGGCGACGTCTACCGGCCGGTCGAGGTTGAACTCCAGGGTGATGTTGCTGACCTGCTCCGAGGAGGTGCTCGAGAGCGTGCGCAGTCCCTGGATCGTGGACAGTTCCTCCTCGAGCACGTCGGTCACCGCCGTTTCTACCACCTGCGCGTTCGCTCCGGGGAGCGTGGTAGAGACCGAAATGATCGGGGGGTCGATGTCCGGAAGCTCGCGCACCGACAAGCGCGTGTACCCGATGACACCGAAGAGCACCAGCGCGGCCGAGAGCATGCTCGCCAGCACCGGGCGTCGGATGGCGGTTTCGGAGAGTCTCATAGTGGGTCGGAAAGTTAGTAGGACAGGGCCATGATGGAACCGCACTCAGAACGGTGTGTCAGGAAACGATGGAGAAGGCGGAATGGTTTCTGCTCCAAGGTGGGCAGCTCAGGCGCATAGCGGGCCGTAGCAAATAGGGGCCAGGAAATGCCTTCCTGACCCCTGTTCCCTGTTCACCGCTACGCGCCTGAGCGTCTGAGCGTCTGTCCGTCCGACTGAGAACTGGTATGCACTTACTGAATGGAAATGGCCACTCCCACGTGGAACATCACCAGATTTGCCTTACTGCGGACCGGGTATATCACCACGTCGCCGTTGGGCTGCGGCACGACGTCCCCAGGCGAAACGTACCAGGCCTCCCCGTTGGACAGGTACCGCGCCCCCAGGTCCAGCGCAATCGGGACGTGACGACTGCGCAGATTCACCAGCAGACCGCCGCCCCCCTGCAGCGCCACGGTCCAATCGTCGAAGTCGGTCCCGGAGGCGAACGCATCGCAGCCGCAGCCATCGACGCCGTAGGAGGAGCGGACCCAGATGTAGGAGGCCCCGAAGGTCCCGAACCCATAGAGGCGGACCGGCCCCTGCCCCAGGGTGATCTGCGGCCCCGCGCCGAAGCTGGCGATCGAATACGTCGAGTTGATGGAGACGGGATAGAACGGCTGCGTCACGACACGGTTCTGGCTGCCGTAGATGAGATACGAGCCGTCCAGACGCAGGGCCACCGCGTCGCTCGGCCCCAGGTTGAACGCTCCGAAGACGTCCAAGCCCCCGGCGATGTCGACGTTGCGCCGAAATTCACCCGTCGGCACGGCGAGGACGAGGTTGACGCCACCGCTCCCCACGTCGCGCACTTCCCGAAGCCCTCGCGCATAGTGCTGCGCCGTGAGGGGGGCAGGAGCGCCCACCAGAAGGGCGAGCCCTGCCGCCAACAGTCCGCGCACACCGACACCGATCGGGGTCATCGTCGAACACCTGGTTGGGGTTCGCCGGCCGAAAAGGCAAGCGATGTGCCAACCATGGAGGGGCTAGATTTCTCAGGCCTGCCCGGAACGAGTGACCTCCCGGGAGGACAACACCATTCCAGCGACACCGGGAGCTTCGAGGGATGGACCAGATCACCTACGACGATTTCGCCAAGGTCGACATCCGGGTGGGCCGTATCGTCGCGGTGGAGGACTTTCCCCAGGCGAGAAAGCCCGCCTGGAAACTGCGCATCGACTTCGGTCCGCTGGGAGAGAAAGCGTCGAGCGCGCAGATCACCACGCGCTACGGCAAGGACGATCTGATGGGCAAGCTCGTGCTAGGGGTGGTGAATTTCCCGCCACGTCAGATCGCGAACTTCTTTTCGGAGGTCCTGACGCTGGGGATCGAGCTCGCTCCGGGCGACATCGTACTGGTGCACCCCGATCGCGACGTGCCCCTGGGCCTGCCTCTCAAGTAGCCTTGAGGCGGGCCAGGTGCTCCTTGCGGAACTTGGCCACCTTGGGAGCGATCACCACGCGACAATACCCCTGCCCCGGATTGCGCCGGAAATACTCCTGGTGGTACTGCTCGGCCGGATAGAACACGGGGGCTGGAGCCACCGCGGTAACGATGGGGTCATCCCACAGGCGCTGTTGCCCGAGCTCGGTGATGACCTCCCGCGCCACCCGCTCCTGCTCGGGAGAGTGGAAGAAGATGACCGAGCGGTATTGCGTGCCCACATCCGCGCCCTGGCGATTCAGCGTCGTGGGATCGTGCAGGCTGAAAAACACCGAGAGCACGTCGCGGTAGGACAGCACCGCCGGATCGAACGTGACCTGCACCACTTCGGCGTGGCCGGTGCGGCCCGTACACACGTCCTCATACGAGGGGTTAGGGACGGTGCCCCCGGCATAGCCGGAGACAACCTGGTCCACTCCTTTCACGCCCTGGAAGACGGCTTCGAGGCACCAGAAGCAGCCTCCGCCCAGGGTCGCCAGCTCTTTGCCGTTCCGTGTCATGTGCGCCCCGGGTGAACGTGGGATCGGCCGGGTGTGTTCCCGGACACATCCCGCCATGCTAGGATAGAAGCCACCGTGCTGCTGCTGCGATTCTACGACGACGGCCTGGCCCAGGCCAGCTACCTCATCGGTTGCCAGGCGACCGGGGAGGCCCTCGTCGTCGACGCCAATCGCGATGTGGAGCAGTACATCGCGGCAGCGGAGGCCGAGGGGTTGCGCATCGCGCACGTCACCGAGACGCACATCCACGCGGATTTCGTGTCCGGCAGCCGGGAGCTCGCCCAGCGCACCGGCGCGCGGCTCTACCTGTCCGACGAAGGGGGCCCCGATTGGCGCTACGCGTTCGCCGACCAGGCCGGCGCGGTGCTCCTCAAGGACGGCGCGACCTTCCACGTCGGCAACGTGGCGATCGAGGCGCTCCACGCCCCGGGCCATACGCCCGAGCACCTCGCGTTCCTCGTCACCGACACGCTGACCGCGGCCGCGCCGCTCGGCGTGCTGAGCGGCGACTTCGTGTTCGTGGGCGACGTGGGACGCCCCGACCTGCTGGAGCGGGCTGCGAACTACCGGGGCACGATGGAGATCGGGGCGCGGCAGCTGTTCGCGTCGCTGCGGCGCTTCAAGGAGTTTCCCGACTACCTCCAGATCTGGCCCGGGCACGGGGCCGGCTCGGCGTGCGGCAAGGCGTTGGGGGCGATGCCGCAGAGCACAGTCGGCTACGAGCGACTGGCCAACTGGGCGTTTCATATCGCCGACGAGGACGCCTTCGTGGTGGCCGTGCTCGAGGGCCAGCCCGAGCCACCCAAGTACTTCGCCGAAATGAAGCGCATCAACAAGGAAGGGCCGCGGATCCTCGGCGGCCTGGGGCACCCACGCCGCATCCCCGCCACGCGCATCGGCGGCCTGCTGGCTGCCGGTGCGCTGGTCGTGGATACGCGAGCCGCGGCCGACTACGCCGCCGCGCACATCCCGGGGACGATCAACATCCCGTTGAACCGCGCCTTCACCGGTTGGGCGGGGTGGCTCATTCCGTACGATCGGGATTTCTACCTCCTGATCGACCACGCCCGCGGGGAGGCGGTGGAGACCGCCGTCCGGGACCTGGCGATGATCGGACTCGATCGTCTCGCCGGCTACCTCGACTGCGATGCCGAGATGCTGGAGACGTGGCGCGCGTCCGGTGGCGCCTTGAGTTCCACGGCTCAACGCACGGTGCACCAGGTGCGTGAGCTGATGCGGGCGGGCGACGTCACCGTGATCGACGTCCGGGGGCGCAGCGAGTGGGAGGCGGGCCACCTGCCCGGCGTCGTGAACATCCCGCTCGGCCTCCTGCCCGACCGGATCGCCGAGCTGCCGAGCCAGGGGACGATCGTGCTGCAATGTCAGACGGGATCACGCTCGGCGATCGCCGCGAGCCTGCTCGAGGCCGGGGGTCGGAGCGCGGTGGCGAATCTCGAAGGGGGAATCACCGCCTGGCGCCAGTCGGGGCTGCCGGTGGTAGTGGAGTCGCCCGTCCCGGTCTAGGCGTAGCGCCGACCGACGTACTCCTCGAGGATCTTCAGGAACTCCGCGACGATGGCGTCGCCTTTCAGGGTGACGCGCAGCTGGCCGTCGACGTACACCGGAGCCTTCGGCTCTTCGAACGTGCCGGGGAGCGAGATGCCGATGTCGGCGTGCTTGGACTCGCCCGGACCGTTGACGACGCATCCCATCACCGCGACGCGCAGCTCTTCGGACCCCGGGTACCGGCGCTGCCATTCGGGCCGCCGCTGGCGCAGGTAGCCCTGGATCTCCTCGGCCATCTCCTGGAAGAAGGTCGAGGTGGTGCGGCCGCAACCCGGACACGCCGTCACCTGCGGGGTGAAGCTGCGTAGCCCTAGCGACTGCAGGATCTGCTGGGCGACGCGCACTTCTTCGGTGCGATCGCCGCCCGGGCGGGGCGTGAGCGACACGCGAATCGTGTCGCCGATGCCCTCCTGCAGCAGAATCGCGAGCGCCGCGCTCGAGGCCACGATGCCCTTGGCGCCCATCCCCGCCTCCGTGAGTCCCAGGTGCAGCGGGTAATCGCCGCGGGCGGCGAGCTTGCGATACACCTCCACGAGATCCTGCACGCCGGACACCTTGGCCGAGAGGATGATGGCGTCGTGCGGCAGCCCGGTCTGCTCGGCGAGCGCGGCGGAGCGGACGGCGCTTTCGACCATGGCGTCCATGGTCACATCGCGCGCGTCGCGCGGCTCGGGCAGGCGCGCGTTGGCGTCCATCATTTCGGTGAGGAGCTGCTGATCGAGGCTGCCCCAGTTCACGCCGATGCGCACGGGTTTACCGCGGTCAATGGCGACCTGGACGATGGTGCGGAAGTTGTCGTCGTGCCGCCGCGCGCCCACGTTGCCCGGGTTGATGCGGTACTTGGCCAGTGCCGCAGCGCACTTCGGGTAGCGGGTGAGGAGGAGATGGCCGTTGTAGTGGAAGTCGCCTATGACCGGGACGGCGACCTGGGCCACGATGTCGGGGACGGCCTGGGCGGCCGCGTCGTTGTTGACGGTAACGCGCACCAGCTCCGAGCCCGCTTCGTGCAGCGCGCGCACCTGGGCCACGGTGGCGGCGACGTCGGCGGTGTCGGTGTTGGTCATCGACTGGACGACGATCGGGTGGGGGCTGCCCACGCGAATGCCGCCAACGTCAACAGTTGCGGTGTGCCGGCGAGACATGGGTGAAAGATAGTGGAGGAGGGTGGAGGTAGGTGGAGGGCCTCCACAACCTGTCTGCTCTAGTATTCCACTCTCGATACGGATGCCGAGAAGAGGTTGACCGTCCACACTTTCTTGTTGCCGGCGTCGAAGACGACCCCGTCCACTTCGTCACCGAACGGCCCCAGGAACACGGAATGCTGGAAGGTATTGGTATTTCCTTCGATCACGAGAAGACTGTTAGTGGTGTTGACGCCGACGTAGACCCGATTGTTCACCGCGTCGACGCCGATGCCGGTCACGAAGGCGAACATCGGAACAGTGGCGATCACCGATTGGGTGGCCGCGTCAATCACCGCGACGTCTTCCGAGCTTTGGTCGAGCGCGTAGATGCGGTTCGTGACGGGATTCACCGCGACGGCGATCGGGAAGCTGCCGACCGGGATGCGCACGAACGTCTTGGCCACCGGATCGACTGCCACGACCAGGTCACTGTCGGGAATCGCCACGTAGACGAGCCCGTTCGCCGGGTCGAAGGCGGCGCCCGTGCCGAGCCCCGGCAGCGCCACGTCGTTCGTCGCCGAGAAGGTATTGGTGGCGCCGTCGATGCGGCGCAGCACCGGGTTGGGCGAGGCCCCACCAAGGTCCACCGTGACGTAGATGCGGTTGTTGACCGAATCGACGGTCAGGCCCTGGCGATTCGTGGCGCCCTGGAGCGTCGTGCCGGTGGCCACGGTCGTGACCGTGCCGAGTGTCGCATCCAGGACGCGCACTCCGGCGTCCATGCCGACGAAGACGCGGTTCGTGATCGAATTGACCGCCACCGAGGACACGAACTGCCCCGCCGACACCGAGTCGACGACGACATCCGTCGTCCCGTTCATCCGGTAGATCTGGCCACCCTGGTGGCCGGCGTACACGAAGTGAGTCTGTGAGTTCACGGCGATCGCCCACGGCTGCTGGGCGACCGAGAGCCGGAGGGTCACGGGGTTCAGCACCTCCCCGAAGCCGAAGACCGTGTCCCCCGGCGCGCGCGCCGCGAATGCGTCGACGAAGTCTCCGCCGAACGGCGTGCTGTCGAGCCGCACCTTGACCTGATTCACCGTCGCCGTGTCGACGATCGTGATGTGCGGGTTGAGCGGGTTGTCGGGGCGCCAGTGGACCACCGCCGCGGGCATCGTGTCGCCACCTTGATCGAGCACGATCGCCCGGAACGTGGTCGTGCTGCCGACCAGCGCGCTGATCGTGTCCGGCGTGACGTGGATGACGCCCGGCAGCTGATTCACGAAGATGGGGAGCGTGTCCGATCCGAATTGGAAGGTGGCCCCGTCCTTCACGACGAGGCGCACGAAGCCGTTGGCACGAGCCGTAACGAACCCGATGTCGTTGGCCGCGGAGCCGCGCACCGAATCGAGCGTGACCGGCGAGCCCGTCGGCGGCACGAGCGTCCAGGTGAACAACGCGTTGGTGTTGCCGATCGGCGTGAGCCCCGAGTCCACCACGAACGCGCTGAACGTCCCCTGACAGTTGAAGTTCCCCGGTCCACTGGGGCAGAGCGAAGCGATCACCGCCGTATCGGGGGAGGCCTGGACCCCGTTGGTGAACGGGTCGCGGTCGATCTTCACGCCCGCGGCCTGCGCGTTCATGGTGACAATGACCGAGTCACTCGTCTGGCCGGTCGCGGTGGCGTAAAAGACGCGGAGCACGAACGGCGACGGGGACGTGACGTTCGCGTGGAAGAAGATCGTGTCGCCGCTCACCCCCCCGCTGGTGTGCGTCGAGTCGATCGTGCCGTACGGCGGGAAGACGAACGGGCACGCCTGTCCCGGCTGCGCGAAGCAGTAGGTGAATTGATTGAAGTGCGTCGCATTGCCGTTCACGTCCCGTGAGTTCGTGACGACCACACCACGCCGGTTCGTACTCGTGAACGTGATGGCGCGCTGCGCCGTCACCGTTCCCTGCGACAACGTCGGCAGCAGGGTCCAGGCGGTCGGGGGAACCGTCAACCCGGGCTGAACATCCGCGACGTACTGCGTAGGGGTGCCCGCCCCGCCGGCCGTCGCGATCTGGATCCCGGCGAAGGTGGTGAACTGCCACTGGGCGTCGAATCGACCCCCGATGTCGCTCGATCCGGTCGACGGCGCAACGCTGCTGTGGCCGACGGGTTGCGCCGACCAGGTCACCGTGCCCGGCGCGCCGCGCCCGAACCCATCCACCACCCGCACCCGGATCGAATCGGCGGTCGAGAGCGGGGGAAAGAGCAACGTGTCTTGGATGGCCTGGATCGCCGTCGCCGAGCCGACGGGGAAGAACGGAGTCGTGTGGATCGGCGCGATCCGCACCGAGCTGAATTGCAGCGCCGTGCGCCCGAGGCTGTCGTTGCCGATGAACCCCGAGTCCGGCCCGAGCACGTCGCCCCACCAGTTGTTCGTCGCCGCGACCGAATCGCCCTGATTGCCGTTGCCTTCGATCGCCCAGCCCCGATAGAAGTACAAGTCGGAGCCCGTGATCGAGAGCTGGTTCGCCTGGACGAGGATCGCGCGGATCATCGGGTCGAACCGGCGGTTGGGGTTGACGGTGTTGTAGAACTGGCTGTTCGTGATGCTCACCGTCCCGGTCCCGCCGCGACTGAAGTCCAGCGCGAGGCTTCTCGCCCCGCGCACAACCACGTGGTCCAGCAGGAGGTTCACGTTGGTCGGCTGCTGGGAATCGGTGAAGCGCAGCGACGCGAACGGAATCGGGCTGCACTCACCGCCAAAGCACGGCGCCAGGAATCCGGCGCGCTCGACCGTGACGAACGTGAAGGCTCCTCCTGCCGCCGGCTTGCGCCACTCGAGGCCTAGCCAGCGACTGGGGGGACCGGCGCTCGTGGTCAAGAGGATCGGCGCGGGCGCGGTTCCGAGCGCCGCCAGCGCCCCGTCACTGTTGCTGCCAACCAGGATCCCGGCGATGCTGTCGAACGCGATGGTGTCGCCCGGCGAGATCGTGAGGATCGCGCTCGAGTCGATGTTCGTCATGGCCGTCGCATGCCACACGTAGCCCGGGAACGTCGGCAGCGTCGCACTGGCCGTGAGCAGGCCGCCGGTCAGCAGCAGCGTATCGCTCGCCGCAGTGGTGATCCCGTTGGCCTGCAGCGCTCTGAGGCCGGCCGCCGTCATCGAGAGCGCGTACTGCGTCCCCGGGAAGGTGTTGCCGGAGATCGAATCCGACGCGAGCAGCTGGCTGCCGCCCTGCATGAACGTCGCGACCCCGATCACATGCCCGTCGATCGTGTCGTTGAGCACCTTGAAGCCCCGGTCCGCCAGCGCGATCCCGAAGCCGGTATTCTGGAACAGCTCCGAGTTGCGGATCACGGTGCCGCCCGTCCCCGTGACGACGACGCCGGCCGAGTTCTTGGGCGAGGCGGGACCGCCGCTGCCCGAGATGTTGGCACCGTCGAGCACGAACGGCACCGCGACCGGGTTGCGCATCCATAGACCGGACCGGTGGGGGGTGCTCGGCACCGAGTCGCCCGCATTGACGATCCGCACGAACCGCAGCGTATCGGCCCCCGACAGCCGGCCGATCTCGACACCCACCCAGGCACCCGGGAAGCTGCCGGCCGAACCCGAGAGAACCGCACGGTTCGCGGAGCTCGTCGCGAGCGAGCGCAGCGTGCCGCTGCGCGTGCCGGCGCTGTCGCCGATCACGAGCCCGGTCTGGCCGTTGAAGCGCAGCACCACGTTCGCGTCGAGCGTGAGCGCCTGCCCGCCGACCCGTCCGACGTTCAGGCTGCCGTTCTGAATCAGGTAGCCGTCCAGCCCCACCGGCTGCGGCTGGGCGAACATCGTGAACGCGACGGCGCTCGGATCGGGCTGGCCGCCGTCCACGATGATGAAGTTGGTCCCGTTGCCGGCGATCGAGTCCTGCTTCAGCAGGCCGGGCAGCTGGAACGCGTTCAGATGAATGCCGGTCACCACGTTGCCGAGGAACCGGTTGGCGCTCGAGGGCAGCAGCCGCGACGCGAGACTACCGAAGAACAACCCTTCCTGCCCGGCCCCGCGGATCGTCGTCGAGTCGAGCTCGAGCTGCCCGTTGAAGTCAACGTGAATCCCGGAACCCGTGACCGTGTCGATCTGCGAGCGATGCACGTGCGCGGTGCCGCCGAAATGATGGATCGCGGCGTGGTTGCACTGACGGATGTGCAGCGAATCGAGATCCAGGCCCGCGCCCGAGTTGTCGACGAGCAGCACGCACGCTTCGGCCGCCACCGCGCCCGCGGGCGCCCGCGTGCCGCCCGCCCACTCGATCAGGACGTTGCGCCACGACGTGGTCGTCAGGCTGCGCTGAACTTCGATGCCCCTCCAGAAGCCGACGCCGGGGCTCGCGGAGTTGGCCGTGAGCGTGATCAGCCCACCGGTGCCGTCGAGCGCCAGATTGCCGGACTCGCTCGCCGCCGTATCGCCCACCTGGAGCCCGGAGCCCGCATTGAACTTCACGACGGCGCCGGCCTGGATGGTGAGCTTCGCCCCGTTGGTGATCTTCAAATACCCGTTGACGATGTGCGGGCTCGCCGCGGCGGTCCACGTCGAGTCGGCCGTGATGTTCGACACGTGCACCGACGAGAACACGGTGATGGTCGGCAGCGTGGAGGTCACCTGCACCGCGCC
>Ga0326730_1000228_pt1 | contig 16772 bp, 15 predicted proteins | sample MHFSIPfraction_3_FD_207740 | JGI IMG/M metagenome (GOLD analysis project Ga0326730, IMG submission 207740) | Lab enriched peat soil microbial communities from Michigan Hollow, Ithaca, NY, United States - MHF7AN SIP fraction | ecosystem: Environmental > Terrestrial > Soil > Wetlands > Peat...
GCCGGCCGGCCAATGGAATCAGGTGCGCATCATCGTCAACGGCCGCCACGTGGAGCACTGGCTCAACGGCGTCCGCATGCTGCAGTACGAGCTGTGGAGTCCCGACTGGGAGATGCGGGTGCATGGCAGCAAGTTCGCGCCCCACCCGCATTACGGCCGCAATAGCGAGGGGTTCATCGGGCTGCAGGATCACGGCGATTGGGTCGCCTATCGCAGCATCAAGATCCGGGTGCTGCCGTGACCGTTCGCGTCCGGCTCTCCGCAATGATGTTCCTCCAGTACTTCATCTGGGGGGCGTGGTTCGTCACCATGGGGACCTATCTCGGCCAGACGCTTCAGTTTTCCGGCCGTGAGGTGGGGTACGCATACGCGGCGACCGCGATCGCCGCGCTCGTGACGCCGTTCTTCATCGGCATGGTCGCCGATCGATTCTTCGCGACCGAGAAGCTGCTCGCGGTCCTGCATCTGTTGGGGGCCGTGGTGATGTGGTACGTCTCCACCCGCGTCACCTTCGCCACGTTCTATCCCGCGCTGATTCTCTACGCGCTGTGCTATATGCCCACGCTGTCGCTCACCAACTCGATCTCATTCCATCACGTGCAGGATCCGGCGCGCGATTTTCCGCTGATCCGCGTACTCGGAACGATCGGCTGGATCGTGGCCGGGATCATCGTGGGGAAGGTGTTGCACGCCGACGCCCAGGCCGTGCCGATGCGGCTCGCTGCCGGGGCATCGGTGGTGCTCGGCCTGTTCTCCCTGGTGTTGCCACACACGCCGCCCAAGGCGGCGGGGGCGCCGTTCAGCGTACGCGACGCGTTCGGCCTCGATGCACTGCAGCTGCTCAAGGACCGGTCGTTTCTGGTATTCGTGCTCGGCTCCTTCCTTCTGTGTATTCCGCTCCAGTTCTACTACGCTTTCGCGAATCCATTCCTGAACGAGATCCACGCCCCCGATCCGGCGTTCATCCAGACGTTCGGGCAGATGTCCGAGATCGTCTTCATGCTGCTGCTGCCGGTGTTCCTGAAACGCTTCGGCATCAAGTGGATCATGTTGGGCGGCATGCTCGCCTGGGGGCTGCGCTATCTCGCCTTCGGGCACGGCGATGCGGGATCCGGAATGTGGCTGATCTACGCCGGCATCCTGCTGCACGGGGTGTGCTACGACTTCTTCTTCGTGAGCGGGCAGATCTACACGGATGAGCAGGCGGGGGTGAAGATCCGCGCCGCGGCGCAGGGCTTCCTCAATCTGGTCACCAACGGGCTGGGGTACCTGATCGGCGCGGTGGTCGTCGCGGGCCGGGTGGTGGATGCGTATCGGCTGCCCGATGGGACGCATGATTGGCGGGGGATTTGGACGGTGCCGGCGATCGGGGCGTTGGCGATTCTCGTGATCTTCGCTTTCGCGTTCAGACCGAGCGTAAAGTCGGCGACGTAGGGAACACGACGTTGGGGGAAAGGACGTAAGGAGAAATCGTATGGCTCGGAGGCGCATCTCTCGAAGACAATTCGTGGGCAACGTGGCGGCGGGCGCCGCGTTCACCATCGTGCCGCGGCACGTGCTGGGGCGGGGGTTTCGGGCGCCCAGCGACAAGCTCAACATCGCCTGCATCGGCTGCGGCGGAAAAGGGCGCAGCGACATCGACGGCGTCGCATCGGAAAACATCTACGCGCTGTGCGACGTGGACTGGAAGATGGCGCTCGACGCGTTTCAGAATTATCCCCAGGCCAAACGCTACCGGGACTACCGCGAGATGCTCGACCGGGAAGGAAAGAGCATCGACGCGGTGACCGTGTCGATTCCGGACCACTCACACGCCGCCGCCGGATTGCTGGCGCTGAAGCTCGGCAAGCACGCCTTCATTCAGAAGCCGTTGGCGCGCACGCTGGGGGAAGTCCGCGCGCTGGAGCAGGCGGCCCGCGCGTCGAAACTCGCGACCCAGATGGGGAATCAGGGTCACACCCACGACGGGACGCGGCTGATCCGCGAGTGGGTGGAGGCCGGCGCCATCGGTGCGGTGCGGGAGGTGCACTTCTGGACCAACCGGCCATGGTGGCCCCAGGGCATCGAGCGCCCGCTCGAGGAGTTCTACGTCCCCGACTCGCTCGACTGGAACCTGTGGCTCGGGCCCGCGGCCGAGCGGCCCTACAACCCCGCGTATGCGCCGTTCAAGTGGCGCGGCTGGTGGGATTTCGGCACGGGCTCCCTGGGCGACATGGCGTGCCACATCATGGACGCGGCGTTCTGGACCCTCGATCTCGGATATCCGACACGCATCGAGCCGGAATCGACCCCGCGCTTCCCCGAGACCGCGCCCGCCACCTCACGCATCACCTACTTCTTCCCGGCCAAGGGCTCGCGTCCGGAGGTGAAGGTCGTGTGGCAGGACGGCGCGTTGTATCCGCCACGGCCTCCCGAGGTCGCCGAAGACGCCGTCTGGCCGCCCGACGATGGCGGCGGTCAGCTGTGGATCGGATCGAGCGGGAAGCTGGTCGCGGGGACCTACGCCGATGATCCGAAGCTGCTCGACGCGGCGAAGATGGCCGAGCTCACCGCGCATCCGCTGCCGCAGAAGTACCCGCGCTCCCAGGGCGTGTATGCGGAATGGATCGCCGCCTGCAAGGGCGGGCCGCGCGCAGGCTCGGCGTTCGACACGTACTCCGGGCCGTTCACCGAAATGGTGTTGCTCGGTTGTCTGGCGGTGCGCCTGGGGCGGTCGCTCGAGATCGATCCCGCCACGGGCGCGGTGAAGAACGTCACGGTGCCGCCGACCCACATTCAACCGGCCTATCGCGCCGGATGGAGCCTGTAACATGAACCGCCCAGGCATGCCGGGGCTGGCCTTCGCGTTGGCGGCCGCCGCCATCGCGCCCCTCGCAGCGCAGCAGAGGCCCGCCGGAGTGCGAGGCGAGATCCTCGCCCAGTTCAACGAGGGAGCCGAAAAGCTCGTCCAGCTCGCGGAAGCGATTCCCCAGGACAAGTTCACCTGGCGGCCGGGAGAGGGGGTGCGCTCGGTGAGCGAGGTACTCCTGCACGTCGCCGGCAGCAATGACTTCATGCTGGCCGCGGCCGGCGGGCCGTCCTCCGGTCAGGGCGAGAACGACCTCGAGCACTCGACCACGGACAAGGCGCAGGTGATCGCGGCGCTCAAGGCATCGAACGCGCGCGTGCAGGCGGTGCTGCAGGCGATGCCGGTGGCCGACCTCGACAAGGCCACGAGACTGTTCGGGCAGGACCTGACCTATCGCGCCGTCTGCCTGATGCTGCAGAGTCACGTCCACGAGCATCTGGGGCAGATGATCGCCTACGCACGGACCAACGGCATCGTGCCTCCCTGGTCTCGGGGCGGGGGGCAGTAACATGCGCCAGTGACCGCGTCAGAGCCGCGGGTCTTCGGGGCCGTCGTGCTGTATCGGCTGTACGACGTGGGGTACGAGGTCGATCTCGAGCGGGCGCTCGACTTCCTCGCGACGACGCCCGAGGAGCGGGAGGCGCTGCGGCTGAAGCTCGAGCGGCGCCAGCGCGCCGAGGCGCAGGCGATCCGGATCAAGAACCCGCCGGTGACCATCTCTCTCGGGACCGAAACGTTCGAAGCCGGCGGACGCCGGCACGACGCGCACGTCTCGGCGCGCATCTTCGACTTCGGAGTGATCTCGCTGCGGCTGCGCTGCGAGGTCCCGGGCGCCCTCGGCTGGACAGCGTTGAGCGCCTTCGGGGACGCGGCGGAGCTCTCCCGGGCGGCGAGGGCACCATTCGACCGACGGATCCGCGAGCTGACCGACCGCATCGCCCCCGCGATCGCGCGCCTGCAGATCGCCCCGGTGAGCGAGGACTACGTCGTGTATCGGATCACCCGTCTCGAGAGTCCCGCGGGGGAGGCGTTGCCGGCCAGCGCCGTGCGCGAGCTCGACGTGGCGCCCCTGCTGCTCAACGAGAACCGTCCCATCTCAGACCAGGCGCGGCGCGAGCTCCTGCCGCACTGGTTCTCCTACTACCCGGACGACCTCTCCATCCTCACCTGGAATACGGCGCTGGTGCTCGACCCGGCCGAGGGGGAGAGCGACGTGCAGCTGATCATCGAGTTCGCCAATGCGCAGCTGCTCGAGCTGCGTTATTACGACGCGCTGCTCGACGCCGAGCTGCCGCGGATGTACGACCGGATCGCGCGGGCCCGGAAGGGGCCCGGCGCGCTGCTGGGAAGGCGGTACGCGCCGTTGCTCACAGCGCTACAGACGCTCGTCGCCGACTCGACGGAAATCGTGGAGCGCACGCAGAACGCGCTCAAAGTCACCGACGACATCTTCCTGGCCCGGGTGTACGCGGCGGCGCTGGAGCTGTTCCGGGAGCGCGCCTGGCGCGCCGGGATCGACCACAAGCTATCGATCATCCACCAGACCTATGCGATGCTCAACGCCGAATCGATGGCGGTGCGCAACGAGGTCCTGGAAATCACGGTGATCCTGTTGATTCTGGTCGAAATCGTCGTCGCGGTGGTGCTGGGCGGACACTAGAAGTCCAGATAGCCCTCTAACCACATGGCCGCCAGCGCGAACACCAGGAGCAGCAGGGTCGCCAATCCCAGGACGATCCAGGGCTTGGGCAACCCGCGGCGGCGCGGCTTGCGGGCGTAGGTGGCGCTCGGCTCCAACACCTTGAGTGAGTGCCGCATCGCGATGACGCCGTTGAACAACGAATGCCGCAGGTCCCAGCGGGGGGGCGAAGCGCGTCGGCCGGGCATCGGCGCGGCCGCGGTCGCCACCGCGGGGGCCGGCACGGCGACCGGCAGGGGGGCGGGACGGTAGTCCCGCAGCACCGCGTACGCCTCGTTGATGCGCTGCAGATTCAGCTGCGCTTTCTCGCGCAGCCGCTCGTTCTCGGGGAAGCGATCGGGGTGCCAGACCTGTGCGAGATCGCGATACGCGGTCTTCACATCGTCGAGCGACGCGCCGGGCGCGAGGCCCAGGAGACGGTATGCCTGGACGGGATCGAGAGACATAAGGTTGGCGCACCACCTCCTTGGCAAAACTCGTGCCCGGAAATGCCCGCCTCGATCGCGACGCGCACCCCCCCACCTGCGGCGCGCACGCCCCAACCCGAGGCCCGTCCGAGCAGCACGCAAGATGATCGACCATTGCGAAAGTCGCCAGTTGGCACACAATCTTACCGCCATGCCCTTTCACCGTTGCGGGATCCGGAAGCAAGACGGCAGCACGCTGGCCGAGGCGGTCGACGTCATGCTGGAGGAGGTCGAGCGCAACGGCGTGGCCGAGTGGCACGGGACGATGACCATCACGCACCTGACCGGGCTGGAAGCGGGGCAGCGCTATCAGCTCGTGCTCGACGACGGCCGCACGGGCGAGTTCATGGTCCGCCGCAACACCTTCGCGGGCGGAACCAACCGGGCGGTCGCCATTCAGGGAATGGGGCCGCTGCGGTAGCCGGCTGGCATGTCCCGAGCGTTCGTCAACGAAGACGCGGGCGGCCCCGAGCCCCGCTACCGTCTCCCCAGCCGCGACGATCCGACGTACGACGAAGCCGCGGCGTGGGCGCTGATCGAAGGCGCGAACGCCGGGGACTCCTACAGCGCCGAGCTGGCCACCGGCTACCGGTGGGGGGAGCCGAAGCTGCGCCCGCACGTCGAGCGCATCCTGGCCGGCGCCGTCGCGGAGCGCAACGAACGGCTGCAGCAGCTCGCCGAGCGGTTTCTGCGCTGATCAGCGCCGGGCAACCGCCTGGCGCGCGAGATCGAGCAGCGTCCAGTATGGCGGGGGATACCCCTGCTGCTGCGCCAGCACGGCGGCCTGCGCACCGACCTGGGCGGCGAGGCGCCGCTCGCGGTTCCCGAACGCGCGGTTGCGCACTGCCGCCACCGCGGACATCCCTTCCGGCACCGGTCCCACCCGGCCGAATCGCTCCAGCAGCTCGCTGTATCCTTTGGCGATCCGCCCGATCGGGAGCGCGTACCACGGATAGGTGAGCCGGTCGCCGCGCTCGGCGCCCTCGAGCATCGCGTCGATCACGGCGTTGTCGATGTGATCCTGGTCCAGCGTCGCCGGGTCGCGCCATTCCGCGACGACCACGAGCTGCGGGTCGTATTCGAGGTCCGACGGCTCTTCCGTCTCGAAGTGCCGGATGCCGAACGACGCGAGCCAGCGACGCAGGCCCGGTCGCGTGATGGTCGAGATCCCCATCCACAGGGTCACCCCGAGATCGTGGTAGGGCCACGACGCGACTTCCGAGCAGAACAGGCGCGACGGATCGGCGTAGTCCATCGTGAAATCGTAGGGGATGTGCTCGGACCGGGCCCGCTCGAACATTCGCGTGGCCGCGCGATGGGGCAGCAGCGGATCGGCCGCGAGCGGCGGCAGATCGGCTCGCAGCCGCAACACCATGATCCGCAACTTCTTGTCGCGCAGGTACTCGTCGGCCGACGCGACCGCGACGCCGCGCTCGATGTGCGCCTGGATGACCGAGACGGCGTGGGTGACGGAATCGACGTACACCAAACCGACGTGCGAGAAGTTTCCCGGATAGTCGTTGCCGCGCGCGATCAGCGCCGAGGTCGGGTACCCGCCGCGCGACACCAGAATGTCGCCCGAATGAATCTCCACGCCCTCCACCGTCGCCGCGGGGGTGGCCGACGGCTCGTTCACCCCGGGCAGCAGCGTGACCATCTCGTCGGGGTGCTGCAGCATCACTTCCTCGACGGCCGCCCGGCCGCCGTAGAGCGTGCGGTACAGCCGGCTGCGCGCGGCGACGGTCCCCGCTTCCCAATGACGCGATTGCCACTTGACGACTTCGCGCAGGCGCTCGTAGAGCTCGACGTAGCGGGCGAGGTCGCGCGGACACGCGGCCACGGCGGGCGCCAGCGCGAACAGCCCGGACTCGAGGGAATCGAGCGCCGGTGCGTCGGGGTCGAGGTGCCCTGTCGCGACCGCTCCCAATGTCGGGTAGAGCGCCGCAAACGCCTCGTTCGAGCGCGCGAGTGTCCGGCGGCAGTCCTCGCCCCGCATGCGGGCGTACTCCCGCTCGAGGCTGCGCCAGAGCGCGTCCCGGTTCCACGCGAAGCTCAACCCGTGCTCGGGCGCCGCCGCGACGGGAGACTCAGCCGGGGGAATGGCGAGCGCCCCGAACCCCAGTGCCAACGCTCCGAGAATCGCGGCGAAAACGGCGCGCCGTCTAGCTGCCACCCAGCGTCTCGTGCAGGTACCGCACCAGGCGCTGCCACGCATCCGCCGCCGGCGCCGAGTTCGTCGCCGGGTCGCGGTCCACCCACAGCCAGAAGCCGTGCTGCACCGGATCATAGACGTGGATGTCGTTCTTGATGCCGAGCGAGTCGAGCACCGCCCGGAACTGCGCGACCTGTGCCGGAGGAATGCCGCGGTCCTGCCCCGCGAAGGTGCCGTAGATCGGATGGTGGATGCGGCGCAGCTGCGCCGGATCGGTCACGAGAGAGCCGTAGAAGATGGCGGTCGCGTCGTGTTCGGCGCCGCCCAGGGCGTAGCTCAGCGCGATGCCGCCCCCGAAGCACCACCCCATGACGCCGATCTTGCCGCTCACGTCGGAGCGCGCGCGCAGGAATTTCTGTGCGGCGTCGAGATTCGCGATGACGACGTCGGGATGCGCGCGCGCGTTGGTCATGAGCGCGACGTTCTCGTCCCGGTTGCTGCCGGTCTTCCCCTGGTACAGGTCGACCACGAGCGAGACGTAGCCGTGTGCGGCGAACAGGTCGGCAACCTGGCGGTCGCGGTCCACCAGCCCGTCCCATTCGTGAATCAGAATCAGGGCGGGGAACGGTCCCTTCCCGGCCGGCAACGCGAGGTACCCGTGGGTGAGCGAGTCGCCGGGGAAGTAGGACACCGCCTGCCCCTGCGGCGGCGGTGCCTTGCCGAGGATGGCATCCGGGATGGAGGACTCCTGGGCCTGCGCGCGGGGCGCCGCCAGAACGACGAGGGCGGCCAGGTGAGCGAAGCGCTTCACGGTAAGCTCCTTTCTTCCGATTCGATGTACAACTCGGGATGGCGGGCCATGTCCTTACGGTACAGCGAGCGCAGCTGGATCACACTCGCGGCTTCGTCCGGATCCGGCGACTGCGGCGCACCGATGCCGACGGTGCGCGACCGATAGTCGATCCACACCGGCACAATGGGGACGCCGGCGCCGACGGCGATCCGGTGAAACCCCGTCTTCCAGCGGCCGACGGGTCGGCGCGTTCCCTCGGGGGAGAGCGCGAGCACCCACTGTGGCCGCGTCCGGAAATGCTCGATCGCCGTTTCGACGGTCCCCTGCGGGGTGGACCGGTCGACCGGCTCACCGCCCAGCCATCGGAGCACGGGCGACAGCGGGAAACGGAAGATCGTGTGCTTGCCCAGCCAGCTGGCCTGGAGGCCGGTCGCGAACATGGCCAGGACGCCGACGAAGAAGTCCCAATTCGACGTATGCGGGGCCACGATGAGGACGAACCGGGAGCACGCCGGCAGCGTCCCCTGCACCCGCCACCCGACCAGACCGAGCAACCGGCGGGCGAACGCGCGGGTGAATGGGCTGCCGCGCCGTGGATAGCCCTGGGCCGGTGTGTCGGTCACGACCGACAAGATGCCGGGGGGCGCCTCGCTCCGCCATATTCCCCGCGTGTCGATTCTCTCGTGTTCCGACGTCTCGGTCGAGTTCGGGGCGACGACGCTGCTTCGCGACGTCAACTTCACGGTCGCCACGGGGGAGCGCTGGGGCATCGTGGGCCGCAACGGCGCCGGCAAGACGACGCTGCTGCGGTTGATCGACGGCAGTCTCGCACCGGCCGGTGGCGTCGTCACGCGCCAGCCCGGTTTGCGCATCGCGTTGCTGGACCAGGCCCGGGACTTCGGCGGGGCCGAGTCGGTGTGGGACGCCGCGGCCTCGGGCTACGGTCCCTTGCTGGCGCTGGAGCACGACCTCGCACGCCAGGCCGAGCGCCTGGCCGAGCTGGGCGAGCGGGTGACCGACGCCGACCTGGCGCGCTTCGGCCGGGACCAGGAGCGGTTCGCGCACGAGGGCGGCTACCAGCTGGAGGCGCGGGTCGACGCCGTGCTCCAGGGGCTCGGATTCGACCCACAAGAGGCGCGGACGAGGCCGATCGAATCCTTGAGCGGCGGGGAACGAGGCCGGGTCGGGCTCGCCGCCCAGCTGGCGGCGCCGGTGGACCTGGTGCTGCTCGACGAGCCCACCAATCACCTCGATCTCGACACGATCGACTGGCTCAAGCGCTACCTCGGCGAGTTCGGCGAGACGTTGATCGTCATCAGCCACGACCGCGCGTTCCTCGACGACGCGGTAGACCACGTGCTCCACGTCTCCGCCGGCACGACGACGGCGTACCGGGGCGGGTACACCGCGTTCGTGAAGCAACGCGCCGAGCGGCAGCTGACGCTCGAGCGTCAGGTGGCGCAGCAGCGCAAGGTCATCGCCAAGGAAGAGGACTACATCCGGCGGAATATCGCGGGGCAGAACAGCGCCCAGGCGAAGGGGCGCCGTGCCCGTCTGGCCCGGCTGCCGCGCCTGTCGGCGCCGCCGGGGGAGCGCGAGGCGATGAGCGTGCGTTTCGGTGACGCCGAGCGGGGTGGGGACCAGGTGCTGGTGGTGGAGCGGCTGCGCATCACGATGGGCGATCGCACCCTGGTGCGTGACTTCTCGACCGTCGCGCGGCGCGGCGAGGTGATCGCCCTGGTGGGGCCGAACGGAGCCGGGAAGTCCACGCTGCTGGCGACCTTGCTCGCCGCGCGTGCGCCGGCCGCGGGAGAAGCACGACTCGGCGCCGGCATCGTGGCCGAGTGGTTCCGGCAGGATCTGGCGCAGGTCCCCGAGGACCGGACCGTCTACGATTGCGTCGCCGATCTGCGCGGCCGCTGGACGCGGGGCCACATCCAGAATCACCTCGGCGCCTTCGGGTTCTCGGGTGACGAAGTGCGGCGCAGCACGGCCGTCATTTCCGGCGGTGAGCGCGCCCGACTGGCGCTGGCGCTGCTCGCCCTGCGGCCGGCGAACCTCCTGGTGCTGGACGAGCCCACCAACGACCTGGATGTGGAGTCGATCGAGGCGCTGGAGGACGGGCTCGAGGACTACGAAGGGACCGTCATCGTGGTGAGCCACGATCGGGCGTTTCTGCGGGAGCTGGCGACCCGGGTGTGGGCATTCGACGGCGACCGGATCCAGGATTACGCCGGGACGTTCGTGGAGTGGGAGCAGCAGCAGGCCGAGCGGGCCGTCACGAGTCAGGCAGCGCGCGCCGAAGCGGGCGCGAGCCGGACCACGCGAACCGAGGTCAAAAAAGCCGCCGCGGTGCGGCGCGAGAGCCAGGAGGCGCGGCGCGCAGCGCAGCGCGAGATCGAGGCACGCGAGCAGGCGGTGCACGCCGCGGAAGCGCGGATCGGTGAGCTGGAGCGTGCCCTGGCGGACCCGGCGCTGTACGACGGCGGCGCCAGCGGGGCGCGGGAGGCGGGGCGCTTGAGTGTGGAGCTAGACCGGGCGCGGCGGGCGCTCGACGAGGCGCTGGTCAGCTGGACGGAAGCGAGCAACTGAGGCTGGCGGTCGGGCGGTCGGGCGGTCAGGGCGGTCAGGCGGTCACGACGGTACGTAGCGCGTGAAAATGGTTGCGGGCAAACGTGCCGTTGGGGCGAGTTTCCCCATCGATGATGCCGTACGAGCGGTTTCAGGCGTGGCGGGCGTGCGATGAGTTGGTGATCGCGGTGTACCGCGTCACCGGGGCATTCCCTCGTCACGAGCTCTACGGGCTTACATCGCAGGCTCGCCGGGCGGCCTTCTCGGCCGCCGCGAACATCGCCGAAGGATCCGCCAAGCGTGGGACGGCGGAATTCCGTCGTACCTCGATATCGCGCTCGGCTCGCTATCGGAACTCTCTTACGCGCTACGACTATCCTCGAAGCTCGGATACCTGTCCGAGTCGGAATGGCAAGAGATAGACAGGCTGCGAGAGAGTGCCAGCCGCCTCACACATGGCGTCTCTACGAGGCGATAAGCCGGAAACGCCGCACCCCTACCGCCTGACCGGCCGACCGCCGTCAGTTCGACCCCGACCTCCGCCCGAAGCGCTGCGCCGACCGCGCCTTTGCTTTCGCGACTTCCGCCTCCCGGTTCCGGGGCGGCGCTTGAGTGACGAGTGAGTCGAGCAGCGCGCGTACGGTTGCTGCCACGTCCGTGACGGCCTGGTCGAACGCTGCGGCGTTGGCCGAGGACGGCTTCGTGAATCCGCTCACTTTGCGGACGAATTGCAGCGACGCCGCCCGGACCTCGTCATCGGTGGTCGGCGGGTCGTAGTGATAGAGCGTTCGGATATTGCGGCACATGGTTACTCCTCGAGTCTCCTCGGATCAGGCCTGACCGTGAAGGTCTGCGTGTAGGTCTTCCCGCTCACGGTGAGCTTCGCGGTGAACTCGGCCGGCAGGGTCACAACCGGCTCTTGCGGCCCACGGGCGCCAAAGCTGCCGAAGCCCGGCGAACGGCCGGTATTGGGCCGCCAGCTCACCCGGTGCATCCCCGCAGTCGCGGAGAACGCCTTGGGCTCCGGCCGCCACAGCGCCGTCGTGTTGGGAATGCCGGGGCGCGCGGGACGGCCGCCCGCCGCCGGCGCTTCGCTCGAGTAGGTGTGCAGGCTCGTGCCCTTGGCGTCGAGGATCTCGAGCGTGACTGGTCCTGCGGCATCGGCCTTCAGGTAGTAGTCGATGTATGCGCCGTCCGCCGGATTCTCCGATCGGGGTTCGTCCTTCTGGTACGGCGTACCGTTGTCGTCGCCTTGATCGACGTCGATGGCATCGGCCGGCTTGAAGAGGTGGGCATCGGCCGCCGCCACCGTGTCGTCGAGCTGACGCAGGAGGCTGATGTCATCCAGGACCCAGAAGCCGCGGCCGTGCGTCGCCACGATGAGGTCGTTGCCGTAGATCTCGAGGTCGCGCATCGACGTGGCCGGCAGGTCGTGCTGCAACGGCTGCCAGTGATCGCCGTCGTCGAACGACACGAACACGCCGCGCTCGGTGCCCGCGAAAAGCAGACCCTGGCGCGACGGATCCTCCTTCACCGTGTGGACGTACACCCCGGCCGGCAGGCCGGTGCTGATGCGCTGCCAGGTCTTGCCCTGGTCCCGCGTGCGGTAGATGTAGGGCTCGAAGTCTTCCAGCTGGTGCCGGTCGACGGCGGCGTACGCCGCGCGGAAATCGAAGTGCGAGGCCTCCAGCATCGACACCCGGCTCCAGGGGGCGATCGCGGGCGGAGTCACGTTCTGCCAGGTCTTGCCGTCGTTCATCGTGAGCTGGATGACGCCGTCATCGGTGCCGATCCACACCAGCGGCACGAGAATCGGCGACGGCGCGATCGTATAGATCACGCCGCGCCGGCCGTTGTCGCCGGTGTCGGCCGTGGCCGCGGCATCGAGATTCGGGGGCACGCCCGGATCGGGCCGGGTCAGGTCCGGGCTGATCTGCCGCCACGAGCGCGCGCCGTCGATGGACTTGAACAGGAATTGATCGGCATAGTACAGCGCGTGCGCATCGGCTTTCGAGATGACGAGCGGCTGCGTCCAGTCGCGCCGCAGGGGCTCCTGGCTGGTCGGCTTGGGGTCGGCGGTGCCCGGGATGACGCGGTTCTGCTCCAGATCCCAGCGGTCCCCTGTGCCACCGAACACCACGCCGGGATGCAGCGGATCACCAGCCGTATAGCCGCTCTCGCCGCCCGTCCCGATCGGCTCCCAGTCGTGCATCGAGATCTCGCCGAACTTGCCGCGCGAGCGTACCGCCACGGCGCCGCTGTCCTGCTGCGCGCCGGTCACCCAGTAGGGGAAACGGTAGTCCACCGAGAGGTGGTACAGCTGCGCCGTGGGCTGGTTGAGCCACGAGCTCCAGGTGACCTCTCGCGGATCTTCGGCCGTCGCATTGCGCGTGATGACGCAGCCCTGATCGCTTCCCACGACCATCGTGGCCGGATCGTCGGGCGCGATCCACGCCTGATGGTAGTCGTCGCCGCCCGGGGAGCCGCGCAGCGGCACCCACGTCTTGCCACCGTCCTTCGAGCGGGAGACGGACACGTTGGAGACGTAGACGAGATCGGGGTCGTGCGGATCCACGACCACGTGCTCGAAGTACCACCCGCGCCCCCACAGCGCTGAGTCCGAAGACGTGCGCGCCCACGTGGCCCCGCCGTCGTCCGAGCGGAAGAAGCCGCCCTGGCGCGGAGTCGTGTCGCGCTGCGGCGGACCGCCCGGTGTCGGAGGAGGCGGGGGCGGCGCGCCGGGCTCGGGGAGCAGGCAATCGACGCAGGCGTACACGCGTTGCGGCTGACCCGGGGCCACCGCGATCCCCGTGCGCCCGATTCCTTCGGGCGGCAGGCCCTGGGTGAGCTGCTGCCAGGTGTCGCCTCCGTCAGTGGACTTGTAGATGCCGCCGCCGGGGCCGTTGGTGGGCGCGTAGACGAACCAGGGGGGGCGCCGGGTGTTCCAGAGGCCCGCGAACAGCACCTTTGGGTTGGTCGGGTCGATCACCACCTCGATCGCGCCGACGTTCTCGTTCTTGTACAGCACCTTCTGCCAGCTCTTGCCGCCGTCGGTCGAGCGAAACACCCCGCGCTCGGTACTCGAGCCATAGTAGTGGCCGATGCACGCGACGAACACGATGTCCGGGTTCGTCGGGTGGACGGCGATCTTGCCGATGTGCTGGGAGTCGGCGAGCCCGATGTGAGTCCACGTCTTTCCGGCATCGATCGACTTGTACATGCCGTCGCCGTACCCGGTCGAATCCCGCAGCGTCGATTCGCCGCTCCCCACGTAGATCACGTCCGGCGCGGAGGGCGCCACGGCGAGCGCGCCGATCGAGGCGACGGGCTGGGCATCGAAGATCGGGTCCCACACCCGTCCCGCGTCGATCGTCTTCCATACGCCGCCGTTGACATGGCCGAAGTAGAACTCGTTCGGTCGTCCGGGCACCCCGCTGACGGCGTCCACGCGCCCGCCGCGGAACGGCCCGAGCATGCGCCACTGGAGGCCGGAGAAGAGACTGTCGGCCAGGGGACCGGTGGTCGCGGCTGCCGGGTGAGGGCGCATCTGCGCCGGGACGGGAAGGACGACCCGCAGCTCGGGCGGGACGGCGAGCAGGGCGCCACCGACTCCGGTGCGGAGCAGAAAGCCGCGCCGGGTGATCGTGGGAACTGTTTTCACGAACGGATCCTCACACGTTGAATCGGATGTGCATGATATCGCCGTCGCCGACCAGGTAGTCCTTGCCTTCCACCTGCAGCCGGCCGGCTTCCTTCACCGCATGCTCGGTCCCGAGCTCCAGGAAGACCTTGTACGGAATCACCTCGGCGCGAATGAAGCCGCGCTCCAGATCCGAGTGGATGCGGCCCGCGGCCAGCCGGGCCGTCGTGCCCCGTCGGATCGGCCAGGCCCGCACTTCGTCCTCACCCACGGTAAAGAACGAGATGAGATCGAGCAGGCCGTAGGCCGTCCGGATGAACCGGGTCAGGGCCGATTCCTTCAGTCCCAGGTCCTCCAGGAACGCGGCCCGATCGCCCGGGTCCATTGCCGCGATCTCGGCTTCCACGCTGGCCGAGAGCACGAGGCCCGCCGCGTGCAGCTGGGACAGCCGCTCGACCAGGGCGGGCGGCATCGGCTGGGCGGCCTCCTGCTCGCTGCGATTCAGCGCGATCATCAGCGGGCGATCGGTGAGCAGTCCATACCCCTTGAGGTAGTCGCGGTTCAGCGCCGCCGGGGGGAGCGAGCGGAGCGGGAGCTCGTGCTCCAATGTGTCCTTCATGAACTCGAACGCGGCCAGCTCGTGGGGGTCGGGCTTGTCCTTCTTCGCCCGCTCGATCCGTTTCTCCACGATGTCGAGGTCGGCCAGCACGCATTCGGTGTGAAACGCCTCGAGGTCGCCGAGCGGATTCGCGTCGGTCTCGAGGGCGGGGTTGGGAAACGCCCGCAGCACGAGGCAGATGACTTCCTGGTCGCGGATCTGCTGCAGCGCCTTGCGCGACAATCCCGTGCGCTCGGCGCCGTGCTCGCCCGGGACGTCGCAGAACACGATCTCGGCGTAGGTCGTCTTTTTGGGCTTGTAGATCTTGCTGAGCGCGTCGATGCGCTCGTCCGGCACCCGGACGGTGCCGAGGCGCAGCTCGCCGCCGTAGCCCGTCGGGACGGCGAGACCGGTCATGGTGTTGAACACGGTCGTCTTGCCGGAGCCGGCGAAGCCTACGAGGCCGACTTTCATCGAGGAGGACGAGTCATTGGATTGGCGAAGATGCGGCGCAGCGAGCGCACGCGCCAGCCGCGGGCTATGCTCCTTGCGATGACGCGCGTGGCGGTGATCGGCGGCGGAGCAGCAGGCATGATGGCCGCTGCCTTCGCCGCTGCCGGTGGTGCGGAGACCCTGCTACTCGAGCACACCCCCGACGGCGGCCGCAAGATCCTGATCAGCGGCGGGGGCCGCTGCAACATCCTCCCCGCCCGGCTCGACGAGACGCGTTTCGTCACCGATTCCTCGCCGCACACGCTGCGCAACATCGTGCGCTCGTGGCCGCTGCGCGAGCAGCGCGTATTCTTCGAGCGGCTCCTCGGCCAACCGCTCGTCGAAGAGGTCGAGTCGGCGAAGCTGTTTCCGGCCTCGAACCGGGCGCGCGACGTGCGCGACGGATTGCTGGCGTATGCCGTCGCCCGTGGCGTGCGGTGGATGCCGTCCACTACCGTTTCCGGACTGACGCCCGCCGGCCTTGGGTGGCGCATCACGTGCAGGGACGAGCGGACGCTGGACGCCGACCGGGTCATCGTAGCGACCGGCGGGCTGTCGGTACCCAAGACCGGCAGCGACGGGGCCGGCCTCGCACTGCTGGCGGCGCTCGGGCACACGATCCACGAACCGTACGCGGCGCTCACGCCGGTCACCGCCGAGCCGGCGCCGTTCGTGGCGTTGGCGGGCGTGTCGCTGACCGTCACCCTCTCGGCGCGTGACGCCGAGCGTAGCGCCGAGGCGCACGGCGGCTTCGTGTTCACCCACCGGGGCTACAGTGGACCGGCGGTGCTCGACGTGTCGCACGTGCTGGTGCGTTCGGGCGGCACCGCGCGCCTCATCGCGCAGTGGGCGGCGCTGGACGCCGATGGCTGGGAGCGGGCGCTGCAGAGCGACGGCACGGGCAGGGTAGCCGGCGTGGTACGCGGCGAAATGCCGGCGCGGCTGGCGGACCTGCTCATCCAGCGCGCCGGCATCGACCCGGAGACGAAGCTGTCGCAGCTGCGGCGCGCCGATCGCGTGCGGCTGGTGGAAGGGCTGGTGCGGTGCGAGCTGCCGTGGACGGGTCACGGCGGCTATGCCAAGGCGGAGGTGACGGGCGGAGGCGTGAGTCTCGCGGAGATCGATCCGCGAACGATGGAAAGCCGGAAGCTGCCGGGGTTGTATCTGTGCGGCGAGGTGCTCGACGCGTTCGGGCCGATCGGGGGCTACAACTTCCTGTGGGCCTGGGCGACGGGTCGGGCGGCGGGATTGGGCGCGGCGCGCGAGGACTGAAGGGCGCCGGCGGCCTTCGCGCTCACTGGCCGCCTCCGACGCGCTGCCGCAGCTCCTGACTCCAGTTGACCGCCACGATCAGCTGCCGGTTCTCTTCTACCGGGCGGATCATCACGAAGCCGCCGCCCGGTGCGACGTCGTAATTCGGGTGGTATTGGTCGGTGGCGTACGGTCCTTCGAACAGCAGCTCGCGCGTGGCCACGGCAAGGCCCGGCACCGTGGCGATCGTCGCGGCGAAGA
>Ga0326730_1000232_pt1 | contig 16748 bp, 13 predicted proteins | sample MHFSIPfraction_3_FD_207740 | JGI IMG/M metagenome (GOLD analysis project Ga0326730, IMG submission 207740) | Lab enriched peat soil microbial communities from Michigan Hollow, Ithaca, NY, United States - MHF7AN SIP fraction | ecosystem: Environmental > Terrestrial > Soil > Wetlands > Peat...
CGTAGGTCATTGTCCTGTAACATCATGCGCTGCAGTGTCGGGCGTCGTGGTGGGCGGTCAGCCGTCAGCCCGTTAGGCGTTGGCCGCACGGTCTCACTTCTCACTTCTCACGGCTCATTCCTATCGAGCGGGGCTTTATCCACGAAGAAACGACCTCAAGGGGAGAATTCAGGGGAAAGCGACAGGACCGAGACAGCCCGGTGACGGAGGCATCGGTGAGTGGCCGAAAAACGCCTTTCCGCCACCAGCGACGGGGGCTTGGCCTGTTGTCCTAAGTTCCTTTCGGTAAACGACTTGCGGCGGTGGCGGCCGATTGCTTCCGGCCCACCGACCGGGCTATATTCCCGCGTTCTCCGGCCACTATCCGGCCAACCCGTCTTCCACCCCACGTCCGGACCCGCATGACTGGACCATCCCAGAACGAACGGATTCTCCCGCGGCTCATCGAAGAGGAGATGCAGCAGTCGTTCATCAACTACTCGATGAGTGTGATCGTCTCGCGGGCGCTGCCCGACGTGCGCGACGGTCTCAAGCCGGTGCACCGCCGGATCCTCTACGCCATGAACGAGCTGGGGCTCGTCCCCGGACGGCCGTACAAGAAATCGGCGACCGTGGTGGGCGACGTGCTGGGCAAGTACCACCCGCACGGCGACGGCTCGGTGTACGACGCGCTGGTGCGCATGGTGCAGGACTTCTCCCTGCGCTATCCGCTGATCGACGGGCAGGGCAACTTCGGCTCGGTGGACGGGGATCCGGCGGCGGCCTACCGCTATACCGAGGCGCGGCTCACGCCGATCGCGGTCACGATGCTGGAGGACATCGACAAGAACACCGTCGATTTCCAGGCCAACTTCGACGACCGGCTGCAGGAGCCGACCGTGCTGCCGTCGAAGGTGCCGAACCTGCTGGTGAACGGGTCGAGCGGCATCGCGGTAGGCATGGCGACCAACATCCCGCCGCACAATCTGCGGGAGGTGGCCAAGGCGGTTCAGCACCTGATCGACGAGCCCGAGGCGGGCATCGGCGATCTGCACAAGATCATCAAGGGCCCCGATTTCCCCACCGGGGCCTATATCTACGGCCGGGCCGGCATCAGGGAGGCCTACGAGACCGGACGGGGCCGGATCCAGGTGCGGGCCCGGGCCCAGATCGAGGAGCGGGAATCCAGCGGCAAGAGCCAGATCGTGGTGACCGAGATCCCCTACCAGGTGAACAAGGAGAACCTGGTCAAGGCGATCGCCGAGCTGGTGATCGACAAGAGGCTGGAGGGGATCAGCGGGGTGAATGACGAGTCCGACAAGGACGGCATGCGGATCGTGATCACCCTCAAGCGGGACGCCATCCCCAACGTGGTGCTGAACCAGCTGTACAAGCACACGGCGATGCAGACCACCTTCGGCGTGATCATGCTCGCGCTGGACAACGGCGCGCCGAAGGTGATGAACCTCAAGACCCTGCTCGAGCGGTTCATCGAGCATCGGCACCACGTGGTGGTCCGGCGGACCCAGTTCGACCTGGATGCGGCCCAGGCCCGGGAGCACATCCTCGACGGTCTGAAGATCGCGGTGGACAATATCGACGAAGTCGTCGAGATCATCCGCAAGTCCAAGGACGTGCCGGAGGCTGACGCGCGGCTGCGCAAGCGGTTCGGACTGTCGGAGAAGCAGAGCGACGCCATTCTCAACATGCGGCTGGCCAAGCTCACCGGGCTCGAAATCGAGAAGCTGGAGGCGGAGCTGGCCGAGGTCCGCGCGACCATCAAGCAGCTCAAGAGCATCCTCGCGTCGAAGCCCAAGCGGATGGCGATCCTCAAGGAAGAGCTGGACGAGGTGGCCCGGAAGTACGGCGACGACCGGCGCACCGAGATCCTGGCCGACCAGGGCGACTTCTCGGTGGAGGACCTGATCGCCGAGGAGGACATGGTCATCACGATCTCGCACTCGGGCTACATCAAGCGGATCGCGGTGACCACCTACCGGCGGCAGCGGCGCGGCGGCCGCGGCTCGGTGGGGGCGACCACCAAGGAAGAGGACTGGATCGAGCACCTCTTCATCGCCAGCACCCATGACTACCTGATGTTCTTCACCGACACCGGCCAGGTCTACTGGCTCAAGGTGCACGAGATTCCCCAGGGCGGCCGCGCCAGCCGGGGGAAGCCGGTGGTGAACTGCATCGCCATCAAGCCGGAGGAGCGGGTGGCCGCCACCGTGGCGGTCCGCGAATTCGCGGCCGACAAGTTCCTGATGTTCGCCACCCGCAACGGAACGGTGAAGAAGACCAGCCTGGCGGAGTACGGCAACGTGCGCAGCACCGGGATCCGGGCGATCAACATCGAGGACAAGGACGAGCTCATCGACGTCCAGCTGTGCGAGCCCGAGAGCGACATCGTGCTGGCCACCGCGGACGGGATGAGCATCCGCTTCCATCAGGGCGACGTGCGGGACATGGGCCGGGTGGCGACCGGGGTGAAGGGCATCGAGCTGGAGGCGGACGACCGGGTGATCGGCATGGTGGTGATCCGGCGGGACGCGACCCTGCTGGTGGTAAGCGAGAAGGGCTTCGGCAAGCGCTCCGAGCTGTCCGACTACCGGGTACAGAAGCGCGGTGGCAAGGGCATCATCACCCTCAAGAAGACCGACAAGACCGGCGCGCTGGTAGCGCTCATGGAGGTCCAGCCGGAAGACGAGCTGATGCTGATCACGAAGCACGGGGTGATCATCCGTCAGCCGGTCGAAGGCATCCGGGTCATCAGCCGGAATACCCAGGGGGTCAAGGTGATGAACCTCGATTCCGGCGATACCGTGGTGGATGTGGCCCGGGTGGTGAACGAGGACACCGAAGGCGCGGAGGAAGACGCGCCGGCGGAGGCCGAAGAGTGAGTTCCGAGTTCCGAGTTCCGGGTTCCGACTTCGCGATGTCGGTTGGTGTCGCGCCACGAGCGCGGCTCAACCCACTCGGAACTCGGAACTTGGAACTCGGAACTTCCTTGCCAGACCTTACTTTCGCCGGTACCTTCGCCCAGTGACCGTACCCCCCGCGGTTGCCCCGCTCCCGGTCTCGCTCGACGCCATTCTTGCCGCCCGGCGCGCACTGGCCGGCGTGGCGGTGAAGAGCCCGATGGTGGAAGTCGCCGGCCGTCCGCTGTACCTCAAGTGCGAGCATCTGCAGCCGATCGGGGCCTTCAAGATCCGGGGAGCGTTCACCGCGATCGACCGCCTCGGGCCGGCCGGCCGGGCCGGCGGCGTGGTGACCTCCTCGAGCGGCAATCACGGCCAGGCAGTGGCCTGGGCGGCGCGCCGGTTTGGCATCCGCAGCGTGGTGGTGATGCCGGAGTCGGCCCCCGGCGTGAAGGTCGCCGGAGTGAGGAGCCACGGTGGCGAGGTGGTGTTCGCCGGCGCGACCCGCTCTCCGGAACAGCAGATCCGGGCCGAACGGTTCGTCGCCGAAGAGGGGCTGGCGATGATCCCGCCGTTCGATCACCCGGACGTGATCGCGGGGCAGGGTACCGCCGGGCTCGAGATCCTGGAGCAGGTGCCCGCCGTCGCCACCGTGCTGGTACCGGTGGGCGGCGGCGGCCTGCTCTCGGGAATCGCCACCGCCATCAAGGCGCTCCGGCCGGAGGTCGAGATCATCGGGGTAGAGCCGGCGGGCGCGCCGAAGCTGGCCGCCGCCCTCGCCGGCGGACGGCCGGTGCTGCTCGGCGCCACCGAAAGCGTGGCGGATGGCCTGCTCACCCGCGCGGTCGGCGCCCTGCCTTGGGCGCTGATCCAGCAGCATGTGCGGCGCGCGGTCGGGGTGAGCGATACCGAGATTGGCCAGGCAGTGCGCTGGCTGTTCGAGCATCAGGGACTCAAGGTGGAGCCGTCTGGCGCGGTGAGCGTCGCCGCGCTGCTCGCCGGCCGGATCGAGAGCCCGGGCCCGGTAGTCGCGGTCCTGAGCGGGGGGAACGTGGACCCGGACGTCTTCCAGCGACTGGTGACCGGATGAGCCTCGCGCCGAAAATCCTGGTGGCGGACGACGATCAGGCGCTTACCCGTACCCTGTCATGGATTCTCAAGGAGAATGACTACGAGGTCGTGACCGTCACCAGCGGCGAGCACCTGCTCGACCGCCTGCGGGGAGACCAATACGACCTGCTGCTGCTCGACATCATGATGCCGGGCGCCGATGGGTTGCAGCTGCTGGAGCGGGTCAAGGGAGACCCCTACCTGCGCCACGTCCCGGTCCTGATGATCTCGTCCATGCCGCCCGAGGAGGCCACCGTCCGGGCCCTGGGCCTGGGCGCGGCCGACTTCATCTCCAAGCCGTTCCGGGTGCGGGAGCTGCTGGCGCGGGTGAAGGCGCACCTCCGAGTGGGGCGCGAGCTGAATCAGGCGAGGGCCGAGGCGCGTACCCGTTCGGAGATGGTCGACATTCTCCAGGAGGTGACCGCCTCCCTCAAGCCGGAGGAGATCTACCACATCCTGGTGCGGCGGGTGGCGCGGGGACTCAAGATCTCGAAGTGCTCGCTCATCTTCGCCACCCCTGGGGAGGAAGCGGCGACGGTGGTGGCCTCGTACGAGAACCCGATGCTGCGCAACCTCCGCATCGGGCTCAATCGCTACCCGGAGATCCGCCGGGCGCTGGATACCCGGCAGACGGTTCTGGTGACCGATGTCGCCACCGACCCGCTCTACGCCGAGGCGCGGACCGAGTGGGAGCAGGAGGGATGGCAGGTGCCGACCCGGTCGGCGATCGCGATCCCGTTCGTGATGAAGGACCAGCGCGCCGGGGTGTTCTTTCTTCGGACCACCGCTGAGGACACCCCGCTCAACCACTCCGATGTGGCATTCGCCGAGCAGGTGATCAAGGCCGCCTCGCAGGCGCTCGACAAGGCCTACGACCTCGAGAGCGCGGTGCTCGGCCGGGAGCAGATGAAGGCGCTGGCCGAGACTGATCCGCTCACCGAGACGTTCAACCGGCGGGCCCTGGCCGAGAAGCTGGTGCAGGAGATGGAGCGGGCCACCCGCTATAACACGGTGCTGGCCTGCCTGATGGTGGACGTCGACAACTTCAAGCACATCAACGACGCCCACGGGCATATGGTGGGTGACGGGGTGCTCCGGCAGCTGGGGGCGATCCTCCGACGGGAGCAGCGCACGGTGGACATCGTGGCCCGCTATGGCGGCGAGGAGTTCGTGGTCCTGCTGCCGGAGACGGCGGCGAGCGGGGCGCGGATCTTCGCCGAGCGGATTCTCAAGAAGGTGGCGACCCAGAACTTCGGCGAGGGTGACCGGGTGGTGCACGTGACGATCAGTGTCGGCATCGCCTGCTATCCCGATGAACGGGTCACCGACGGCGAGAGCCTGCTGCAGCTCGCCGACCAGAACCTCTACAAAGCCAAGCTGGACGGCCGGAACCGGTACCGCGATTGAGCAGCCGCCGCTGTCCCCGGTGCAACCGGGTCTACTCCGACCCCGCCCGATTCTGTCCCCAGGACGGGAGTCCCCTGGTCGAGGTAGCGGGGTCCGCCCCGCCCTCGGACGTGGCCCAGACCAGTGCCGGACTCCGTACCCTGGTCCGTCAGGCGGCCCTCAAGCGCGGGCCCGGGATGGACAAGGGCAGCACCCTGACCAACCAGCTGCTGGATCAGCGTTACCAGGTCGGGAAGCGGCTGGGCGAAGGCGGCATGTCCTACGTCTACCTGGCGAAGGACGTCACCAACAACGAGACGGTCGCAATCAAGGTCCTCACTCCCAAGCTCAAGGAGGACCGGAGCTCGGTGGAGCGGCTCCGGCGTGAAGCCGGCCTGGCGATGCGGCTGGAGCATCCCAACGTCTGCAAAATCTTCCGGCTGGGGGAGACCGAGGACGGCCTCATCTACCTGGTGATGCCGTACCTCCCCGGTGAGCTGCTGTCCGATCGGGAGGTGCGTTCCGGCGCCCTCCCGGTGGACTTCGGGGTGCCGCTCCTGGTGCAGATGTGCCGCGGGCTCCAGCACGCCCACGACCTGCAGATCGTGCACCGCGATCTCAAGCCCGAGAACGTCATGCTGGTGCCGGACGACAAGGGACCGGGCGGGGTGCGTGCGGTGATCATGGATTTCGGGCTGGCCAAGGAGCGGCGACAGGAGCCCGAGGTCGCCAAGTTGACGGCCACCGGCATCGTACTCGGCACCCCGGAGTTCATGAGCCCCGAGCAGATCCGGGGGAAGGGCCTCGACGCCCGAAGCGACATCTATGCCCTGGCGATCGTGGCCTTCGAGATGTTCACCGGTCAGCTCCCCTTCCAGGGGCGCAGCGCCCAGGAGATGATGATCGCCCGGCTGCGGGGCAAGCCCAAGCTGCTGCGGGAGGTGAAGCCCGACTTGCCGAGCCGGCTGGAACAGGTGCTCAACAAGGCCATGGCGCTGGACCCCGGCGACCGTCACGCTACCATGGCGGCGTTCGCCGAGGCGCTGGAAGGGGCGGAAGAGAGCGGCGTGTTCGCGAGACTGTTCCGGAAGTAGCCCCTTGGTTGTGTCCTGACTCCGCAGCAGGCCAAGTCCGCACGGACTGCTTTCCACAGATTACGCAGATTAGAATTTGGGGTTGTGGGTCTGAAGGGCGCGCATTCTCCTGAGGGTCGGGTGGTCGTTGTCTGGTGTGTCCTTCCTGCCCCTAATCCCGCCGATCTGGGTAATCTGCGTAATCTGCGTAATCTGCGGATGGTTCTCACCGTGGAGGAGACATGAGGAAGGGATCGATGTCCGTCGCCATGGTCGGTTTGACCGGTCTGCTTGCCGGCGCGGCGGCCGTGTGGGCTCTTGACCTGGGCCGGGCTCGGATGCGGGGCGTGACTGATGGCGCGATGCCCACCACCCACGGGGAGTGGGTCAAGTTCGCCAACGCCGCCGGCGATTCGATCCGGGCCTACGTGGCCTATCCCGAACGCAAAGACAAGGCCCCGGGGATCATCGTGATCCACGAGATCTTCGGCCTCACCGATTGGGAGCCAACGGTGGCAGACCGCATGGCCGGGGCGGGCTACGTCGCGGTCGTGCCCGACCTGCTCTCCACCCGCTTCGGTATCACTCCGCCGAACCCCGACTCAGGCCGCAAGCTGACGGCGCTACTCGCCCCCGAGGCGGTCACTGCCGATCTGGACGCGGCCTATGGCTATCTCAACCGGCTGCCGGCGGTGCGCCAGGACGACATCGCCAGTATCGGGTTCTGCTGGGGCGGGGGCCGGAGCTTCCGCTACGCCACATCCAACCCGAAGCTCAAGGCGGCGGTGGTTTGCTACGGGCCGCCTCCGGACAGCACCACCTTCTCCGGCATCAAGGCCAGGCTGCTGGGCGTCTACGGCGAGGACGACGCGCGGATCGACGCCACCATTCCTGATGTGGAACGCCAGCTCAAGGGCGCAGGGGTGAGTTACCGCTACGACATCTACCCTGGCACCGGCCACGGATTCCTCAAGCCGGGCAGGAAGGGCTCCGACGGGCCGGCGGTGGAGCAGGCGTGGGGGAAGATCCTGGGTTTTCTCAAGGAGAGTTTGTAGGGCCGTTAGCCATTAGCCGTTAGCCATTAGCTGCGCCGTCTGAGGCGACACGCTCCTTTGCGCCATGCACAGGAGAGACCTCACCTTCGGACGGCTAACGGCTAACGGCTAACGGCTAACGGCTAACGGCTAACGGCTAACGGCTAAGCGCTAACGGCTAACGGCCAACGGCCTACTGCGCCAGCAGATCCTCCAGCCCCGCGGTCCGCAGCAATCGCGCGTAACGCGGGTCGGAGGCCAGACCGTGGTGGTCGTACGGCAGGTCGGTGAGCAGCCGGCGCAGCCGTCCCGGGCGCCGGTGATAGGCTCGTTCCACCCAGTCCATCGCGCTGGTCCACTCGCCCAGCTCCGCCAGCGCGATGAGGATCCGATCGCTCAGCTGGAAGCTGCTCTGCACGTCATGAAAGGGATCCTCCCGATCCGCCCGGGCCAGCAGCTCCGCCAGCTCAATCCGCAGATCCGCCTCCCGTGCCGCCGTCCAGCCATCGCGGGCGGTTCGTTCCGTCAGCTGCTGCATCCGCTCGCTGGCCCCGCGCAGTCCGAGGAGGGCCCGGCGGGCATCGAGGGCCTCTTCGTGACGGCCCGCCCGGTGGCAGCTCTTCTCCAGCCGTTCGATAGCCGCCTGGTAGCGCCCGTCCAGACGGAGGGCGCGCCTGAGCGGCTCGATGGCCTCGTCGTAATGCCCGAGGGTCATCAGCACATCGGCAAGTCCCACCTGCATGAACGGGGCGTCCGGGGCGAGGGCAGCGGCGGCTCGCATCTCGGCCAGCGCTTCCCGCAGGCGTCCGGCGATCTTCAGCCAGTTGCCGTACAGGCGCCGGCCCGGCGGGTACCCGGGGGCGAGCTCGGCTCCCCGCCGCAGCTCCTCCCCCGCCAGCTCGAACTGGTCCTCCCAGTACAGGAAATTGGCTCCCAGCGAAGTGTGAACCTGGCCGATCGAGTCGTCGGCGGCGAGGGCCTGGTACCGCAGCTCCCGGGCCCGCCGCTCGGATTCGGCGAAGTCGGCGAATCCGCGAATGCCCATCAGATGCACCAGGTCGCTGAGCGCCGCCAGCGCAACCGCGTTTCCCGGCGCGCGAGCGAGGGCCTTGTCGAGGTAGACCCGGGCTATCTCCAGTTTCCCCCGGGCACCGGCGCCGCCGTGCATCGCCGCGACATAGAGCCCGATGGCCAGGTCGATCGGATCCTGGAGCTCCGGCCCGGCCTCGGGTGAGTGCGGGTCGATCGGCCGGGTGGCAGTGGGCGTCGGGTCGGCTCCAGCCGTGCGCAACTCCTCCAGCAGCGCGGCGGCGGTGGCCGGCCGCTCGGCCGGGTTCTTGGCCATCATCCGGCGAACGAGGGCGTCCAGTCCCGGTGGAACTCCGGGCCGCAGGGCGCTGACGGACGGCACCGGGGCGGTGACGTGTGCGACGATCAACCCCATGGCATTGGGTGCCTGGAACGGCGGCCGGCCGGTGAGCAGCTCGAACATGACGCACCCCAGGCCGTACAGGTCGCTGCGCCCGTCGAGCCGATTGCCCTCCCCGTCAGCCTGTTCCGGGCTCAGGTACAGCGGGCTTCCCACCACGAGCCCGCTCTCGGTGATCCGGCCGGGCCCCGTGCTTTCCAGAGTGGAGAGTGCTATCCCGAAGTCGGCCAGGAGGGCCCGGCCGCGGTACCAGAAGATGTTTTCCGGCTTGAGGTCTCGATGGACGGCGCCCATGGCGTGGGCGTAGGCCAGCGCCTCCGCGACGTCCGCCGTGATACGAATGACCTCCGCGACGCCGAGCGGTCCTTCCCGATCCAGCCGCTGGCGCAGGGTCTGCCCGTCGATGTAGGGCATCACGTAGTACAGCGAATCCTTGACCTGTCCCGAATCGAACAGCGGTACCACGTTGGGGTGGACCAGGCGGGCGGTGAGCCGGATCTCGCGGGCAAAGCGCTCGGCGCCCACCGCGGAGGACACCTCCGGAGTGAGTATCTTCAGGGCCACGTCACGATCCAGCCGGGTGTCGTGTGCCAGCAGCACCGTACCCATGCCGCCACGCCCGAGCTCCTGCTTGACGTCGAAGCGGGGCCGGAGTGCGGAGCGGAGATCGACTGGCGGCTTGCCCATGGGCGACTAAGATACCCCCCGCCCGTGGTAGGCGGAACGTCCTCACCCCTCACCTCTTACTCTAGTCCGATGATTCACCATATCGTGTGTTTCCGGTTCAAGCCGGACACGCCTGCGGAAGCGGTGGAGCAGGCGGGGGCGGCACTCCTCGCCATGCAGGGAAAGATTCCGGAGGTCCGCTCCGTCTGGTGGGGCCCGAACCTCGCCGCCGGCGTCACGGAGTACTCCCACGTCCTTACGGTGGTGGTCGACGACACGGCCGCCCTGGCCCGCTACCTGGGGCACCCCATGCACCTGGAGACGGTCGCCCGATACATTGTGCCGCTCCGGGAAAAACGGCTGGCGATCGATGTCGAATACTGAGCCGTTCCGCGTTCCGCGTTCGGCGTTCCACGTTCCTGACCAGTTGGGTGCGTCGTCTTCGAGGGCAGGGGCTATCAACCGGCGACGCGGAACGCGGAACGCGGAACTCGGAACGTTCACATGATTCTCTCCCTGCTTCTCGCAATTCAGGCCCCCGATCCTCTTGCGGTGCGCGCCGATACCCTCAGGCCGCGGCACGACGCGATCCATCATGACGTGACCCTGGTGGTGAGCGATACCGGCAATCACATCCTCGGGATGGTACAGACCACCTGGGTGCTGCGCTCGGCCGAGCCGGTGGATGTGCAGCTGGACTCGAGCTTCAGGGTGATCCGGGTGCTGACCGATGGCGAGGGCGACGACCGGATGGGGCGCATCACCTTCGCGCTGGATGTCGGCGGCGGGGTCTACATCCCGCACAAGAAGGCCGCCGGTGACACCCTCCATACGACCATCCGGTACCACGGTCCGGTACGGGAGGGGCTGGTGTTCGGGACCGACGGCGCGGGGCGGCGCACACTGTTCGCCGACAACTGGCCCGACCGGGCGCATCACTGGCTGCCCCTCCAGGATCACCCCAGTGACAAGGCCACGGTGACGTTCCACGTGGAGGTGCCACCGGGGATGCAGGTAGTGGCCAATGGCGTGCTGTGGAAGGTCGACACGCTGCCCCGAGGCCGAACCGTCTGGCACTTCGACATGCGGCAGCGGATCTCATCGTACGGGATGGTGATCGGGGCGGGCCGCCTGGCGACAACGGTGCTGCCCGATGCCGCCTGCGACATCAAGTGCGTGCCTCTAGCCGTGGTGACCTACCCTGAGGACTCGGCCTGGGCGATGAACGGCCCGTTCCGCCGGGCGGGAGAGATCATCAAGTACTTCAGCTCGCTGGTGGGGCCGTTCCCGTACGATCGCCTGTCGCACGTCCAATCCACCACCATCTTCGGCGGGATGGAGAACCCCACGGCCATCTTCTACGACACTAAGGCCTACACGGAGAAGCGCCTCAAGGAAGAGACGGTGGCGCACGAGACGGCGCACCAGTGGTTCGGCGACGCGGCGACGGAGGACGACTGGCACCACCTGTGGCTGTCCGAGGGCTTCGCCACCTATTTCGCCGCGCTGTGGGTGCGGCATGCCGAAGGCGACAGCGCGTTCCGCGCGCGCATGGAGCAGCACCGCGCGAGCGTCTTCAGCGCCAAGGTCACCTCCCGCCCGATCCTCGACTCCTCCGCCACCGACCTGATGGGCCTGCTCAACACGAACAACTATCAGAAGGGCGCCTGGGTGCTGCATTCGCTGCGGGGGCTGATGGGCGACAGCGCCTTCTTCCAGGGAATGCGCGAGTGGTACCTGATCTACCGGGACAGCACCGGGCTCTCGTCGGACTTTGCCGGAGTGATGGACCGCGTGGCCGGGAAAGATCTGACCTGGTTTTTCACGCAGGCCCTGACCCAACCGGGATATCCCAAGCTCGACGTCACTTGGCGCCACAAGGGGGGAAAACTGACCCTGACCATCCGTCAGGTGCAGCCCCCGGACTGGGGGCGCTTCAGGCTCCCGGGGTTGGTGATCGCAGTGGACGGAAGACCGGTAAAGGTAGACATCAGCGGTGCGGAGACCGTGGTGACCCGGCCGGGCTTCAAGCGCCCGCCGAAGCGGATCGTGATCGATCCCGCTGGATGGTGGCTGCTCGAGGCGTCGGTGAGCGAAGCCAGGTGAAACCGCCCCGCTACTCAGGGGCCATGGTGGCGCTGCTGCTCCTCGTGGGGTGCCGCGGTACCCTGTCGCCCCTCTCCAACCGCCTCAAGGTCGGCGAGGAGGCGTACGTCGTCTTCACCGCCGATGGGGAGGATGGGAAAGGAGACCTGTTCGCTTCGCCTGCGGCGGGGGGCAAGACCTTTCAGGTCACCTTCACCAGGGTGGATGAGCGGGCTCCGGCTCTCTCCCCCGATGGCGTGGTGCTGGCCTTCCTTCGGAGCGTCGCGCCGGGAGACACGAGCGGCGTATCGGTGGTGTTGCTCAATCTGCTGAGCGGGGCGGAGCGGAGGGTCGAAGCGCCACCGGGCGCCGCTTCGCTGGCCTGGTCATCCGACGGCACCGCGCTGCTGGTCCGGACCGGCTCCGGGATCCTGCGTTCCGCAGCACCTCCCCAACCGATGAACCTCGAGCCGGTGCCGGCATCCGGACAGGACCAGGCGGATTCCCTCTTCCGTGTCCTGCTGGGAGATCCGGCGGTCGGCGAGGCCGGCCGGTGCGTGAGCGGTACGGGCGTCTGTGCCCGGCTGGCCAATGGCGACAGTCTCACCCTTTCGATCGAAGGCAGTGATCCCGCGCGGTGGGGAACCGACTCGGTCGCGTATCTGGAGCGGGGCCGCTTCGTGGTCCGCCCATTGGGTGGGGGGGCTACCAGAACCGTGAGTTGGACCGGGTCGATTGGTCATCCGCGAGGGCTGACCTATTTCGGAGGGGCGCCCAGACCGGGGAACCCGACGGGCCAGTAGCCCGTTACCCGCTCCCAGACAAACAGGCCCACTAGCCACCAGCTCCATTCCCCGCGCCAGGCTTCGCGGAAATGGCGTCCCACGCCGCTTCCAGGGCCATGCCCATCGGGGCGCTGTCCGCGGTCCACTCGCCAGAGGCCACCCGCTCCACCGCGTATCCCACGATGGACAGCCACACCGAGGCCCACAGCTCCGCCGGCCCCGGCCGCACCAGCCCGTCCGACTTGCCCATCGCCACCAGCTGAACCAGTCCGTCGACAAACTCCCGCCTGAGCCCCCGGCTCTGCGGGTCGAGGAACGGCTCGTGGGCGGTCGAGAAGAGCATCCGCACCAGAGGCGGGTCCGCCGCCGCGGTATCGGTGAGGGTGCGAGCCAGCAGCGCCAGCCGCTCAGGCCCGCGTCGGGCCCGGTCGCTTTCGAAGCCTTCGAGCACGCCGAGGGCCCAGCGCTGGGCTCGGCGATAGGCCTCGTTGAGCAGGTGTTCCTTGCTGGTGAAGTGCCGGTAAATGGTGCCCTCGGCCACACCCGCCCGTTCGGCGATTGCCGGCGTGGTCGTGCTCAGAAAGCCACTGGCGCCATAAAGTTCCAGCGCGGCGCGCAGCAGGCGCTCGCGGGTCGCCTCGCCGTCTCGCCGATGGGTCCGGGCAGTCGTCATGCTGATAATCTACGGTTTCGTTCAACTTCCGGCGCCCCCGGCCGATGATTCCGAATGGACGGGTCGGGACCCCCAGCCGGGCGGATAGAGGACAGAGCTACCTCTTCTAGGGCTACGGGGTCGCGACCCGTCCCGTTTCCGGCCGTTGGCCGTCAGCCGTCACCCATCAGTCGTCAGCAGCGGTGAAGGGTGAACGGTGAACAGGAGGCGGGATCGGAACTCGGAACTTTGAACCGCGTTTCACCCTTCCTTCAGGGCCCCCCTACCGCGGTCGGGTAGCTTTAGAAAGCAGGACCTACTTCGCAGGAGCAGTGCAGATGCTGGATTTCAGGTCGTTGTGGGAGGAGGCGCTCTCGTTCGATCAGTTTGTCGCGGCGAGCGCCGAGGAGCACCGGGGGCTGTGGCAGGGTGTGCACCGTCTGGCCCGAGTGCCCGAGTGGGCGGAAACAACCTTTGCGGAGGGGAATGAGCGGCGCCTGCTGGTGCTGGCCGAGGACTGGTGCGGCGATGCCGTCAATACGATCCCCGTTCTGGCTCGCTGGGCGGAGGCTGTCGACGGACTCTCGGTTCGGATTCTGCGCCGGGATGAGCACCCCGAAGTCATGGATCGATACCTGACCAACGGGTCACGCTCGATTCCGATCGTGATCGCGCTGGATGAGGAGTTCAACCAACTGGGTCACTGGGGTCCTCGCCCACGCGAGCTCCAGGCTTGGGTCATGGCCAACAAGAACACGATGGAAAAGGCCGAGCGGTACAAGGAGGTGCGTCGCTGGTACGCCCGGGACAAGGGTGAGACGACGATCCGGGAAGTGCTGGAGGCCATGGGAGTGCAGGCGGAGGTGATCTGAGGCGGACGGGCGGTCAGGCGGTCAGGCGGTCGGTGGCAACGGTGAAGGGCGGATTCCCTGGCGGAACCCGCCCTTCTCACGTAGTCGGTCCGCCCGTCCGCCCGTCCGCCCGTCCGCCCGTCCGCCCGTCCGCCTTCCCGCCTGTCCGCCTAGAACGCCCACCCCGAGCCCGCACTGAACTGGAACCCGTCGGGCCCACCGGCGAAGTTGAAGGTCCAGATCGTGAACCGGAGCAGCCGGATCGCGAGCCCGCCGCCCGCGCCGACCTGCATGTCTTCCGTGGTCAGTTTGAAGCTCTCCTGTTCGAACACCCGGCCGGCATCCACGAAGCCGAACAGGGTGAAGCCGCCGAAATCGCCCAGGTCCAGCAGATTGTGACGCACCTCGGCGTTGGCGATGAGGACTCCCTTGCCCGCCAGCCGCTGGAACGCGAGCCCGCGGTTGGAGGTCGTGCCGCCGAGCACGCTGAGCTCCCCTTCCCACACCGGCACCTCGTAGCGCGCATCGAGCGGCCCCTTGGTGGACATGCCCGAGCCGGCCACCCGGGCGGCCAGCACGGTGCCTTCCCGGATCGAGACAAAGCCGCGGATATCCGCGGTTACCCGTGAATAGCCGTCGCCGCCGCTGCCGCCGCCGACCGAGGCCTGGGCGAACAGCCCTCGGGTGGTGTTGAACTCGTTGTCCCGGGTATCCAGCACCAGGGTCACCCGCGCGCGCACATCGGTATCGGTGATGTCACTGGTGCCGAAGTCGGTCCGGAACAGCGACGGCCGGGAGAGATCGCCCAGGTTGCTGTACTCGACTCCGCCGGCGCCCGCGAGCCACAACGGCCCCTTGATTCGACGGGAGATTTCCAGGTTGCCGAAGTAGCGGGTTCGGCGCGCCTGGTAGTAGTGCGGCTGGCTCTTGGTGACGAGTCGTTCGTCATCCTTCGTGTCGTTGCCAAGACCGAAATAGCCCAGCCGGGTCTCGCGCGTGCTGCCGAGCGAGGTCAGCAGCCGCCAGTCCTTGCGGAGCAGCGGGGCATGGAACCGGGCCACCACCATCCGCGCGCCGGTGAACCCCTGACCCAGGTCGAGCGAGAACAGTCCCGCGTAGTTGGTCCGGGCGAAGTAGTCCGCCGCTTTCCGCTCCTCCAGGTGCAGCGCGATGAGCGGGAAGTTGTTTCCCAGTGACGGGAAGAACGGATAGAAACTGTCCTTCCACGGCGCGTTGCTGGGCTCGTCCTGAGCGGGGGCCGCGCCGGGAAGAAGAGCGAGGGCCATGGCCAGCGCGAGGACTGAGACCAGTTTCGTCCGCGGGTCGCGGATCATGATTCGGCCTTGTCGAAGAGAAATGCGGTATCGCGCACCGAGGCGGTACCGTCGTATGCCGCGAACCGGCTGGGGTAGATCGAGGCGCTGCCCACCTCGCCCTTCTTGTTCACCGCATAGTAGTTCAGCTGGTACCGGGGGCGCCCGTTGGGCCGCAGCAGCCGGGAGGGCGTCAGCGCCACCGCCCGCTTGAGCGTCTCCAGCGCCGCGTCGGTGGGCTTCATGCCGCGGCGCATGTGCTCCACCGTCAGGAACCCGCCGCACACCATGATGTTGCATTCGCCGAGGCCGGTGGAGCCGGCGGCGCCGATCTCGTTGTCGGTGTACTGGCCGGCTCCCACGATCGGCGAGTCACCCGCGCGGCCGGGGATCTTCCATGCCAGCCCGCTGGTGGTGGTCACCGAGGAGATCTCGCCCTGGCGGTTCACAATATTGAGGTTGCAGGTGCCGGTCGGCCGCGCCATCGGGGGCTCCGTCTCCGGTACGTCGAGCCAGTCGTCCTCATGGCCCCGGTTGGCCCGCCAGCGGAGCCATTTCTCCCGCGAGGCCGGCGTCAGCAGGTCCTCATCCTTGAATCCGTAGGAGAGGGCAAACCGCTTCGCCCCTTCGCCCACCAGCAGAATGTTGTTGGTGTATTTCAGGACCAGGCGGGCCACCTCACTCGGGGTCTTGATCCCTTCGAGCGCCGCCACCGCGCCGGCCCGCTTGGTCGGGCCATGCATGCAGGAGGCGTCCAGCTGGACCACGCCGTCCTCGTTCGGCAGTCCGCCGTAGCCCACCGAATCGTCTTCCGGATCGAGCTCCTGAATCTTGACGCCTTCTACCGCGGCATCGAGGGTGTCCATCCCCGCCTCGACTTGAGGGATCGCCTGGGTGATGCCGCGAATGGCATTGGCGGAGCCGGCGGCCGCGGGGCGGCTGGCCGAAGGGATGATGATGGCGGGCGCGCCGATGGGGCGCACCAGGGCGCCCGCGGCGAAGGCGGCACCGGTCTGTCCCAGGAAGTCCCGGCGGGTGACGGAGTCGGACACGGACAGCTCCGTGAGGAGGGAGAGGAAGACCGTCGTGAGGCAGGGATTTAGGCACCGGCCGACCCTTCTGTCAACTTGCCGCGGGCCCCGTCATCCCACCTCCCCACACCGGCTTTCCGCCAGCGGGTGTGGGCCGCGGGCCCCGTCATCCCACCTCCCCACACCGGCTTTCCGCCAGCGGGTGTGGGTATCGTCTCCGTCCGGTTGATCCCGCGTCGAAGCGCTGCACCTCCTTCCTTCGGGCTGGCCCGTCGATCAGGGAATCCGGGGTGACCCCGTTCCGGAAGTCTGAATCGTGGTCACCCCCGAGTCGGCAGAGGCAGGTGCAGTCGGGCGGGCAGGAACGGCCGTGCCCTTGAACTGGAGGAGGAGAAGCGCGGCGAGGGTGACGACGTGCATTGAAAGCCTCACCGCC
>Ga0326730_1000234_pt1 | contig 16609 bp, 10 predicted proteins | sample MHFSIPfraction_3_FD_207740 | JGI IMG/M metagenome (GOLD analysis project Ga0326730, IMG submission 207740) | Lab enriched peat soil microbial communities from Michigan Hollow, Ithaca, NY, United States - MHF7AN SIP fraction | ecosystem: Environmental > Terrestrial > Soil > Wetlands > Peat...
GTCCGGCTGCTCTCCCGCAGGGATGTCCAGACCGCCTCCGATCAGATCATCGTGATGGTCGACTCGTACCATGACCGGCGAACCGGCTACGAGTTCGTGGTCAACCCGGTTGGAGTGAAGGCCGACTACGCGATCTACGATGACGGGAACGAAGACAGCGCCTGGGACGGCGTGTGGGATGCGGCTACCCAAATCGACTCCCTGGGGTGGACGGCCGAGTATCGCATCCCGCTCTCCCAGCTGCGCTACCCGGCCGGCAGTACCCGCACCTTCGGGTTCCTGATCTGGCGATCGATCCAGCGCTATACCAGCCAGATGTCTTGGCCGCTTTACCGCCAGTCGAAGACCGGATTCGTCTCCCAGTTCGGCGAGCTGACCGACCTCACCGACCTGGCCACTCCCCGCCGGGCGGAGCTGACGCCCTACGTGGTGACCAAGAGCGAGCCCATTCCCGACGGAAACGGCTTCGACCGGCACCAGGGGCTGAACCTGGGCGCGGACCTCAAGTACAGCATCGCCTCCAACCTGACGCTCAACGGCACGATCAACCCCGATTTCGGCCAGGTGGAGGCCGACCCCGCGGTGCTCAACCTCTCCGCATTCGAAACCCAGTTCCAGGAGCGGCGGCCATTCTTTGTGGAGGGGCGCGGGCTGTTCAATTTCGACGTCAACTGCAACGCGGTGAACTGCAGTGGTGAGGGCCTGTTCTATTCCCGCCGGGTCGGTCGGACGCCGCAGCTCAGCGACCAGTACGGCAACGACGCGTCGGCCAAGTCCACCACCATCATCGGGGCGGCCAAGGTCACCGGACGGCTCCCGGGCGGGCTCGGGCTCGGGGTACTCAGCGCCGTCACCGATCATGAGACCGGCCCAGGCAAGGCCACGATCGAGCCCACCACCAACTACTCGGTGGTCCGGCTCACTCAGGACTACGACGGCGGCAACGGCAGCGTGGGGTTGATGTTCACCGGAGTGAACCGGTGGCTCGACAGCTGGAGCGAACCCTACCTGCACCACAACGCCTATGTCGGCGCGCTCAATTTCCGGCAGCGCCTCCTCAAGAACAAATACGAGGTCGGCGGGGCTGTGGACCTGAGCCGAGTGGCCGGCAGCCGCTCGGCGATTCTCGCCACCCAGACCGACCCGGTGCACTTCTACCAGCGCCCCGACGGAAACCTCCGGGTGGACTCCACCCGGACCTCGCTGCCGGGAGACGCGGAGGAGATCCGTTTCGGAAAGGTGGGAGGACAACGTCTCAAGTTCGAAACCAGCTATTCGCGCCGCTCCCCCGGATTCGAGATCAACGACCTGGGGTTCCTGCTGCAGGCGGACCAGCAGAGCTGGAACAACTGGATGGGCCTCCGGTTCAATCACCCCAACAGTCTGTACCAGTCACTGAACTGGAATTTCAACTGGTGGCAGTTCTGGAGCGCGGGCGGGCTGGCGACTGAACGGGCCGCCAACACCAACATGCACGTGCAGCTGAACAGCAGATGGTGGCTGCATGCCGGCGGTACAGTGGGTCAGCTGGGCACCACCTTCTGCGACCGGTGCGCGCGGGGCGGTCCGGCCCTCCGGCAGGATCCCTACATCGCGCCGTGGATGGGACTCGAAGGGGATTCGCGGAAGCGGCTGGTGCCGTTCATGTGGATCAACTACTCGCGGGCTGACGGCGGCCGGTCCCGACGGATCAACCTCAACCCCGAGTTGGATCTCAAGGTGGCCAGCCGGTTCACCACGTCGCTCGCCGTCGATTGGACCCGCAACCGCAACGACTCCCAGTGGTTCCAGAACTACACCGACAGCCTGACCGGGATCCAGCATTTCACCTTCGCCCACCTGGAGCAGAAGACCGTCGCCCTCACCTGGCGGCTGGACTACACCTTCACGCCGACAATGTCGCTCCAGCTGTACGCCCAGCCCTTCATTGCCAAGGGCACGTACACCGACGTGCGGGAGCTGGCTGCTCCGAGAGCCGGCGACTATGGCGCCCGGTTCCAGCCCTATGCCGACACATCGGTGACCAAGAACCCCGGCGGGTTCAATATCAAGGCGTTCCGTTCCAACACGGTGTTCCGCTGGGAGTACCGGCCGGGAAGCACCCTCTTCGTGGTGTGGAGCCAGGGCCGCGACGGATTCGATGACCGGGAAGGTCGCGGCAGCTACGGCGACGATCTCAGCGGTCTCTTCTCGCTGCCGTCACAGGACACTTTCCTCGTGAAGCTGTCCTACTGGCTTACCTGGTGACGTGGATAAGGAGCTCACCGCTCCCGACTGGCGCCGGCCCGGGCCAGGAGGAGAGCGGCACCGCCCTTGGCGTCGCAAGCGACGCCCCCATCCCGAATCGCCGGCTATAATGCCGACGGCGCTAATCCGGATTCCCGGAGGAGCCCCGGATTCATTGGCTGCTTGACAGGCCGAATTTCAGACAGTAGCTCAACCCCGAAGGACATCCCCCGACAAAAGCAGACCCGGCGAAAGCCGGCGACGCAAAGCCACGGGTCCTCGCCTCCTCCGCCGCGGCTGACACAAGACGCGACGAGGGTCTCAAGACCGCCGAGCCGCCGAACCGCTGGCTCGGTGTTTGTTTGGTGACGTCCAGCATGAGAAGAACCGCGCAGTGTGGCCGTTTCACGTGCTGATGTGTTCCGCCGAATCACCCCCAATTCGGTCGAGGCCCCCCATGTCACCGGCACTTTCACGGCAGTCCCTCAAGCTCGTCCCCGGTCGTTCGAGGCACTGGATGAAGTTTGGCCTGGCCCTGGTCGCGGGCGCGGCTGTGGCGGCGGGCTGTGGCAGTGACGACAAAGGCACCGGGCTGCAGGCGGACTACGCCCTGTCGCTCACGCCGGCGGCCCTCACGATCATCCAGGGGGCCAACGGCAACACCACGGTCACCATCACCCGCACCAACTTCACCGACGCGGTGACGCTGAGCGTGGGAAACCTCCCCGCGGGCGTGACCGGTTCTTTCAACCCCGCGGCCCCGACCGGGGACAACTCCACCCTCACGTTGACCGTCGGAGCGGCGGTGGCTCCCGGGCTCTACAACCTCACCGTGGACGGGGCCGGCACGCCCGGCAACCGCTCGACGCCCCTCGCTCTCACCGTGAGCGCACCGCCAGACTACGCGCTGTCGCTCAACCCGGCGGCCCTGACGATCGTCCAGGGCGCCAACGGCAACACCGCGGTCACCCTGACCCGGACCAATTTCACCGGGGCGGTGACGCTGAGCCTGGGCGGCGCGCCGGCAGGTGTCACCGGGGCGTTCAACCCGGCGGCCCCCACCGGGACCGCCTCCACCCTCACGGTGAGCGTGGGCGCGGCGGTGGCCCCTGGAGTCTATAACCTCACCGTGGACGGGGGCGGTACCCCCGGCAACCGCTCCACACCGCTTACCCTGACGGTCACCGCGGCTGCGCCCGACTACGCGCTCTCGCTCGCGCCGGCGGCGTTCTCGATCGCGCCGGGCGCGAATGCGAACACCACTGTCACCCTCACCCGGACCAACTTTACCGGAGCGGTGACGTTGAGCCTGGGCGGTGCACCGGCGGGCGTCACCGGGGCGTTCAGTCCGGCCGCCCCCACCGGGACCAGCTCCACCCTCACGGTGAGCGTGGGGGTCGCGGTGGCTCCCGGGGTCTACAACCTGACCGTGGACGGGACCGCGACGGCGGGCAACCACTCGACGCCGCTCACCCTCACCGTCACCGTGGCGCCCGACTACGCGCTGTCGCTCGCTCCGGCGGCCCTCACGATCGTTCAGGGCGCCAACGGCAATAGCACGGTCACCCTGACGCGGACCAACTTTACCGGGGCTGTCTCCTTGAGCCTGGGCAACGCGCCCGCGGGTGTTACGGGTTCGTTCAACCCGGCGGCCCCCACCGGGACCAGCTCCACCCTCACGGTGAGCGTGGGGGCCGCGGTGGCGCCGGGAGTCTACAACCTGACTGTGGACGGGACTGCGACGGCGGGTAACCACTCGACGCCCCTCACCCTCACCGTGAGTGCGGCGCCCGACTACGCGCTTTCACTCACGCCGGCAGCGCTCACGATCGTCCAGGGCGCCAACGGCAACACCACGGTCACCCTGACGCGGACCAACTTCACTGGTGCGGTAACGCTGAGCCTGGGCGGCGCACCCGCAGGCGTCACCGGTGCATTCAACCCGGCGGCCCCCACCGGGACCAGCTCCGCGCTCACGGTGAGTGTGGGACTTGCCGTTGCTCCGGGAGTCTACAACCTCACAGTGGACGGCACTGGCACCCCCGGCAACCGCTCCACCCCGCTCACTCTCACCGTGACGGCAGCCCCGGCGGATTACGCGCTGTCGCTCAACCCGGCGGCACTCACCATCGTGCAGAGTGCCAATGGCAACACCACGGTCACGCTGACCCGGACCAACTTCACCGGTGCGGTGACGCTAAGCCTCGGTGGTGCGCCCGCTGGCGTTACGGGTTCGTTCAACCCGGCGGCCCCCACGGGCACCAGCTCCACCCTCACGGTGAGCGTGGGAGCGGCGGTGGCTCCAGGGGTCTACAATCTGACCGTCGACGGCACCGGTACCCCCGGCAACCGCTCGACGCCCCTCACTCTCACCGTAAGCGCCGCCGCAGCGGACTACGCGCTGTCGCTCAACCCGGCGGCCCTCTCCATCGCGCAGGGTGGCAACGCGCCGACGACCGTGACCATCACCCGTACCAACTTCACCGGCGCGGTGACACTCGGTCTGGGCGGTGCGCCGGCCGGGGTCACCGGGGCCTTCAATCCTGCCGCGCCCACCGGGACCAGTTCTACACTCACTGTCACCGTCGGAGCCGCCGTGGCGCCCGGAGTCTACAACCTGACGGTCAACGGCACCGGTACGCCGGGCAACCGCTCGACTCCGCTCACCCTGACCGTGACCTCGGGCGGCGGCGGCGGCAATACCACCCTGGATTTCGCGAGCTGCGCGGTGTCGTTGCGGCCGGTGTGGTTGGCCATCCAGGACGGCAGCGGGCCCTGGACCGTGGTCACGCCGGTCGCTAACGCATACAGCTTCAACATCACCACTCGCGGGGGCGTCACTTACGTGCTCACCCCCACCGTGAGTACCTCGACAATTGTGGTGCGATTCTTGTCGAAGGCGGAATTCGGGACCAACACGGTGGTCTGTCCCTCACCCGGGACCCTCAAGACCGTCAACGGAACCGTGGCGGGCGTCGGCGCAAACGAAGCCGCGCACGTCTCGCTGGGCGGGGGATCGTCATTCCTGAGCGCCTTCACTGGGGGAGTCCCCAACTTCCAGATCACCTCCGTCCTGGACGGCGCGCAGGACCTGGTGGCCGCCCACCGGCCGGGGTTCACGAGCGTGGCCGACAAGGCCATCATCCGCCGCGGCTTGAACATTGCGAACAACGGCTCCATTGGAGCGGTACTCGACTTCACGATGGCCGAGGCGTTCACCCTGGACAACGCCACGATCGGGATCACCGGGCTGGTGGGCGGTGAGCAGGTGACCCAGGGCGTGAATTACAGCGGTGCCAACTGCATTGGAGGCCCGCTGTATTCCGGCGTGACCGCGGCAGGGTCGAGCTTCACCGCCGCGGGCGTCCCCGCGGCCCAGCAGGTCGCGACCGACTTCCATGGCTTCTCGCTCTTCGTCCATGATCCGGCCACCAACATGACGCGGAGCACCAGCCAGTTCTTCCATGCCTTCGGTGCGCGTACCCTGGCGCTGGCCGCGCTGTTCCCCATCCCCACGGTCACGGTGCTGGCCGGGCCCTACAAGCGACTGCAGGCGGTGTACACCCTGCCGGCCGACTACCAGCAGTCGACGAGCCTCAACTACAACGACGATGTCGCCTCCGGCAAGGCCGTGACCATCAGCGCGACGCAGGCCTACCTGGGCGGCACGTCCGTGACGTTCGCCTTCGCCGATTACTCTGCGCTGGCCGGGTGGGACAACAACTGGGCACCGGCCTCCGCGAACCTTGCGGATTGGACGGTGTCAGGGACGGGCGGAAATGCCACGTCCGGGTTCTGCACCGAAGGGGCCCGGGTTGATTTCGGGCAGGTGACTGGCTCGAACTAGATGAATCGGCTGTTACCGCGTAACCGGAGGGCCGGCCCAGTGCCGGCCCTTCGTGCGTTCCTGGCGACGGGCCACGAAGCCTGACGCCGGGAGCCAGGCACCGGGGAGGAACAAATCGGGCCGGGATCGCTCCCGGCCCGCTCGTTATCCCCGCCTCAGCGGGTCGTCGTGTCAGCGAAGGGTCGGCACGGTGCCGGGACAGAGACTGCCCTCGAAGGTGCCGTTGTTCACCCCGCCCTCACCGATGACACTCACCTGGTAGGTGCCACTCACGGTGCCGAAGTCGGCCGTGATCGTGCCATCCGCCTTCACCGCGCCCTGGACGGAGGTCTGGTTCACGGTGATCGTCGTGGTGCTGTTCGCTCCCGCGGACGCGCGCCCGCTGAAGGTCACCACATCGCTGCCGCCGCTGCCGGCCGCCGCGCCCGAGACGATCGTCCCCGCCACCACCATATTGAAGCTGCCGTCTTCCGTGATGTTTCCCGGCGTGATCACGCCACTGAAGGTGCCGCAATAGGCGTAGGCTGGCGTGACGTCCGTTGACGAGAGCGCGCTGAACGACCCGCTCGCTCCCCCCGGCCCGGTGAAGGTTCCGCTGAACTGGCCGCGGCTCAGAGTGCCCGTCAGGGTGTATCCGCCGCCGGTCAGGCTCAGCGCGTTGCCGTCGAGCGTCCCGGTGAGGTTGACCGTCCCACCCCCGGGGACTGTGGCCACGCCGGTCACCGGCACCACCACGTTCACCAGGTTGGCGCTCGGCGACTCCGCCGTCCGCACCGACACTGCGGAACTGAAGGTCAGGACCAGGCCGGCCGTGGTCCCGTCGCTGGCAGTGATGATCCCGCGATAGGTAGTGGAAGGCGCCAGGCTGGTCGGACCGCTCCCGCCGTCGCCACCACAGGCAAGGCCGGCGACCACCAGTGCCGCGAGAATTCCCCTCACGATGGATCGCATGGTTCCCTCCGTGTACATGCGCGGAGGGAGGATACCTTCCCCCTGGGTAAGCCCGGCTGAAGACAGCCTGAGACTCCCGACATGCGGGGGGTACACGACTGCCCCGCTCCTAATTTGGCCGCGGCCGCGAAGTCGGGGGCCTTAAGCCCGCAGTGCGAGCAGCGATCGGGGCTTGGTCCAGCCGTGGTATTGTGACAGGGGCCCTTGCGGAACCACGCCACCTTTGAACATTCAGCTGCACCCCCCGAACCGCGACCAAGGCGTGCCCCGCGAAGCCCTCGGGCGAACGCCGATCCAGATTGAGGCTCTCATGGCGGCCTGGAATGCCAACCACCGCGCCTGCACGACCACCTGGACCACGCTCCGGGTGCTGGGACAGATCCGGAAGAACCTCACCTTCGAGAAGGCCGGCGCCAAGACAATGGAAGAGCTGGCCTTCTGGCAGCAGACCGCGAGCGCCGAGCTGCGGGCGGTGCAGGCCCGGTCGCTCGCGATCGCGATGGACAACATCTTCGTGATGCTGCGCGGCGCGCGATACGAGGTCGGAGCCGACGGAGCGAAGGCGACCAGGGACATCGTCAACACCCTGCTAGACGCCGGGCAGACCGTGGCCGACCTGGCCGAGGTCAACGACGCCAACTATCGCTTCTGGAAAGAGGTGGATGAGTGATCGGGCGGCGGTGGGCCGGGTTCCTGGTGATCATCGCGCTCGGAAGCAAGTCCCGGGAGGTACTGGCTCAGGAGCCCGCAGGCGGCGATTCCCTGAGTATCTGTTCCATCCGCGAATTCCTCACCCGGCACGCTCCCGATTCATCCGATGCCGCATTCAAGGCTGCCGCCAGCGCCATCGCCGAGGTGGTACATGGCGAGCCCGAGGCCATCAACAAGGTGCTCAATGGCTGCCTGGGGGGACCGTCACGGCTGCTCAGCGGGCTCAATCTGGAGTTCAAGACCTTCAAGGTGGGCGGCTCCGATTCCGGCTCCAGCTTCGGACTGGGGTACAAGTACGCCCGTGACCTGACCCAGAACCGGGTCCGCGCCTCAGGGGCCAACCAGACCGGCATGGCGCTGTCGGTGAACGCCCGGGGAGACATCGCGTTCGAACGGCGGGCCAATCCCAATGATTTCCTCGAAGGACGGGTCTCCGCCCACCTGTTCGGCTCATGGGGTGGCTTTGCCCGAGTGGCGGATACCACGGTCTTCAACCTGCTCAACGCGCTCGAGGACAGCCTGGCGAGCATCGACGACCCGCGTCAGCTCGCCGGGAGCCCGCTCGCGGCGCGGTTCGGCTCCGAGATCGGTCGCCATCTGTCCACCCAGTACTACCTGGACTTCTCCCTCGATGGCGGGCTGGAAGCCAATCAGGATTTCACCACCAAACAGATCGCACTGGGTGCCCTGCTCGGTGTCGACGTGAAGCCGTGGGGCAAGGGATACCTCAATCTGTTCGACTGGCCCTTCGCCGCGATTCGGTGGCTCTCGGGCTATGACGCCGAGCTCGAGCCGCGGGGCAGTGCCTTCCCCACGCTGATTGTCGGGGTGGATCGGATGAACCCTACCGTCGACTCGGTACGCCAGGCAGTCGCCAGCCTGAAGGACTACTGGCGGTTCCGCGCGGAAGCGGCCTTCCGCACCGAGGTGAGTGCCTTCGCCTCCTTCGAAGCGGACCTGCGGTACTACCGGGAGCTGGACGCGCCGGCTGCGGTCAAGTCGGCGGGACTGCAGCGGTTCACCTATTTCACCGCCGCGCTCACCACGACGCCAGGACCGTTCTTCAGCTTCACCACCGGCCACCTTCCGTTCGACGCCGAGTCGGACCAGGTGTACTCGCTCGGATTCCGTTATCAGTTCTGACCGGTGCCGGTTGCCGCGGCACCCGGCTGGCAGCCGCCGGAGGCCTCGGTGCCCGTCGTCTCGCCCAGGACCCTGAAGCGGAGCCGGGTCCCGGCGGGTGGAGCGCTCCACCGGACTTCGTAGCGCCAGCCGCGGGTCCCGCCGCTGCCGAGCGACCAGACCTCGACGTTGGGGTCGTCGTCCCAGGTCACCACCACCCAGTTTCCTCCCTGTTCCCGTTCCAGCGCCACCTGGGGCCGGCCGGCGAGCTTGAGCCTGCCCGGGCTGGGACCGAACCAGCGGCCTCGCACGGTGTCGGCGGCGCAATGCACCCACGCGGGTGATGCGGGGATGGTCGCGGGGTCGGGACCCTCCGCATGAGGCCACAGGCCGGCGTCCGCGCCTGGCCGGCCGATCATCGGATCAACCCGGTTCGGCAGACTTCCGCCGTTGCCGGTACGCTGCAGGGAATCGGCCAGGCCGGCGAGCTGATGCGCGAACATTTCTCCTTCGGCCGGCCCATAGATGGTGGAGCCGCCCTCGTAGTCCTGCGCCGAGTACTCCGCCCGGGTCGCGACGTACTGCATGAAGCCGTTGGTCAGGCTCAGCACCACTACCCTCCGCCGGGCGGCGGGCCACTCGTACCCGAGCGCCGAGCCGACGCTGCGCTGGAACAGCGCCGCGGCCATGGTGGTTGGTTCCACCGGCACGGCCGCCAGATACATCGGACCGATCCGCACCACGGACAACTGGGCGTACTCGGGTAGCCCGCCCTTGAGGGCGAGCGGGGCGAGGTCCGTCCGCTTGTAGCCCTGACAGCCGCTGGGATCGCTGGCGACTGCCTTGCCCCCCTCCTCCAGTCCGATACCCAGGAGACCGAGGAATTTCCACCCGGCGAACCGGGAGCGGCTGTCCTCGGCTCCGGCGGCGGTGGAAGTTCCCACCTCGGGGTCCGGACAGATCCCGAGTTGGGTTGCGTCCCGATGGAGGGCCAGGGTCTCGAAGCCGATGGCGAGGTCGACATCGTCCGAGAGCGAATCGCCGAGCGACTCGAATAGCGCAATGGCATGGCGGGTAAGGGAATCGCCGACATCGTTGATGAAACGCCGCGCGCTGCCGATGCAGGCGGACCGTGCGGCCGGAGTCGGGCGCCGCCAGTCCCACGCCATCGGAGTGCCCGGTCCCTCGGGCCTCCGCACCGGTTCGAGCAGCGGCAGGGCGCAGCGGGAATCGGCGGGCCAGTCGGGAGAGACGTCGCCGTGGGCTCCGTTGGCCACGAGGTGGATCGCCCGGGGCGGCGCCAGCGGGTCGAGGCTTGCCTCCCCGCCATAGCGCCGATCGATGTACCGCTCCAGTCCCCGCTCGGCCAGGGCGTGGATGTCACCATCGAACAGCTCGGTCTCGGCGGAGTTGCCGGTGCCGTGGATCGCGAAGATGCTGAACGCGCCGGCGGGCAGGTAGTCGGTGCCGGCCGAATCCCGGGCCAGGTCCACCCGCAGCATTGTCCATATCGGGTTCACGGCCGCATACACCGGATCCAGTCCCGGCGGAGGAACCTCGATCTCCCAGCGCGGAGTGTTGCGACGGAAGGCGTCGTAGCTCCGGTTCCGGGTCAGCCCCCACACCGCGCGCTGGCCCCAACCCACCCGCGCGGGCCGCAGCCGGCCCGCGGCCTGCCCAACCGCGGCGGCCACCTGCGCCACGAGGAAGGAGGTAACCCGCTCGTCGTAGCCGGCAATGCTGGCGGTGGTGCGGTTGTACTCGGTCGCTTCGTAGAAGTGACCGGGACCGGAGTGGGTATGGGTGGCCGAAAGGAGCAGATTGTCGGCGCTGAGGTGGAGTCCGTCCTGCTCCAGCCGTGCCGCTACCCTGCGCTGCAGCAGCGCCGAGATGTGCGGCAGGTCCGCCGTCACCAGCGCCAGCCGCTCGCCCCGGGCGTCCTCAAGCACGAGCGCCCTGGCATACAGTCGGGTGCGCCAGCCGCGCGCCTGCTTGCCCTCGGGACCATTGCCGGCGAGCCCCAGCCCCGGAGGCGGCGTAATGTCCGCTCGCCCGAATCCCGCCTGGAGCCGGCCGGCGGGCACCGGCTGATGCGGCGCGGGGGCCGGCAGCTCAACCTCGGGTGCGGCCCCGCAGCCGAGACAGCAGGCCAGCATCATGGCCCCGACCCGGGCGATGCCGATCCGGCTCATGGCGCCGCCTTCCAGTTTGGCGCCGACAGGCTCATCCGGGCGTAGATCACCACCCACCGTCCATCATCGCCCGACTTGAGCCCGTGGATGGTTCCCGCGTTGTCCACCGCGACGCGGGCATGGACCGATGCGCTGGAGGACAGCCATCGGCCCACGGTGAGCGGCAGATCCGAGCCGACCCCGAGATCGACATGGGTGAGACGGCCGCTGTCGTGGTAGTAGAACATCGCTCCCGGACGGCGAGAGTCGAAGTTCTGTTCAAAGGAGTAGCCCACCTCGGCGGTCAGGAACAGCGCCCAGAATGGCCGGGCGCTGATGTTGCCCAGCACCGGAACGCCGAGAGAGGTCTCCAGGTAGCCGCCTCCGACCTCATCCACGTCGAAATAGCCCGAGAACCGAGGCGCGAGGTAGACCCTCGGAAACCAGACGCTCGCCATGAGCTCGTGCGTGGTGCGGCGGGGACCGAGACTGATGCCATCCGCGGCGCGGAAACGCCGGTCGAAATAGCCGATCCATCCGGCATAGATCCCGGTGCTGCCGGCGCTGAAGTCCAGCTCGGCCCAGGCCCGCTTCTCCGCCAGGCACGCCGCCAACGCCGGGCAGCTGGTCAAGGACGTTCCGCCGGCTCCGAATGCCTCCCAGCTGGCCCAGCCACCGCCCGTCAGCCTGACGCCACCTCCGAGTGGCGTCGAGAAGTAGCCGTCGGCCTGGACCACCGGCCGGCTGGTCCGGAGCAGGCCGCGCCACAGGTCCTGGGTGGCGATGCTCACATCTGCCCCGACCACCTGGCCGGCCGCGGGCAGCGTGGTAATTGCGAGGAACAGCGCACTGCCGGTGAGTGACGCGAAACCCGTCGCCATGACCCCTCGGAGGTGGGAGAACAGCCTACCCGTGACTGCTGGCGGCCCAGGCACCCATGGGTCCTCCGCCACTGGCACTCTTCCCGCCCTGCCCGCCTCTCCCACCTTCCCTTCCCCCATGCCGCAGCACATCCATAGTGGGACGTGGCCAGGCGGCGCGCCAGCCCCGCTGGAGGAGCAGTTCACCCCCGCTTCCGGCTTCTTTCACGTCCCCGCAATCATGATCAACCTCGACCGGTTACCCGTCCCAGAGCCCGAGAGGCCGAAGATGTCCGTCCGCGCGTATACCACCATCTCCCTGATTCTCCTCGCCGCCGCCCCGGCGGCCTATGCCCAGTCCGCCGATTCCCGTCCGGCGCCCCGTGACTCGGCCGTTCCCTGTGTCGGCCGGAGAATGGCCGACTCCGGAATGCACCAGATGGGAATGCGCCAGATGGGCGCAATGCACCGAATGGACTTGATGGCGGGGATGAGGGACATGCCGATGCCGTCGGCGGCCGACAATGCCCGGCTCGACAGCCTGGTGATCGCGATGCACCAGTCCCGCGGCGACAAGAAGCTGGCCGCCATGGAGAAGGTCATCGACGAGCTGCTGGCCCATCGGAAGATGATGCAGGAGCACATGCAACGGATGATGCGGGCAGGTATGGAAAGTGGCGGTCCCGGGATGAGCCGCTCGGCGCCGGCCGATTCGACGAACCGCTCCCAGCAGCATTGACCGCGGTAGCAGCGGACGGCGTGGCGAGATCGTGGTGGGGCGGGACCGGGTCCGGTGGAGTTGAGGTAAGCCTCGGTGAGGAGGGGTAGTGCACATCTTCCAGGCCATCCGCGGCAGGCGGTCGGTGCGAGCGTATCTTCGCACGCCGCTGACTCGAGCCGAGCTGGAGGCTCTGATCGAGGCCGCGATCCAGGCGCCCAGCGCCCTCAACCACCAGGCGTGGGCGTTCCTGGTGGTGGTGGACAAGGCGCTGCTCCAGCGTTACTCCACCCGCATCAAGCCGCTGGCGCTGGCAGCGCTTCCCGTCGCCGGGCTTGCCGCCCAGTTCGCGAAGACGCTGTCGGATCCCGCCTATGACGTGTTCCACGACGCGCCGGCAATGATCGCCATCTGCGCGCGCGGCGACGATCCCTTTGCCACCATCGACTGCTGCCTCGCGGCCCAGAACCTCATGCTGGCGGCCCATGGTATGGGCCTCGGCAGCTGCTTCATCGGGCTCGCCCAGGCGTGGCTGAACCAGGAGTCGGTGAAGGACGAGCTGGGAGTGCCTCGCGACTGGAGGGTGGTGGCGCCGATCGTGGTTGGCCATCCCAGCGGCCCCGCACCGCCCGCGCCGGCGAGGCGGGCGCCGGAGGTACGCTGGCGGGAGGGTGGGGGCGGTGAGCAGGGAGCGGGGAGCGGGGAGCGGTGAACGCTGAATAGTGAACCGGGAGAGGTGAATGGTGTAGTGTAGTGGGTAAACGAGACTGGAGAACCGCATGGGCAAACTGGCCAAGAAGCTGGCGGACCGGGCGAAGGCCGCGGTCCAGGACGCCTACGAGAAGGTCGAGACCAGGATCCTGGTAGCCGAAGGGCGGAAGGCGGTGCGGTCGAAGGCCCGTGCCGTCGCCAAGGTGAGCCGCAAGGCGGCCAAGACGGGCCTGGTCGTGGGCGCGGTGACCGCGGCCGCGGTCGTGGCGCGCGAGATCCGCAAGCGGCGGCGCGACTGAACCAGGGGAGGCTCAGTCGTATCTGAGCGCGATGTTCGGGTCCACCTGTATCGCCCGGCGGGCTGGAATCCAAGTGGCGAGCAGACTGGTCAGCGCCAGCGCGCCGGTCACTCCGGCGTACATCAGGGGATTGCGGGTGTTCACCTGGAACATCACCAGCCCCAGCCCCTTGGCCAGGAAGAACGCCAGCACCAGGCCCGCCGAGAGGCCGATCAGCGCCTGGCCTCCGCCCTGCCTCAGGAACATCCGCACCACGTCGCGGGCGCTCGCGCCGAGCGCCATCCGCACGCCGATTTCCCGGGTACGGCTCGACACCGAGAAGCTCATCACCCCGTAGACTCCGACCGTCGCCAGAAACAGCGCCGCGCCGCCGAAGGCCATGAACAGCGCGCCGAACACCCCGTAGAACCAGCCATTTCGCTGGATGGCTTCTTCGAGGGTGCGGACAAAATAGATCGGCTGGTCGGGGTCGATGGTGCCCACCGCGGCCTGCACCGGCTGCGCCATCGCCTTGGCGTTGCCCTTGGCGGCCACGGCGAGGCTCAGGAAGCGGTAGTCGCCCTGGGCGATGGGAGTGAACACCGTGACCCGCAACGCGTGGTCATTGTCGGTCCCGTCATACCAGACGTCCGGGACGACTCCGACGACCGTAAGCCATGGCTCAGTCGACTCTTGCCCGCCGATCCGCAACCGCCGCCCCAGCGGCGACCCATCGCCGAAATGCTCCCGGGCGAAGCCGCGGGTTACCACCGCCACCGGCAGGGTCCCCCCGATGTCGCCCGGGCCGAGCAGCCGGCCCTGGAGCGGCTTCACACCGAAGGTCGGGAACCATCCGGGCGTCACCGCCACCTGACGGGTCGTCGGGTAGTCCTGCTCATGGGCGTATGTCTTCCCTTCGAGCGCAAAGTTCAGCCGCCAGCCCTCGAGGCCCGGCAGGACCGTCATCAGGGCAACGCCGTTCTGCCCCGGCAGCGCCTGGAGCTGCTGTTCCAGCGCATTCCAGAACTTCGCGTGACTGGCCGAGTCGGGGTAGTTGGTCTCGAACAGCCCCACCCGGGCCGTGAACACGTTCCCGGTGGGAACCCCATAGTCCCAGCGCGAGAGCTGCACCACGCTCTGGATCATGAACCCGGCGGCCACCAGCAGCCCCCCCGAGAGCGCCAGCTCGGCCACCACCAGCGCGCGGCTGAAACGCCCGATCCGGAGCGACGAGGCGCCGCGGCTCTCGTCCTTGAGCACCTCGTGCACGTTGGCACCGGTGGCCTGGAGCGCGGGGAGCACGCCGCTCACCAGGGCCGCCAGCAGGGTGATCCCCGCCGAGAAGGCCAGCACCGTGCCGTCGAGCCGGATGTCGATCCAGAACGGCGGCTCGGTATCGCGCATGGCGTTCACGAACATCCGCGTCCCGACCCAGGCGATCGCCGTGCCGAGCAGCGCGCCGATCGCGGACAGCACCAGCGATTCCGTCAGAAGCTGTGACACGATGCGCCACCGGCTCGCCCCCAGCGCCGTGCGTACCGCCACCTCCTTGGTCCGTGTGGCGGCGCGCGCCAGCAGCAGGTTGGCCACGTTGGAGCAGGCGATCAGCAGCACCCCGAAGACCGCGGCCATCATCGTCCACAACATGAGGATGGGCTCCTCGCCGATGTACTTCTCGGTGAACGGCTGGATGATCGGGGTGACTCCTTCGTTTTCCTTGGGGTGCTCCTGCGCCAGCCGGGCGCAGATGCCCTCGAACTCCTGCTTCGCCCGCGCCATGCTGACCCCCGGCTTGAGCCGGCCCATCACCTGGAGCTGGTCGCCCTCGCCCCAGGCCGCGGCCAGCGGATTCACCTCCCGAGGGAGCCAGATCTGCGAGTTGGTCGGGAACAGGAATCCCTTCGGCATGACGCCCACGATCTCCCGGATCACGCCGTTGGCGCGCAGCGTCTTCCCCAGGATGTCGGGATCGCCGCCGAAGCGGTTCTGCCACAGGTCCCAGCTGATGAGGCTCACCGGCGCAGCGCCCGGGAGATTGTCCTGGTCGGTGAACAGCCGGCCGCGCAGCGGCTGAACCCGGAGCAGCCGGAAGGTGGCGGCGGTGATGAACCCACCCTCGAATCGCTCCGGCTTCCCCTCCGGTCCGCTCAGGTTGACGGTCCCCTCGCTGAACGCCGCCAGATCCTCGAAGCTGTGCTGCTGCTCGCGCCACGCCGCGAAGTCACTCACCGGAACGCCGTAGCTGTTGATTCCATGAGTGGGCCGGGCGCGCTCCAGGTGCAGGATCCGATCGGCCTCCTCGAACGGGAGTCCGCGCAGGATCCCGCCCCAGGTGATGCTCCACATCGTGGTGGTGAGCCCCAGGCCGAGAGCGAGGGCGGTGATGGCGATGGCAGCCAGGCCAGGATGCTTCACCAGCATCCGGAACCCGTGCTTGAGGTCGGTGAGGAAGATGCCCATCGGGTGGCTCCGGGGAGGCCGGGAGATCCCTGCGTTACGCAGGCCTCCATCGCGAGGTTTCAGATCGTAACCTCTACGAAACACCTCCAAACGCCGACCGTAGCATCCTGAAACGGGAAGAAACGGCCCCTCGCACTGCGAAAGAGACTATGACCCCACTGCTCGCCATGCTGGCCAGTGCCGCGATGTGGTTCGCCTCGAGCGGGGTTAATCACCTCTGGCCCCTCGCCTGGATCGCCCCGGTTCCCCTGCTCATAGTGCTTCCCGAGCTTCGGCCCATGCGCGCGGCGCTGATCGGGTTTGCCACCGCCGGGCTGGCCGCGCTCAACCTCGTCATCGCGTATCCCAGACTGCCGAGTGCAGTACTTGTCTCGGTGCTCTTCGGCATCGCCATCCAGACCACCCTCGTCCTGCTGGGCTGGCGCATGGTAGCCCGGCGAAGGGGCCCCCTGGCCGCGGTGCTGGCGTACCCCGCCCTCCTGGTGGCGATGGAATACCTGGTTTCGCGAACCGGCCCACACGGGACTTTCGGCAGTCTCGGCTACTCCCAGGCA
>Ga0326730_1000235_pt1 | contig 16589 bp, 26 predicted proteins | sample MHFSIPfraction_3_FD_207740 | JGI IMG/M metagenome (GOLD analysis project Ga0326730, IMG submission 207740) | Lab enriched peat soil microbial communities from Michigan Hollow, Ithaca, NY, United States - MHF7AN SIP fraction | ecosystem: Environmental > Terrestrial > Soil > Wetlands > Peat...
GTGGAGGTTCCCTGCGTGTACCGCAACGCGACCGGCGCAGCCATGGCCCTCGCCGGGATCGAGATGGCGCTTGCCGGTGTCCGGTTCCCCATTCCGGTCGATGAAGTCATCGACACCATGGGTGAGATCGGCCGCACCATGGACGTGCGCTACCGGGAAACCGCGGGCGGAGGACTGGCGGCGACGCCTACCGGCCGGCGCCTGGCCAAGGAGCGCCTCGTCCAGCTGAAGCCGCGCCGGTCCTGAACCGGTGGTGCGCAGGCGCAGTGTCAATGAAACAACCTGAAACGTCCCCCCGTACGTGACCAATCGCCCTCCGGGCAGTCGACCAGCGTCGCTCCACGGGATCCACAATGCTCCAAGCGGAGGCAGGACCGTCGGTTGGACAGCTGCTGGTAGCGGTCCTTGGAGCCATACCGCTGCTGGGGATCATCGGCTGGACCGCGGTGAAGATCCTGGGACCGATCGGCCAGGCTGTCGGCCGGCGCATTTCCGGCGGGGCGGACGGGGAGTTCCTGGACCGGAGGGTTGAGGCGCTCAGCCAGGAGCTGGACCAGATGAAGCAACAGCTGGCCGAGACGCACGAGCGGCTCGACTTTACCGAACGACTGCTGTCGCAGGGGGATCGCAACTCCGAGCAGCCGCGTCGCGGCTCAACCACCTGAGCGGAGGGCGGATGTCGCAGTCCAGGGAAACCACGTTTCTGATCGCGGTAACCGGCCTGGGTGTCGGGCTGCTGGTGTTCCTGTGGAACATCGCCGTGCTGATCAAGGGCGACGTGATGTACCAGCCGTCACCCGGGCCGCTCCTGGGACTGGGACTCGGGGCCTGCGCCGCCTATGGCGCCGTGGTGCTGGGGCCGATCGGGCGGGCGTTGGCCCGCCGCCTTACCGGAGGGTCGGATGACTCGCGCGACCAGCTGCTCGAGGACGTCCGCTCCGCTCTTCTTGGAGTGCAGGCAGAACTGGCGGAGACGCATGAGCGGCTCGATTTCACCGAGCGACTGCTGGCCCAGGGCCGCACGCCCGACCAGTTGCCCCGAGGGTGAGGATCCATGGGACCCGAGGGTTTGATTCCGCTGTTCGGCATGGTGACGGGGATCATCACCACCGGGCTCTTCTTCTGGGGCATCGTCCAGGTTGCCCGGAGCCCGGTGGGCCAGGCCCTCGGCCGGAGGCTGCAGGGGCGATATGCCCAGGTAGACCCGGAGCTCGTGGCAGAGGTCGCGGCCCTGCGCGATCAGGTGGACAGCCTGCAGCAGCAGCTGATGGAGACCCAGGAACGGGTCGACTTCACCGAGCGGTTGCTGGCGCGGGGGCGGCAGCCCGATCAGATCTCACCGGGCTGAGACATGGAACACTGGCAGGTGGTGGCGCGATTCCTCACCCGGGGCCTAGACCAGACTCGGCAGGCGACCTGACATGGAAGACATACTCGCGCTCCTGCTGATCTTCGGTGGCGGAACTCTGATCGCCATCTCCTTCAGTCCGGTGGGACGGGCTATCGCCGACCGGATCCGGGGTCACAGCACCCAGGTGGGGCCGGACCCCGCGGTGTACGAGGAGCTGGAGCGCATCCGAAGCGAGATGTCCGAGTTGCAGGAGCGGGTCGACTTTACCGAGCGGTTGCTCGCCAAGTCGCGCGAGCAGGCGCAGCTCCCGGAGGGTCAGTGACATGGAAGGGGTCCTGTTCATCCTCATCGTCTTCGGCGGTGGGATGGTGGTGATTCTCTCCAAGACCGAGATCGGCCGGGCCGTCACCGAGCGGATCCGGGGTGGGAGCCAGGCCGGGGGGACCGACCCGGCCCTGATCGAGGAAGTGGACCGGTTGCGGACCGACGTGGCCGAGTTGCAGGAACGGATGGAGTTCGCCGAGCGGCTGCTGGCCTCCAAACGCGAGGCCGGCCAGTTGGGCGACGGGTGAACGGGGACGTCGAGCCGGTGGCCGGGATGCATGGCCGGGCCCGGGCGCTCCGCGAAGGAGGAGAGTGATGCAACAGACTCAGACGCTTCCGACGCCGCCCACACCGCCGCCGACGCCGCTGCCGGGTGAGGCGGTGATCGTCCAGACGCTCCCGCCTCCGAACCCGCCGCCCTGGATCACGTTGCCGCCCGCGGTGACCCTGCTGATCGTGCTGGGTTTCTTCGCTGCGTGCTCGGTGGTGCTGTACCCGCTGATGCGCGCCGTGGCCCGCCGGCTGGAGGGAAGACCGGCCGGTCCCGATCCCGCGCTCCGGACCGAGCTGGACCAGTTGCGGCACCGGCTCGACGAGGTCGAGCTGGTGCACGGCCGGGTACTGGAGCTGGAAGAGCGGGTCGATTTCGCCGAGCGGTTGCTGGCACAGCGGCGCGAGGCGGAGCGACTTCCTGGAGCCTGAGATTCGACCCCCGCCTTACTGGCGTCGGTCCGGAGCGCATGCCGGATCGAAGGCCGGCGGGTGGATGCAAACGGAGTGACGATGGAGTTCGAGACGATTCTGAAGGTGATCGTGATGGCCGTTGCCGCTGTGGGGATTCCGGTTGGTGCCTACGCCGCCATCGCGGCGACCAGGAGCATCTGGGCTCGGCCGACGCCATCGGCGCAGGACGCCGCGGCGGCGGCTGACATCGCCGCGCTGCAGGAGCGGGTGCGGGAGCTGGAAGCGCTTTCCGGCCACATGGCTGAGCTGGAGGAGCGGCTCGACTTTGCCGAGCGGTTGCTGGTACGGCAGCGGGAAGCTGCCCGGCTGCCCGGCGAAACGGAGGTCCGGTGATCAAGCGCATGCTCGGCCTGGACTGGTTCGATCTGGCAATCCATGTCGGGATCACCGCGATGATCATGATCATCGTCGACAGCGCCTCGCATGGCCCCGGCGAGGACGGCGCGGTTGCCGCGGTGGTCGCCGTCTCGCTGGGCGTCCTCGCGTGGCGCCGGGCCCGGGCTCTGAAGCACCGGCCGCCGGAAACCACGGGCGAGGTGCAGGCGGAGCGGCTGGCACAGGTGGAGGACCGGCTGGCGGAACTGGAGGCGGTGCAGGCCAGACTGCTGGAGCTGGAGGAACGGCTCGACTTCACCGAGCGGCTGCTGGTGCGGCAGCGCGAGGCCGAGGCGGCGAAGCTGGCGCCAGGCGGAGGGGAATCATGATGCTGATGTCCGCCGCGCTCCTGCTCGCGGATGGCGCCCAGGTCTTCCTGATTACCCTGACGATGGTCGGGGCTGTGGCCCTGGGATGGAAACTGCTCGGACCATTGGCCCAGGCGCTGGCCCGCCGGCTGGAGCCCCACGCTGCCCCCGACCCGGCCTCGGCGACCGAGCTGGCCGAACTGCGAGCGCGGGTGCAGGAGCTGGAGGCGCAGCAGGGCAGGGTCCTGGAGCTGGAGGATCGCCTCGACTTCACCGAGCGCATGCTCGCGCAGCAGCGCGACGCGGCCCGCCTGCCGGCGGGCGAGGAGCAGGGGTGATCAAGCGTTACCTCGGACTGGACCTGTTCGACCTGGTCATCCAGTTCGGCGCGACGGTCGCCCTCGGGGTGGTTGCGGGCAGTATGGCCGCGCCGCATGAAGAAGTAGGCATCGCCCTGGTGGTGGCCGCGTCGTTCGGGTTGCTGGCCTGGCGCCGGGCGCGGGCGTTACGGGAGCAGGCAACCACCGCGGTGGGGGGATCTGACCGGATCGCCGAGCTGGAGCAGCGGGTCGCCGAGCTGGAGTATGGTCAGAGCCGAATGCTGGAACTGGAGGAACGGATGGACTTCAACGAGCGGCTGCTGGTTCGCCAGCGGGATGAAGCGCGGCTGGCGCCGGGGGATGAGGCACGATGACCGCGATGCTGGCCCTGGCGGTGATCTCCCCGGAGCAGACCAAGTCGATCGCCATCATGATCGTCGCGGTCACCGGCTTCGTTTCCATCGCCTCCGTCCTGTATCCCCTGGCCCGGGGCTGGGCCCGGCGGCTCGAGGGGCGGGGGTCTGATGACCGGCCCACCCGTTCCGAGGTGGAGGAGCTGCGCGCCAGGGTGCTCGACCTCGAGACCCAGGTGGCGCGGGTCAGCGAGCTGGAGGATCGGATCGATTTCACCGAGCGGCTGATGACTCGGCAGCAGGACCCGGCGCGGCTTGCCCCCGCTCACCCGGAAGAGGGTGGCTGATGGGCAATGGAATCGGGGATTTCGCGTTCTGGTTCGCGGTCGGACTGGTTGGGTTGGGGTTCACCTTCGGTCCGATCGGACACGCGATTGGCCGCTGGATCGAGGCCCGGGCCCACCGGGGGATACGTCCCCCATCGGAGGCCGACGGCCGCCTTGCGGAGCTGGAGCAGATGACCCGACGGTTCGCGGAACTGGAGGAGCGGCTGGACTTCACCGAGCGGTTGCTGGTGCGCGGACGGCCGGACGACGGCGGAGTGGACACACCACCGGAGCCGGTGAATGCAGGGCACTGAGGGCGGAGCCATGGCCGGCCTGCTTCTGGTCATCTCGCTGGCCGGGGTCATCGGGGTGAGCGCCTGGGCCTTCCTCATGGGGCCGATCGGCCGGGCGATCGCCCGCTGGATCGAGGCGCGGACTCCCAATGCCCACGGCCAGCTGATGGCCGACCTGGCTGAGGTCGAGTCGCGGGTTACCCGGCTGGAGCGGTTGCTCCGTGAGGCGACCCCGGCGCGCGGGCGGCGTTGGCCCCGTGCCGAGACCGATTAGATTGCGCGGCATGGTCCCGGGACCGGGCCTGTCAAGCGGAGACAATATGCTGACCAAAGAGGACATCGAGAGTTTCCTCGACCGGCTGGACGCGGGATCCGCGGAAGCCGAGGCTTTGGAGCCCGGATTGTGGCTGGTCCGGACCACCTCGGGAGCCGAGGTCCTGGTCCACTACGCCCCGCCGGTCGTGATTCTGCGGGTCGGGGTGATGCCACTCCCCTCCGGAGCGGGACGGCAGGCGGAGCTGTGCCGCCAGCTGCTGTCCTACAACGCGAGGGATTTGATCCACGGCGCCTATGGCCTCGAGGGCGACCGGGTAGTGCTGGTGGACACGCTGGAGCTGGAGAACCTGGATTTCTCCGAATTCGAGGCGAGCTTCGATTCGCTGACGCTCGCGCTGGCCATGCATCTGGGCGCGCTGGCGCCGTACCGGGAGTAACTCCGCATGGGGATCTTTGACCGTCTCTCGACGATGATCCGGTCGAACATCAATGACCTGATCTCTCGGGCCGAAAACCCCGAGAAGATGCTGAACCAGCTGATCAGCGACATGAAGGGCCAGCTGGCCAAGGCCAAGCAGCAGGTCGCCTCCGCGATCGCGGACGAGAAGAAGCTTCAGGCCGACGCCGAGGCCATGAAGAAGCAAGCGGAAGACTGGGAGCGGCGCGCCATGCTCGCGGTGCAGGAGGGCCGCGACGACCTGGCCAAGCAGGCCCTGCTGCGCTACAACGAGGCCATGCAGGGGGCCCAGCAGCTGCACGAGACCTGGGTCAAGCACAAGGCCGAAACCGAGGCGCTAAAGGCCTCGCTCCGGCAGCTCAACGACAAGATCGAAGAAGCCAAGCGCAAGAAGAACATCCTCATCGCCCGGGCGCGCCGCGCGGAAGCCCAGCAGCGCATCCAGGAGACCATGTCGGGGATGTCCGACAAGTCCGCGTTCGAGTCGTTCGAGCGGATGACCGAGAAGATCGAGCAGCAGGAGCGGAAGGCCATCGCGGCCGCCGAGCTGCACAACGAGTTCGAGGGCGACCAGCTGATGCAGCAGTTCCAGGCCCTGGAGTACAAGGGCGCCCCGGACCAGCAGCTGCTCGAGCTCAAGGCCCGCATGGGCTTGCTCGGCGCCGGCGGCGGCGGGCCGGCCAAGCAGCTCGGCAAGGGCGAGACGGTGGAAGCCGAGCTGGTGGATGATCATGAGGATGAGAAGAAGACTTAGCCGGCCGTTGGCCGTTGGCCGTTAGCCGTTAGCTGGGGGTCGGCGATGCCGGCCCCTTTTCTTGGCCCCATCGGGTCTCGTGGTTACTTTCCCGCGTCCCTTTTTCCGACTGGCCTGGTCCCTGAACCGGATCGGGCTAATGGCTAACGGCTAACGGCTAACGGCCCCGATGCACGGACAGCGCTTCCTCATCCTCGCCGACGGCGAATTCGGCCCCCTCACCTCCAAGACAGCCAACTCCGTTATCCGCTACCTCCCTGATCGGGTCGTGGCGGTCCTGGATCGCGCGACAGCCGGCCGGACCGCGGCAGAGGTGCTGGGTTTCGGGGGCGCCATACCGGTCGTCGGCAGCATGCGGGAGGCGCTGGCCCGGAAACCGGACGCCGTGCTGGTGGGGATCGCCCCGGTGGGTGGCCGGCTGCCCGAGGAGTGGCGCCAGTGGCTGCTGGATGCGATCGACGCCGGCTGCTCAGTCTGGAGCGGGCTGCACACCTTTCTGGCCGACGATCCGGCGCTGGCGGAACGCGCCCTCCAGCGCGGCACCGAAATTCACGACCTGCGCCGCCCCCCCGCCGACCTGCCGGTCGCGTCGGGCAAGGCCAAGACGGTCGAGCCGTTCGTGATCCTGACGGTGGGCACCGACTGCAACGTCGGCAAGATGACCAGCCAGCTGCAGATCACCCGGCTGCTCAACCAGCGGGGTCTTCGCACCCGGTTCGTCGCGACCGGCCAGACCGGCATCATGATCGAAGGGTGGGGCATCGCGGTGGATGCGGTGGTCGCCGACTTCATCGCCGGCGCGGCCGAATGGCTGGTGCTGGAGGGCAGCAAGGACGCGGACGTCGTGCTGGTGGAGGGGCAGGGGAGCCTCAATCACCCGGGCTACTCCGGGGTCACCTGCGGCCTGCTGCACGGCTCCTGCCCCGACGCCCTCATTCTCTGCCACCAGGCCTCACGCGAGTACATCGGCGACTACCGCAAGGAAGCCTGGCTCAAGGTGCCGCCGTTGACGGAGTACGTGCGGCTGTACGAATCGGTTGCCGGGTTTGTGCACCCCACGCGGACCATCGCCATCTCCCTCAATACCTACGACCTGGACGAGGCCTCTGCCCGGGCGGCGTGTGAAACGGTAACCCGGGAGACCGGACTGCCCTGCGCTGATCCGGTGCGCTTCGACCCGGCTCCGCTGGTCGATGCCGTCGTCGCCGCCCGCGCCGCCTACGTCGCGGGGCGGGCCCGCCGCTAGCCCGTGCCGGGAGCGCTGGTCGTCGAGCGGCTCGCCAAGCGCTATCCGGGCCCCCCCGAAATCACCGCGCTGGCCGGTGTCGATCTCGAAGTGCGGCCGGGCGAGATCTTCGGCCTGCTGGGACCCAACGGAGCGGGCAAGACAACGACGGTGGGGGTGTGCACCACCCGGGTGCGTGCCACCAGCGGCCGGGTCCTGGTCGAAGGACTCGATGTGCGGGCCGAGCCGGCCGCGGTGAAGCGGCGTATCGGGGTAGTCACGCAGCAGAACACGCTCGACCGGGCGTGCACCCTGCGGGAGAATCTCTACTTCCATTGCCGATTCTTCGGCTTCTCCGCGACCGAGGCCCGGGCTCGGGCGGATGAGCTGCTGCAGCGGCTGCGGCTGACCGACCGGGCCGGCGCGCTGCCGCTCACCCTCTCCGGCGGACTGGCACAGCGGGTGCAGATCGCCCGCGCGGTGGCTCACCGGCCCCACATTCTCTTCCTCGACGAGCCTACCGCCGGCCTGGATCCGCAAAGCCGTCTGGCGCTGTGGGAGCTGGTGGCGGAGCTCCGGCGGGACGGCCTCACTGTCCTGCTCACCACCCACTATATGGAAGAAGCCGACCGGCTGAGCGACCGGGTCGCGATCATCGACCATGGGCGGGTGCTGGTGACCGGCACCCCGGCGGAGCTCAAGCGGACTGTAGGAGCGGGCACCGTGGTCCAGGTGCGGCTGACGCGTACCGATCCCGCCCTCCTCGCCGCACTCCGGGGTCTGCCTGGGGTCGGCGAGGTGGAAGAGGCCCCCGGCGGGCTCCGGGTGCTGGCCCAGGGCCGCGAAGGCCTCATCTCCAGCCTGGTGGAGACGGCGATACCATACGGGCTTCAGGATGTGGCCATCACGGAGCCGACGCTGGAGACGGTGTTCATCAAGCTGACGGGCAGGGACCTGCGTGAGTGATCCGGGCCGGTTCCGCGGCTACGCCGCCGCCCTGTGGGGCATGGTGCTGCGGGACCTGACGGTCCTGCGGCGGAACCTGGCCCCGTTTGTCACCCGGACGGTGATGAACCCGCTGCTGTTCGTATTCATCTTCACCTACGTGCTGCCCCGCATCGGGCAGGGAGTGCAGACCGGCGGCGCGGGGGTCACCTACGCCACCATCATCGTGCCGGGTCTGGTCGCGGTGGGAATGGTGTTCCAGGGAATCTCGGCGGTGGCCCTCCCGCTCTCACTGGAGCTGGGCGCCACCCGGGAAATAGAAGACCGGGTGCTGGCGCCCCTCCCGGTCGAGCTGGTCGCCATCGAGAAGCTGGTGTTCGGGGCCGTCCAGGGGATCCTGGCGGGGGCGGTGGTGTTTCCGCTGGTCTACATCGTGCCGGCGACCGAGGTCAGCATCCGGGTGGCCAACTGGCCCCTGCTGGTGAGCGTGATCCTGCTGGCCAGTCTCACTTCGGGCGCCCTGGGTCTGGCGCTGGGCACCATCGTGCGGCCCCAGCAGATCGGCCTCATGTTCGCTCTGGTCGTTGTGCCGATCACTTTCCTCGGCTGCGTCTATTACCCCTGGGCCATGCTACACTCGATCCGCTGGCTTCAGGTCCTGGTCCTCGTCAATCCGCTGGTCTACATGAGCGAGGGGCTTCGCGCCGCGCTCACCCCCGACCTTCCCCACATGCCCACCCTGGCATTTCTCGGCGCCCTCACCGGGGCCACCCTCCTTCTCGGCGGCATCGGCGTCCGCGCGTTTGTCCGGCGTACCATTTCCTGAGGTCCCACGTCCCGCTCCGGTGAGGCAGGCATCGCCCATGTTGTCTGCCCGGTCATCGCCGGAACCGCAACGCAGAGACGCAAAGAACGCGGAGGGCGCAGAGGACCCCTCTGCGGACTCCGCGTTCTCCGTGCCTCTGCGTTGAATACTGGACTGTCCCTGACGCGCGCTCAAGGTGCTTTGCCAGCTGCCTTGAGCACGTCGAGCAGGCGCATCTTGTAGGCGGCCCCGTCCGGGGCGCTGACCGCCGGGCTCCGGGGAGTGTTCCAGGCCTTCTGAAACAGCGCATCCCAGGCCTTCTGCTGCGGATCGTTCATCCCGTGGTTGGTTTCGCTCTTTTCGTCGTACTTGTTGTGCACCGGCTGGAACTTGTGGGCGGCGACCACCGCGGCCACGGCCGCGTCCAGCTCAGCCTTGCTCTTGAAGGTCTGGCTCTTGAGCTGCATGATCTCGATGAACATGTCCCGCGCCATGAGCGCCGTGATGTCGTAGTGGCCCTGCTCGTGCTTGAGCAGGTCATCCTGGAACTTCTGCGGCTCGTTGAAGACCCAGTCTGCCACCCAGCTCTTGTTTGCCACGAACTGGATCGCTACCGTAACGTTGTCTGACAGGGTGAACGACTTGCCCGCGCTGGCCCAGCCATAGGTGATCGGAGCAAGAGTTTCGGTGTGTGCGGCTATGGCCGTGCCGCCCGGCGCCGGCTTGGCCTTGGGAACGGGAGTGCCGAAATCGGTCCAGGCGAGCTTTTTGACTCGACCGGTGAGGCTCGATGCCATGTGACCTCCGTGGGAGTGACGGGGACCAGTGGGCGGAGATCCGGGGCCGGCCCGGCGGGGCGTCGGAACTGGAGACCCAGCCACAGTATGGTGCCCTCCCCGCTGCCGGGCCAGTGGGGCCGGCGGCCGGCGGACCCTCTGCTGTGCAGGCCGGGACCCGGCCGTCGTCCCACAGGGTGATGGGACCCCTTCCCACAGCCCCAACTCCAGGACACGCCCAGAGCGGCCTCGCCACCGTGGTGAGCACGGTGGCCCATGGGGTCTTCGTGGTCCTGGTCCTGTGGCAGGCCGGACCGCCGGTCTTCCGCGAGATGTCCCAGATTCTCCCCGCGCTTTACCTGTACGCACCGGACCGCCAGCCGCAGAGTCCCCGGGAGCTCCGGATGCCCATCCCGGCACCGGAAGGCGTCCACGAAGGAGCTGACATTCGGATTCCGAGCAGCCTCCCGGGCGGGGCCGGCATCCCGCGGAAGCCCGAGGCAAAACTCGGCGTGGCGCCGCCCGGCCGGACGACGATCCGAATGGACTCGGTCTTCAGCGTGCTGGCGGTGGATTCCGAGGTGGTGCGCTATCCGAGCTCCGCGCCCCTGTATCCCCAGAAGCTGCTGCAGGACGGAGTGGAGGGCAGTGTGGAAGCGGAATTCGTGGTGGATACTACCGGCCGGGTCGATCTCACCACCATCAAGATCCTCAGCAGCTCCCACGAGGATTTCAGCGCGTCGGTGGAGACTGCCCTGGCGGGGGCCCTGTTCCGCCCCGCCTGGCGCAACCTCCGGAAGGTCCGCCAACTGGTGCACCAGCGTTTTGCCTTCCGGATCTACCGCGGGCCCGACAGCGTGTCGATGTGATGTAGGGGAGGTGGCCCGGCGGCCGGAGCGGATACCGCCGGCTAGAAGTCCCTCCGGGCGAACCGCCGGGCGCCCAGCGCTAGCGGCAGTGCGGTCCACGCCAGCAACGCCAGCGTCGCCACCCCCATTCCGAGCGCCGTGCCCAGGAAGTGCTGGAACACCGCCCCGGTATACCCCAGCAGCGCCGCCACATCGAGGTCCAGCAGCAGCAACACCCGGCCCAGGTCCAGGGGATTGAGCAGCATGAGGACCAGGAGCGGAGTCTCCAACGGGTAGTTCGCGAACAGCGCCACCACCAGCAGGACCACCCCGTCGTACACTACCGCACACATCAGCCATACCAGGAGCGCGGCGCCGAACCCCCGGGCACGGTCGTCGAACCTCAGCGCCAGGAGGAAGGCCAGCGCGGTGAAGGCGGACGTGAGCAGGGTCCCCGTGACCAGCAGGATCAGCAGCGAGCGCAGCGGCACCACGCCGTCGCGGGCGTGAAACAGGAATGGCAACCCCACGCCCAGCAGCAGCGCCCCCGCCAGCGGCAACACCAGCCCGCCCCAGAGTCCGGCGAACATCGATCCGCGCCCCACCGGCTGGGCCAGCAGCAGCTCGATGAATTCGCGGGCGTTGTACAGGTACAGGGTGCCGAAGGTGAGGGCCACCAGCGGCACCAGGATGAGCACCACGTTGAGCAGGCTCAGCACCACCCGCGAGCCATCGCCCCCCAGCCGGAACAGCGCCTCCGTCAGGCCCATGAGCACGACGGCGTACGCGATGATCCACCGGTTGCGGGCGATGTCCCGGAGCTGGTAGCCCAGGATCTTGCAGGCCGTCCTCATGGCCCCGCCTCCCCCCGCATCAGCGCGGCCACCGCCCGCTCCAGCCGGGCAAAGCCGGTGAGCCTCCGCAACTCCTCGATCGGGCCGTGGAACCGTACTCGTCCGTCCAGCAGAAACACGATGTCGTCGGCCACCTCCTCCAGCTCGGCCAGGGTGTGCGACGCCAGCAACACGGTGGTTCCCCGCTCACGCGTCTCGGCGAGCTTCTCCTTGAAGATCCCGCTGGCCACCGGATCCAGCCCCGCGGTCGGCTCGTCCAGCACGAGCAGCTCCGGGTGGAACAGGAAGGCGACCAGGGCGGAGAGCTTCTGCCGGGTGCCGCCCGAAAGCGTCCGCACCGGCTTGGCCAGCTCGGGCTCCAGCTGGAACTGCTCCAGCAGGGCGGTATCCGAAGCCACGGCGGCACCCCGCAGGTCGCGCACCATCGCCAGGACCTCCCGGCCGGTGAGGTTCTCCGGGAAGCTGGCCGCCTGGGGCATGTAGCCAACCTGGCGGCGATAGCGCTCATCCCCGTTCACCCGGTGGCCCAGAACTGAGAGGCTGCCTTGATCCGGGCGGACCAGTCCCAGCACCGCCTTGATGAAGGTGGTCTTGCCGGCGGCGTTGGGTCCGACCAGGCCGGTGATCCGCCCCGCCGGGACCGCGAGGTCGATTCCTCGCAGGACTTCCAGCCGGCCAAAGCGCTTGGTCAGCCCCTCGGCGAGGATGGCGGGGACCGGGGTGGTCATTGGACCGCCCCTGTTCCAGCCGGCCCGGGCCAGCGCATCAGCGGCCGCCGGTCGACCATCGTCGCCGGGGTCAGCACCGGAGCCACCCGCTCCGCCGCATCCAGCAGGGAGACGAAGAGGCTCCGGAGCAGGATCAGCGCGGGCTCGTTCTGCTGGACCACCAGCGCGAACAACCGTACCGGGGCGAATGGCACGTCACCGTAGCCGTCCCGGTCGAGATCGTACCCGTTGTAGCGGTCCCAGTAGTTCTCGGAAAACTCGCTGGCCGCGTTCACGCTGTTGGTGCTGACGTCGAACGAATTGCCCTCGAAACGGTTCCGGCGAAAGGCAGTGCCCTGGGCGTCGGCCATGACCTGCACTCCCCAGCCGTTCCCCAGGAACTGGTTCCCGGTGACCTCCACGCGGTTGGTGCCCTCCGCATAGAGCCCCACGGTGTTCCGCTCGAACCGGTTGTCGGTGAGCCGGCTGTCGCTGATGTCCTTGAGCAGCAGGCCATAGGCGGAGCCGCCCCAGCTCCGCAAAAAGCGGTTCCCGGTCATGACGACGTCGTGGCTGTACATCACCGCCACTCCGGCGCGGTTGCCGGCGAAGGTGTTCTCCAGGTAGCTGCAATCGTTGGAGAACATGAAGTGCAGCCCGTAGCGCAGCTGGCGGGTGCTGAGGTTCCGGCGCACGATCGCCCGGCTGGTGAACTCGAAGTAGATCCCATCCCGGTGTCCGCGGACGACATTGTCCTCGATCAGCAGGTCGGTTGAGCTCCAGGAGTGGATCGCGTTCCCGGAGAGTACCTCGGTAGTGCTGCTGCCCCGCGCACGGTTACCCCGCACGATACAGCCCGTGACCTTTGCCAGGTATATGCCAAAGAAGGTGTCCAGCAGGGTGTTGTTCTCGATCCGGCAGCCCCGTGCCTCGCGCACCTTGATGGCCGCCCGGTCGTCGGTGCCGCTCGGTGCCACGTCCCGCAGGACCAGGCCGGTGATCGTGACGCTGTCCGCGGTGACGGTCAGAATCTGGTGGTCGCCGCCGTGGAGCACGGGCCACCCCTCGCCCCGGAGGGTGATCCGCCGGGAGATGAGCAGCTCCGGCTCGCGGTAGTCGCCCGGCCGGACGACGATCGTGTCACCGTCGGCGGCAATGGCCAGCGCGGCCGTGATCGAAGGAAGCGCGGTGCCCGGGGCGACGACCAGCGTGCGCGAGGCCCCGAGGCTGAGCGCCAGGACGAGCGGGAGCATCAGGACGCGGGCGTTGGGCGGTGGGCGTGCGGAGCGGCCCGGATCTCATCCCAGGACACCAGTCGGCCGGCCAGCCGGACGCGGAGGCTGTCGGCGGCCGGTTCTCGCCCAAACGCGGCGAGCCCGCTTCCCATCGGCGTATGCAGGCTGTCGCTCTGCATGTAGACCGCCTCCGCCGCCGGTATCCAGCCCTCGCCCGGCGTCATGCTCCACACCCAGGTGGAGGCGATCGGCGCCGGCTTCTCCCGGAGCCAGTTGGCGAGGCATCCGAGGTCGTCGAAGACGTAGGTCTTGCCGGTCCGGGTGATGATCTGGGCGGAGAAGCGGGGATCGACCACCGTCATGTGGCAGTGGCTGCAGGTTTCCTCGCCGAACGCGATGGCGCGGGGTCCGCGTGGTCCGCAGGCCAGCAACAGGCCCAGAAGCCAGAGGGCGGGGTGACCCCCGCCCCCAGCCAGGACCCGCGCTGCCGCCCGGCGGCTTCGCATCAGGCTGCCAGCAGGGAGGGCGCGGTGGCGAGGATGCTGCGGGTCTTCCGGAGCTCCCGGGCCGACAGGACCACCCCGATGCCGAGGGCGGCGATCAGGATCCAGCCACCCGCGGCGGGCCACGAGGTCGCGTGGAAGTTGAGCAGCTGCTTCGAGCCCAGGAGTGGTGGTTGGTAGCTCATGCCGGGGATTTTGATGATCGCCTGAGGATCCAGGTTGTGACCGTAATCGTAGCCCCAGCGGTAGAAGTCCGCGAGCCCCGCCCCCGCCCCCGCCGCGAACAGTACCACCCAGGCGTACAGGAGCGGCCGCCTGCCCGATAGGGCCGCGACCAGCCCAAGGCCGATCAGGCCCGCCACCAGCCAGGGCATGAAGCGCAGCTCCGGAATGTCGGCAGGGGTGATGCGCTTCATCCCGATGTAGTGGTTGAGGCCGTTGATGCTCTCCAGATCCTGCGGCTGCTCGCCTACGATCCGGTTGATCCCGATGTACAACCCCAGCCCCTCGGGATACTGGGGGGCCTTGAGCCCGACGTGCCACAGCGGCAGCCAGTAGACCAGGGCCAGGGAGAGCGCAGCGACGGCCAGCCACAGGCGGGACGAACGGGACATGATGGATTCCTGCCGTAGGGTGGGGGAGGAGCGGCGCGCCCCTCCCCACACCGGTTCAGTTCACTTCGGGGTATTGTAGGAGATCTGGACTCCCGCCCCTTTGGGCGAGATCCGGATGTAACCCTGCATCTCCTGGTGCAGCGCCGAGCAGAAATCGGTGCAGTAGAACGGGTACACTCCGGCCCGGTCCGGAACCCACGCAATGGTCCGCGTCTGGCCGGGCATGACCAGCAGCTCGGAGGTGTTGGCGCCGGTGACGGCAAAGCCGTGGGGCACGTCCCAGTCCTGCTCGAGGTTGGTCACGTGCCAGTACACGCTGTCTCCCACCTGGATGCCCTCGATGTTGTCCGGAACGAAGTGGCTGCGGATCGCGGTCATGTAGATGTGGACCACGTTCCCCTTCCGTTCCACCCGGGCGTCCTTCTCGGTCCGGGTCACGAACGGGTCCTTGTTCCCCGCCAGGGCGAAGGTCCGGATCTGCTTGTCCTTGATCGCCGACGCCAGAATTGCCTGGGCGTAGTGCGGCTCGCCGATGGTCGGGAAGTCGAGCAGCAGCTTCATCTTGTCGCCCGTGATGTCGATCAGCTGGGCCGACTGGGCCAGCTCCGGGCCGGTGGGCAGATAACGGTCCTTGGTGATCTTGTTGAGCGCGATGACGTACTTCCCGTCCGGCTTGCGGGTGTCGCCGCCCGGGACGAGCAGATGCCCGATCGAGTAGTACACCGGGATCCGATCCACGACCTTGCAGTCCTTCAGGTTCCACTTCACGATCTCCGAGGAAATGAAGACGGAAGTGTACACGTTGCCCTTGTCATCGAACTCGTCGTGCAGGGGGCCGAGGCCCGGATTCGCCACTTCACAGTAATTCACCGCCTCATACTTGAGGACGGGGATCCCCCCGATCTCCTTCTCGAAGGCCTTCTCGGCGATGGCCTTCTGCATTTTGCTGAAGGAGTGGACCGGAATCACCGTGGCCAGCTTGCCGCCCCCGACGATGTACTCGCCGGTCGGATCCACATCCACCCCGTGCGGGGACTTCGGCGTGGGCAGGAAGTAGACTATGCCCGGGCAGTCAGCCGGCTCCAGGACCTTCTCGCCGGTGAGCATCTCGGAGTGGGCCACGTCGGCCTCGTCCACCCAGTTGTGGGCGTACCGGGTCGGCCAGGTCTTGGCCTTGCCCTGCGCGACGCACTGCTCCGCCTGCTTCCAGTTCACCGCGGCGATGAAGTCCTTGTCGTTCTGCGATGCGTTCCGCTCCAGCAGGGTATTGGCCTGCTCGCTGTTGTAGGTGGTGAAGAATGCCCAGCCATGCGACGGGCCCTTGCCCGGCCGGGCGAGGTCGTAGTCGTAGCCCGGCATGTGGATCTGGAAGGCCAGCGACATCTTGCCGGTGGTCGGATCCACCGCCACGAAGCCGATCTGGCCGCTGAAGTTCTCCTTGTAGGTCGAGATCGGCACGTCCTTCTGCGGGGTCGGGACGCTGAACCGGGTGGCGGTGACCACATATTCGGTGCCCTGGGTCACGAACGGAGAGGCGTGGTTCCCCGCCGCGTTCGGAATTTCGATGATCTCCTTGGTGTTCATCTCCGCCAGGTCGATCCGCGCGACCCGCGGCGTGTTGTTGCCGTTGATGAACAGCCAGCGCCCGTCGTTCATCCCGTCGGTCTTGGACAGTGAGGGATGGTGGGCATCGTCCCACGGCACGAAGCCGTAGCTGGTGTTGAACATCGGCTTGGACTGCTCGCTGTAGCCGTAGGCCTTCTCCGGGTCCTGGGAGAAGACCGGGATCACCCGGAGCAGACGGCCCGAGGGCAGGCCGTAGACGCTTACCTGTCCGGAGTACCCGCCGGAGGCGAACATGTAGAACTCATCGTACTGGCCGGGGGCGACGTACACCTTGGAAGCGGCGTCGCCGGTGCCACCCACCGGCGCAGCCGACTTGGCGCACCCCGATGCGATCAGCAGGGCCGCAAACAGGCATATCCGGCCGATGGAATGGGGGCCAATCGGGAAACGGGACATGATCGGATCTCCTGGGCCGGGTCTCATGAGCCGGGCTTGGTCGATGTCTGAGTACGGAGGTATTCCACGATCTCGCGAGCCTGGTCCTGGGTCAGGCTCAGGTTGGGCATCTGGGTCATGTGCTCGGCGAGGAGCTGACGGGCAACCGGGTGCCTGGTGTACATCTCCTCGGGG